>MDSY01088527.1_pt1 | contig 23602 bp, 18 predicted proteins | sample 811131 | NCBI WGS metagenome assembly MDSY01 (sample SAMN05326643, study PRJNA326480) | marine metagenome | isolation source: seawater | place: Atlantic Ocean: South West | collected 2010 | reverse complement strand
TTCCTCGCGTATCATCGAATTAAACCACATGCTCCACCGCTTGTGCGGGCCCCCGTCAATTCCTTTGAGTTTCACCGTTGCCGGCGTACTCCCCAGGTGGATTACTTAATGCTTTCGCTTGGCCGCTAACTGTATATCGCTAACAGCGAGTAATCATCGTTTACGGCGTGGACTACCAGGGTATCTAATCCTGTTTGCTACCCACGCTTTCGTCCCTCAGCGTCAGTTGTAACATAGTAAGCTGCCTTCGCAATCGGTGTTCTATGGCATATCTATGCATTTCACCGCTACATGCCATATTCCGCCTACTTCTACTACACTCAAGGTCTTCAGTATCAATGGCAATTCTACAGTTAAGCTGCAGGCTTTCACCACTGACTTAAAGACCCGCCTACGGACCCTTTAAACCCAATAAATCCGGATAACGCTTGGATCCTCCGTATTACCGCGGCTGCTGGCACGGAGTTAGCCGATCCTTATTCGTATGGTACCTTCAGCCTTCCACACGTGGAAGGGTTTATTCCCATATAAAAGCAGTTTACAACCCAGAGGGCCGTCTTCCTGCACGCGGCATGGCTGGGTCAGAGTTTCCTCCATTGCCCAATATTCCTCACTGCTGCCTCCCGTAGGAGTCTGGTCCGTGTCTCAGTACCAGTGTGGGGGTTCACCCTCTCAGGTCCCCTACCTATCGTAGCCTTGGTGAGCCATTACCTCACCAACAAGCTAATAGGCCGCATGCCCATCTTTTACCGCCGGAGCTTTCCTCGCTCAATCATGCGATTGTGCGAGCATATGGGGCATTAATCCGAATTTCTTCGGGCTATTCCCCAGTAAAAGGTAGGTTGCATACGTGTTACGCACCCGTGCGCCGGTCTCAAACATCCGAAGACATTCTACCCCTCGACTTGCATGTGTAAGGCCTGCCGCTAGCGTTTATCCTGAGCCAGGATCAAACTCTCCATTGTAAGGTTGTTTGATCTGGCCTCTTGAAGTATCTCATTAGAATCTTCGAGTTGGAGCTCTTTCGATTTCACAATATGTTAAAGAACGTTGAAGTCTTAATCTTCGTCTTAATCCCTTATAAAGAAGTCTAGATAAATCTATTATTCTGTTTGGGGAGTGCAAATGTAGAACGACTTTTTGATTGAGCAACACCCATAACGGAAAAAAACTATAAGTATTTGTTAACGCACTGTTTATCAGCATTTGAAGACTGAAAAAAAAATCTAAGGAGTAGAAATTGTCACTGGCAAAACCCTGCCAGCAAAAGATTTGTGCCCAAAAAGCACAAATTCAGATATATAGTTTCCCATTTGACTCGAAGTTGTTGGTGCTGAATAATCAGGGAAAGCCTCTTTCAACATTTCCGTTTGGACCGCTCCGAGGCATAAAGCATTAAAAGTAGCATCTCTACCACCCAATTCTACCTGAAGACATTCTGTAAGAGCTGCAAGAGCACTTTTTGAGCTAGAGTAGCCAGCAAGACCAGGAAACTTTTCTGAGCCCTGAAAACCGCCCATGCTAGAAATATTAATAACATGAGCTCCTTGATTTAGGATTGGAAACAACTTCTGAATTAATAATGCTGGCCCAATCCAGTTTACTTGTGCAAGATTTTTGAAGTCTGTCTCTGAAATTTCGAGAAATGGCTTATTCACTAGAAGACCAGCGTTATTTACAAGCCCGTCTATCTTGATTTCTTTGTTTTTAAAGTAGTCCATTAATTTCTTAATGGAATCTAAATCTCCAGGGTCCAGAATTAATCCTGTACAGCCGGATATATTTATTTCTTTTCTGCTGCAAGCATAAACCTGGTGACCTTTTTTAGCCAAGGAAATACAGACATCTCTACCAATGCCTCTTGAGCTTCCTGTCACTAAAATAGTTTTCATTTAATTACTGCAATTCCGGTTTACATCCGCAACTTGCCGAGCATGAGGATTGACTTTGATCCTTTGGCTTGGGAACAAATGCATACCCGAAGGAAAGAAAGAAGATTGTATAAAGAAGTACTGCAACCATGTGTTAAAGATATATATTCTAATTAAGCTAAAACACTGTAAGACAAAAATGCTGCTCCGTATGCCAAAATCCCTAATATTAAAAATTGAATTGCAGCAAATTTATGACTTCTCGTTTCTCTAGCGACAACAGCATATGTGCTCATACATTGCATTGCAAAGGCATAAAATAGTAATAGTGAGACTCCGACTGCTAGGTTGAAATAAGGTTCACCCGTTTCTGGGTTTTTTTGTTTCGCCATTTGTTCGCGAATACTTGATCTCTCATTATCATCAACACTATATAAAGTCGCCATTGTTCCAACAAAAACTTCTCTAGCCACAAATGAAGACAATACAGCAATTGAAACTTTCCAATCAAACCCTAATGGTTTCATTACTGGCTCTATAGCTTTTCCCATTTTACCCACATAACTATCCTCAATGGGTATGGCTACATAATCTTGGGTGAAATCAGGAGTTTTTCCTGGCCCGAAACTTGCAAAAAACCATAAAACAACACTGATTGCTAAAATTATTTTTCCTGCCTCCGTGACAAAACTTTTGGTTCTATTAATTATCGCATGGCCAACATTCCGTAATTGAGGAACCCGATACGAAGGCATTTCTAATAAAAACGGGATTGATTGAGCTTTAGGCATTATCTTATTCAAGGCCGCTGATCCTAAAAGGGCAGTAAAAAAACCAATCATGTATAAACTAAATAATACTAACCCCCTCAAACTCAAACCAAAAAAAGTCTGATCAGGAATAACCAAGCTAATCAAAAGAGCATATACCGGTAACCGAGCTGCACATGTTATCAATGGAGCGACAGCAATAGAAAGCCACTTCTCACGACTATTCTCCATATTTCTTGTTGACATTATAGCTGGAATAGCACATGCCGTGCCCGAAACCATCGGAACAACGGATTTACCACTAAGTCCAAAAGGACGCATGAACCTATCCATTATGAAAACCACTCGAGACATATATCCTGACTCTTCTAAAAGAGATATCAATCCAAATAATATAGCTATTTGCGGAATAAAAATTAAAACTCCAGCAATACCCGGAATAATACCATTTGTAATTAACTGACTGAAAAACCCATTGGGTAGATTCGATTTTAAAATATTTGATAACTGGGCAAACTGGTCATCAATGAAATTCATAGGAGCCTCACTTCCAAAAAATAAAGCTTGAAATAATAAAAACATGAGTATCAACAGTATGACACTACCCCAAAACGGATTAACTGCCCACTTATCTAGACGAGCAGTCCATCTGCGGTCTTTTCCGGGATGTGTGATAAAGAATTCGCGCAGCCATTCATTAACTCTTCGATATCTTTTAATAGCTTCATCTGCTCGAGCTCGGGCAATTGTTTTACCCGTACTACTAATTAATTCCTCATATTCAGAACCACTAAGTCCAAATAACCATGACTTATATGGTATATCGAAATTTTTATCCTCGGATACTTTATTGATCCATTCTAAATGGAGTCCACCAGGCTGAAAAAATGGGATGTTTTTTGATACTGAAGCAGTCAACACATTATCTTGAAGCTCTTTAATTCCATGCCCTAATCGGCCATTCACAAGAGTAATTGGTACCCCAAGAGACTTACTGAGCCCTGAAACATCAAGTTCCATTCCTTTTCGCTCCATTTCATCACTCATTGTTACTGCCAACACTGCCGGTATACCTAAATCAATAATCTGGGTGAAGACGAATAAACATGTTTTTAAATTCGTTCCGTCGGCTAAACCAATGACTACATCAATTTTCTCATCTACTTTTTCATTTAAAAAAGAATCCATAACAACCTGCTCATCTGGAGATGAAGGGTGAAGAGAATAAATTCCTGGAAGATCTATTATTTCTGCAAGGACCCCTGGAGCAAGCTTAATCAGGCCTGAGCGCTTTTCTATAGTTACACCAGGGTAATTGCCAACCTTTTGACTCAAACCTGTAAGCCGATTAAATAAAGATGACTTTCCAGTATTAGGCCTACCAACTAACGCAACCCTAATTGCTTTTTTATCAATCATTTCTCAATGATTTTACATCAGGATCAGTAATAGGCACCAATTGAGCCAGCTCTTTCCTCATACTAATTAATGTCCCCTGAACAAGAAAGCACATTGGGCCCGAGAATGGAGCTGCATAATTTAATTCAATCTCTTCTCCTGGCATACAGCCCATCTCATATAGCTTAACCGGAAGGCTTTTAGAAGCCTGCAGAACAATGGCCTTTTGACCAACCTTAAGATCACTGAGATACATTACTATTTTTTATATTTAGAATGATTCTATATTTAAAGTTAAACACAAAAAAAATAGGCCATTTAGCCTATTTTTTTAAAAAACTTAAAGCATCATTTTAACAGGAGCTTCTAAGAAATTCTTTAACGAGTTAAGAAAAGCAGAACCTTTAGCACCATCTACAACTCTATGGTCGCAACTGAGGGTAAGCTTCATTACATTCCCTGGAACAACATGACCATCTTTGACAACTGGAATAGATTGAATACCACCGACAGCGAGAATACAACTATCGGGAGGATTTACTATTGCAGTAAACTGATCAATGCCAAACATTCCAAGATTAGAAATTGTGAAAGTATTTCCTTCCCAGTCTGAAGGCTGAAGTTCTTTATTTTTAGCTCTCAATGCAAAATCCTTAACCTCATTTGAAATTACTTCAAGACTTTTTACATCGGCATTTCTAACGACAGGAACAAGCAAGCCGTCATCAACTGCTACAGCGACTCCAACATTAATATCATAATTAGTTCTGATAACATCACCTAACCACGAACTGTTAACTTCAGGGTGTTTTTTTAAAGCCTTAGATACTGCCTTAACAACCAAATCATTGAATGATATCTTTACATCACCGTCTGAATTAAGTATCTTCCTAGCGTCAATAACTGCATCCATATCCACAGAGATTGTAAGATAAAAGTGTGGGGCTGTAAACTTACTTTCTGCCAAACGTTTTGCAATAGTCTTGCGCATTTGACTGATAGGAACATCTGAATATCCAGAGCTCGGGTATGATTTTTTAGCAACCGGCAAAACCGAAGGCGTTACTTGATGAGTTTCAATGTCCCGTTTTATTATTCTACCACCTTCTCCAGTACCAGTAATTTTATATATATCAATACCCTTTTCCTTGGCTAAGGACTTTGCTAATGGAGAGGCTTTGATGCGCTCATCTGCTAAATTTATCTCTACAGGCTCAACGACCTGAGTTGGCTCCTGAGCCTGTATGGCAGAATTCAAAACTGACTCTTTATCAGCTTCAATGCTTTCAGAGGTGTCAGCAGGCTTAGTTTCATCCGATATTAAAGCGCTAATATCTTCATCTTTATCACCTAAAATTGCAAGAATAGTATCAACAGGAGCTGATGCACCTTCATCCATCCCTCTAAATAACAAGATTCCTTCTTGCCCTGGGAATGCCTCAAAATCCATTGTAGCTTTATCTGTTTCAATCTCAGCTAAAAGACTTCCTTCAGTAATATTATCACCAACTTTCACATGCCATTTAGCAACAACACCTTCAGTCATTGTATCACTTAAACGGGGCATATTAATAACAATCGCCATAGCTTATTCCTTTATAAATGGATAATCAGTTTGAACATAAACATCTTGCCATAACTCATGACTTTCAGGAAATGGTGAGTCTTCCCCAAACTTGACACATTCAGCAACAAGTAATTTGACTCTTTTGTTTACTGCTTCAAGTTCATCAGGGCTTGACCATTTCTTTTTTTCAATCATTTTTTTTACAATGCTTATGGGATCAACTTTCTGATACTCTGCAACCTCATTTTTTGTTCTGTAAAGCTGAGCATCAGACATTGAATGACCTTTATACCTATAGGTTCTTATTTCTAAAAATGTAGGCCCACCTCCAGAACGAGCCCGATCTATAGCTTCTTGCATCGCTGCATATACAACTGCGGGGTCCATACCGTCTACTGCTGAACAAGGCATTTCGTACCCCAAGCCTAGTTTCCAAATCTCACTATGGTTGGCAGTCCTTTCAACTGATGTTCCCATGGCATATCCATTGTTCTCACAAATAAAAACTACCGGAAGGTTCCAAAGCATAGCCAGGTTAAATGTCTCATGCAGAGATCCTTGACGAACTGCACCATCACCCATATATGTTAGAGTCACATGATTATCGTCTTTGTATTTGTCTGCAAATGCAAGACCAGCACCTAATGGAATTTGACCTCCAACTATACCATGACCACCATAAAAATTGTGCTCCTTAGAAAACATATGCATCGACCCACCTTTACCTCTTGATGTTCCCGTGACTTTACCCATCAATTCCGCCATTATTTTTCTTGGGTCAACACCCAAGCCAATTGGCTGAACATGATTTCGGTATGCTGTAATCATCTTATCACCGGTCTCCATCGCTAAAATGGAACCTGCTAAAACAGCTTCTTGACCATTATAAAGGTGAAGAAAACCACGAATTTTTTGCTGGATATAAAGCCCAGCGGACATGTCCTCGAACTTACGCCACAGGAGCATATCCTCATACCACTTAAGATAAACCTCTTTAGATAATTTTTTCTTTGCCATTTTTGACTATGATTCAGTGGAGCAAAAATAGTGCGCAGAGGTGAAATAAAGTCTGATTTAAATATTAATCAATCTAAAATTTGATTGAGATCTATTAAAGCACTAAATCGGATAGTGTTTTCAAGAGGAGATCGTACAGTTTGATCTGCCGGGAATAAATAGGCAAAATCAAGTCCTAAAAGGCTATATCTAAGACCAAACCCTAAGGTAAAAAATCTTCTATTTCCTTTATTCTGATGCTCATGTTGATACCCTCCTCGAACCGCAAATTTGTTATCATACCAATATTCTGCACCAAAATTGAACATGAATTCCTGAAACAACTCTTTGGACCCGTTAGGCTTTGCACTCGGATCCCAACTTTGAATAATTCCCTGAATCACTCCTACATTATCCTCTTTCCCTCCATTTTCAACAATTTCATTTCTATCCCCATCACTATCCTCATCCAAGAGGTCCCTCAGTGGCTGTGTGGGGACTAAAAGTTTATTTACATCAAATAAAGCTACAACTCGGTTATATCGATCTAATGACCAGTTGTAGCCAAGACCTAATTTCATATTGGTAGGAATAAAATCAGCTTCACCGCTTTCGGTATATTTTACTTTTGCGCCAATATTAGATAAATTCAACCCACCTAACCATTGTCCTTTTTGACCATCAGGAAGATTATTTTCTTCCCCCTGGTAATAAAAACTGACATCCGTAGCGACTGTTTGCCCTGGTTTTGTCTGAAGATTACCAACGACCTGACCTTGGGTTAAGTCAGATAAAGCATAGCGCAGACCAACACCTGCCGCCCAATTTTCAGATAACTTTAATGCATAGGCAACATCAAGAGCCATTTCATAAGGTCTATACGTTCCTTGCTCATCCCCTTGCTCATTTCTGAAGGTTATATCACCGAGAGAAAAATATCTTAAGCTAGCACCGATTCCTGCACGGTCTCCAAGACCTATTGCTACATTCGCAAACATAAGCTCAACATCAGGCACCAGTCTTCTCAGCCAAGGTGTGTATGATATGCCTCCCTGCATGTTGCCTGCCCCCATAAAAGCTAATTTTGATGGATTCCAAAAAAGAGCGTTTGCATCTGGAGATGCAGCTACTCCTGCATTTGCAAGACCTCCCATACGAGCATCAGGTCCTATCGCTAGCATCGGCAAAGCAGAAGTAACAACATTGAGTTGATCACCAAATGCTGTCGTTTGAGCTGAACTATGCTTGGTGAACATTATAGCAAAGGCTATAACAAAGATGGAAATTTTACTATTCATATAATTGGCAAATATAACATTCTAATGCAACAAGATTATTCGTTCTGCTGACCGAACAGTTTGTCCATCGCTCAAACGAGTTATCTCTACCCGGGCGACATACCATCCAGCAGGCAATATGTTTCCTGAATTGCCCCTACCTGTCCATGGGTCAGAGTTTAAAACAGAATCGTCAGCAACCCCAATCCATTGATTCGAGTGTACTGTAGCTCCATTAGAATTCTGAATTGACCACACAACAGAAATACTATCCCCCTTCGTGTTATGTTCAACATCTAGCTGAAAAGGTCCCATTCCAGGATTTGGATAAACGCGAAAAGCACCTAACTGAAGATTATCTTTTGACACCACTTGGAAAGAAACGCTGGATTGGGAGATATTATTGTATGAATCCCATGCTCGGACAAAAAAATCATGAGGCCCGTCTTCTAATTCAGAAAAAGGCCATGTTGCAGTACCCTTTTTATAAGTTCCTGGATCAGATATATATCTAGAATTTAATGAAAATGCCTTATTCCAATCCCCATCTAGACATCCCATCAAATCATGACCAATGCCTGTACCAATTGTATTTATTCCGCTTTCATCCATTAGTTTAACTATTCCTAAAGGACTTGGACCTGTAATACCTCCTGATACAAACGAAGTGTCATCCATGAAAACACTAATTACTGGTCCGTCAATATCTAATGGGGCTTCGGTGTCAATACCCCCTATCCAAATTCGCTGGTCGCTTCCGGAAGCATCAGAAGAGTCAAATTGCGCATAAAATGAAAATTTACCTTTCCCAAGGTCTAAGGAAATATCCAAAGGCAAAATCCATTGGGCTGTAAATCTTCCATTTTTAACATTTGCCTTTCCCCGATATGCGATATTATTGCGTTGCTCAAAATTTATAAATGGACCTTGATTATCATTTTTCAATGTACTCTCTGATGAAGCCTTGTCATACAAGGTTATCTCAATCTCTCCGTTGACTTGGTTCAAAAATTCGTTAGTTAAGCCACTTTCGATATGGCCGGAAATTTCATTGTAACTAAGAGCTTTTAACGTATCGGAGGTTTGAACGAAAATAGAATCATTTTCAGAATTAAAATATCTTGAATTGACGCTATCTATGACTACCTGATGCTCGGGTACATTAAGTCGGATAGCTGGATCCCCTAGTAACGAGAATCTGAGTTTATCAGAGGTAGTGGTTGAGTTTTTTGCGCTACGAAGTATCTGACCAAAAGTTCTGAAACGACCATCTTCTTTTTCAAAAGCAACTCGAAAAATAGAATCATTTAATGTTGCTGCTCCGTCAACATAGACTACTCTTGTTGTTGATAAAAGAGCTATCGCTCCCCCATTAGGATTTAACAATAAGTGCTCCCCAGCTGATGTTCTTAATGGATCATCTAATCTCGAGAATTCACATGTTACCGTTATAAATAATGGTAATCTATTTGCATTATTGAAATTTTTTGTGTCGTTTAACTGGAGTATGTTTTCCGAACTCCATCCAACTTCTCCGCCATGACCAACATAAGCAGTGACTAAATTCCCATCATTAATATTTTGGATCAGGTCAGACCTAAGGTTAGGGTAACTTTGGCTACCACTACTCGATTGTTGCTCGTAGCTATCTGAATACATCTTTCGAACATCAAGAAATGGATAAACACTGTCAATTCTTTGAGCAATTGCATCTGGAATAGAAGTTAAGACAGCCTCCCATCCGGCATCTACATCGTCAGAAACAAATAGTAGTTTTTTTCTCCAAACGCCACGCGAGGTTTCTGGGTTTGAGTATGATAGTATTTTATCCACAACATTCCCTGCCTCGCTCAAGGTATTGACGGGAATTCTACCGATACATAAATCCAATTTTTTTGCCCTTAAGTTATTTCCCTCATCATCATCCATGAATCCAAAAAAGTCATCTGTAGAAAAAGATGAATAAAGAGAAAAACTCTTTTCACTTTGATAAATCGGAATCTGATTTGTATTCGGAGTGATTCGGTTTTTAAAGTCATATGATGCGTCTCCAAATAACAAGAGAAATTCAGGTCGGTCTTCTTCTACAGTTGCCTTTTTCCAGAGATGCCGTAAAAAATCTTTTATAGCCGTTAAATCTTGAACCCCTGAAGAGAATTCATTATAAATTTTTTGTACATCGATTGCCCTAGCTCTCAATTGGCCCTGTGAATTATGGAATTCTGCTAATCTTTCCGCTTCGAACATTAAATGCTCAGGAGAAACAATTATATAGTCAATAGAGCTTAGCGCATGTAAATTTTGATTTGGGACCACCCCAATCAAGTTCGGGGAAATTGCATCATTAGATTCAAATACCGCAATCGATTGAGGACTATTTCCAGGCATTTTAATTCCCCAATTTGAAATTCCATTCAAAGAAAAATTTATCGGTTGTATAATCTCTGGAGCTATTGGGTTTGTCACATTCCATATTTTTCCATTAGCCGCTAAGCTTCCAGTCACCATGGATAAGTTCGCTTGAACAACTCCTGTATCTTGAGGCGGAAAATTCCAAACCATTGACATCTGTCTCCAACGAAATGGTGAATCGCTGCTGACATTGATATAATCCAACCATGCTGAAGCACTTGAATTAACAGAACGATCATAGCTTAGGTTAATATCACCCCAATTTCCAGATGAATATGATTGATTCGTTTGTAAAAAAGACGCAGCAGCGTAATCAGCTCCTGAAGAAGATGATACAGCTCCAAATGTCAAAGAGCCCAATAACCCTTGTGCCGATGATACGTCCATCTTCGTTCCTGCAATCGTAGATCGGCCTACTGCACGCACTCTAAATTGAGCTGAACTTGAAGAGTCAAGTGCATCTAGCCCTAAATCAATATTGCGGTTAAGAGTGAAATCAAAAAGTTCTCCAAACCACTGTCTACCGCTCCCAACTAGGTTTTGATTATCAATTTCATGATGTGAAAGGTGCATGTAACGATCAATAACCATGAACGAACCAGGTAATTGAGCAGAAGTTTGGATTCGCTCGCCGCCCTCAGAGGTTGTAACAAAGTAAATCTGCTCATCACTGTAAATATTTTTTACAAATTCATATCTATTTGAATTCTGATTGTATTCCCATTTGCTGGGTCTCTCGCCGTAAAAATATATCCTGTCTGAACCTGAGAATTTTCCATCATTACCGTCTTCTATAAAAATATGTAGCGGCAATAAGTCATTCTCTCTACTTATGGCATTTACCTCAGGTAAGGACCCTGAGGTTCTTCCATAAATTCCAATTTTTTCAGTGTCAAATGGGGAACTTCCGAGTCCGAGTGTTTCTAAATCCTGCGCAGAAAGAGAATATATCCCTTCTTCCGTAACACCGACCTTTGACCAGTTACCACTATTCAATACAGAAGAATCATTTTGTCCGTACAATTGACTAGACAGACATAACAAAACTGTAATTTTAAAAAAAATTTGATGCAACTTATGCAATAGATTCATATTTTTGTCTTCTACTCAAAGTGAGTTCTAGTTAAAACGTTTAAACGTCTAATTTGTTATTGTTGTTTGCAAATTTGGCTCTTTTTCTGAAAAGAACGAGGAAAATCGTATACTTGTGGCTCTTTAAATCAGTGTATCCTTATGGCAGTTAAGCGCCTATTCACCATAGTTTTCCTTTTTCTGGGGCTTTCGTCTATCCATGGACAAGATCCCCATTTCACGCAATTCTATGCTAACCCACTTTACTTAAACCCCGCATTTGCAGGTGTTAAGCAATGTCCAAAGGTTAATGTAAACTACAGAAATCAGTATCCATCATTGGGAGTTTACCAAACTTATTCGGCCTCATATGATCAATATGTAGATGCACTAAGTGGAGGTATTGGAGTTCTTATTGTTCAAGACGAGGCTGCAAATGGAGCACTAAGCTTAACTGAAGCCTCGCTCATTTATTCTTACCACCTTTCTGTTTCAAGAGAATTTTCCATTCTTTTTGGAGCTCAAGGAACATTTCGTCAAAGAGCCCTTGACTGGGGTAGTTTGACATTCCCTGACCAAATTGATCCATTCTATGGTTTTGTGAAGCCAACAAATGAGATTCCTCCTAACAATAATACAAACAGTCATTTAGATTTAACTTTTGGAATAGTCGGTTTTACCGAGAATTTCTATGCTGGTGTCACTGCTAGTCATCTGACTCAGCCGAACGAAGCTTTCTTAACCAATAATAATTTGCCTCTAAAAATATCTGCTCAAGTCGGGGGAACTATACCAATTGGGAGAAAAAGACTTTATAATAGCCTAGACAATTTGCTCATTCCAAATGTTGTATTTCAATCCCAAGGTGGAGCATCACAGTTAACTGGAGGCCTTTCATTTAATAGAGGCTTGATTACCGGAGGATTGGGCTACAGACAGGCGTTAGGGGCTCTCAGCACAAACCCAGATGCTCTAGTCTTTATTGTCGGAATTGCACCAAATGAAGTACCTTGGACTTTTGGGTATTCATATGATTATACTATTTCACCTTTAAAAAATACATTGGGAGGCGCTCATGAAATGACAATGTCCTACCAATTCCCATGTCGAACACGTCGAACACGATATAATGCAATAAAGTGTCCGAAATTTTAATTAAATCAACTATGAAAATTCGCGGTATCATTTGTTCTCTAGCAGCTACGGCATTCTTGTTAGCTAGTTGCGGAAAAACAGCTTCAAACACCACCGGTATGTCATATAATGACAAAAAGAATGGCGGGTTCCAAATTAATCTGAGTTATAAAGGTCAAGAAACTGGTCCTGGACTCGTTTTTATTGAAGGGGGAACTTATGTAATGGGTAAAGTTGAAGAAGATTTCATGCGAGATTGGAACAACTCTCCAGCCAGAGTGACTGTTGCCTCTTTTTATATGGATGAAAACGAAGTTACTAATGCTGACTACAGAGAGTATTTGTATTGGTTACGAAGAGTTTATGATTACGGATACTACCCTCAAATATATACCTCTGCCCTTCCCGACACGCTTGTATGGAGAGATAAGCTTGGCTACAACGAAACATACGTGGAGAATTATCTAAGGTCGCCGGCTTTTAACTTTTATCCCGTCGTAGGCGTCTCTTGGGAACAGGCTATGCGCTATTGTTCTTGGAGAACCGATCGTGTCAATGAGCAAATATTGATTGATAAGGGGATTCTCAATGTTATGGCAAATCAAGCCGATGATCAAAATTTTAACACAGAAGTTTACTTGTACCGACAAGGAGAATATACTCAGCAAAATCGTAAAGGATTGAAAGATATCTCACCTCAACAAGTTTACGGAAAAGAAGGGCGGCCGGCAAGAATTGAAGATGGTCTTCTTCTTCCCAAGTATCGCCTGCCAACAGAAGCAGAGTGGGAATATGCAGCTTATGCTGAAATTGGGAACCGGATTTACAACCGAACAATTGATCGTAACAAATATACTTGGAATGGTTCAAGTGTCCGTGACGGCGAAAAACAAGGTCGTGGAGATATGCTTGCCAACTATAAAAGAGGTGGTGGAGATAATATGGGTATCGGAGGATATTTGAACGACCAAGCAAACATAACAATGCAAGTAGGCTTTTATCCACCAAATGACTTTGGGTTATATGATATGGCAGGAAATGTTGCAGAATGGGTTTTAGACGTATATCGACCTTTATCTGGTAATGATATGGCTGAGCATCGTCCTTTTAGAGGTAATGAATTCACAACCTTTGATGATAATTATGAGGGAATTGGTGAACTAGCAGTTCTTGCTGAACCCCAATACGGTACTGACAGTTCACTTATAAGACTACCTGGGCAGCTTCCAATAAGGAATGTAACGGAAGAAGAAAACTTGAATCGAAGAAACTATCAAAAAAGTGATTATCGAGATTTCGTTGATGGAGATGTAGAGTCTTCAATTGTTTATGATAAAGGAGGTGTTTCTGAAAGTGATGCTCCAATGTATCAGTATGGTGAATCTACGTTGATTGGAAATCACACAAGAGTATACAAAGGAGGTTCTTGGAAAGATCGTGCCTATTGGCTCTCCCCAGGAACAAGAAGGTACATGGAACAAGACCTTTCTACAGATTTTATAGGGTTTAGGTGTGCTATGGATAGAGTTGGATTCCAGAACAATAATTCAAAACGAGGAAAAAGCAACAAAAAACCAAAAGAAGAGAAATTCAGGAGGTATCAGCCTAAATAAAAAAAAATGAAAAGCCTCTACGAGCGCTTTGATAAAAAAAAAGGAATCTGTACAGACTCTCGAAAAATGAGATCTGGACAGATTTTTTTTGCATTAAAAGGCGATAATTTTAATGGGAATCAGTTCGCAAATCAAGCTTTAAAAAATGGGGCCTCCGCTGTAGTTGTAGACGAGACTATAGAGACTCCAGACTCTAATAAAAGTCATGTTTTTTTAGTCGAAAATGTTTTGGCACATTTACAAAAATTTTCGACTTATCACCGAAAAAAATGGAGTAAAACTATTATTGGCCTCACCGGAAGTAATGGAAAAACTACAGTCAAAGAATTATTATTTAATGTTCTAAGTCAAGATTACTCAACACATGCGACTGAGGGAAACTATAATAACCACATTGGCGTTCCTTTAACGCTTCTTGGCATTAGAGATAATCATGACATTGCGATTATTGAAATGGGAGCAAATCATATTGGAGAGATTAAAACTTTATGTGAAATTGCCCTTCCGACTCATGGATACATTACAAATTTTGGACTTGCACATCTCGAGGGATTTGGGGGAATTGAAGGAGTTATAAAAGGAAAATCAGAACTCTATGAACATCTGGACGCAAATGGCAGTCTCTCATTTGTTAATCCAAATGATCCTATTGCGATGAAGAATTGTAACCCTGAAAATGTGCAGTTTATTGATGGAGTTGATTTTTTTTATAAATCTGGATTTTTAGGAGTCTCATTTGGCCAAGAGAGAATTTTAACACATTTGACGGGTTCCTATCAAGAAAATAATGTTCTGGCAGTAATTACCGTCGGGCGGCATTTCAAAATAGATGACAAGAAAATAGCCGAAGGTGTTGCCAATTATATTCCACAAAATAATCGTGGTCAAATATTTGAGACCGGTAAAAACACGATTTTTCTTGATGCCTACAATGCAAATCCTACGAGCATGGAAGCCTCATTAAGAAATGCTGCTAACCTCTACAAAGAAATGCCACACGTTTATATTGCTGGGGGGCTTTTAGAATTAGGGGAGTATTCAAAATTACACCATCAAAAAATGGTCGGAATATTTCAAGAACTTAAGATCAAAAATGCATGGTTCATTGGGGAACAGTTTCAAGATTGTCAAATGCCACCAAACTATTATAAGTATGAGGATACATCATATGTTCTTCAAGCTTTAAAGGAAAAACAAATCTATGAAAGTTTCATCTGGATCAAAGGATCACGAGGGTTTGCCCTTGAAACGCTTCTTGACGAACTCTAAATACTCAATCGAAGCCCAGTTCTGATACCTATGAAAATAGGAAGCTCCACAACTCCATCTGCCTCTAGATCACTAAAACCATAATCAATTACTCCCATTATTGTCCACCGCAAATATTCAGTAACGGTAATGGAGGGACCCACATTAAGACCTGCTGACCAAATTACTTCTCTATAATTCGGGACCATATCTATCAGCCAATCTTTTTCGTAAGAGATTGCCTGACGATAAATGACTTGAGGCCACACCTCTAAACTAATACGATCATTTAACGTAGTTACCAGACCGGCACGAAATGGAATACTTAAATACCGCGCTGATGTACTCACATTGCCCGTGACATCATTAACCGAATAATTAATCCAGGAATGAGCAATACCTGCACCTATTCTGAGAGAACCCAAATTAAAGTCTAAGGAAATGCCAGCGTCTAAATTAAGTCCTGTTCTAAACGTACTATTAACATCTGGTCGAGTTCCATTTAAATCTGCACCAATACGGCGAAATAAGGCCATGGGTTGAGAATATGTACTTAGTGATATACGCCTTGTCCGAACTTCGCTATCGAGATAAAACTGCGGCTCTGACTGAGCATTAATATTTTCAAAAAGACAAAAAGCAAAAACAAGAATTATAATACGCATTTTTCTATTTTTTTATAAAATTCATCGATTAAGTCATTTACACCATCAGGGAATTTACCTCCTGATGAAGCATAAGATGGTTGTCCGCCACCTCCACCTTTAATAAATAAAGATAATTCTTTCACCCAATTACCCGCATTGACATACGAAGTAGAATCACTGCCAACTCCCAGATGCATTTGAACCTTATCTCCAATTACCGATAACAACAAAACAACTCTAGTGGGGTCATTTTCTTTAATCTGAAAAACTAAATCCTTAACGTAAGAAGATTCAAGATCAATAGTTTTTGCGATGACTTTTAACATCCCATACTGCTTTGATGATTCGATTAGTTCCGATTTTAAATTGGAAACATACATCTGATTGAATGAAACTAATTTCTTTTCAAGACCTAATACTTCAACCTTTAAAGATTTGATTTTTTCTGTGGGGTCCAGCTGGTTTGACTCTTTTAAAGCTAAAGCATATCGTTTACTTTGATCTAAAAGATAGTCTACTGCTGCTGCACCCGATAAAGCTTCAATTCTCCTTATACCCGCGGCAATTCCCGATTCACTTTTTATTATGAATGTTAAAATATTTGATGTCTCTTCCACATGAGTACCTCCGCATAATTCAATGCTCTCTCCAAACTTAACTACCCTCACTGAATCACCATATTTTTCACCAAATAGGGCCATTGCACCCATTTCTTTTGCAGTTCCGATGAGAACGTCATTATGAATTTGGGTTTTTATTCTTTCTGCAATTAAAGATCTTACAAGAGATTCAATTGCATCTATCTCAGTATTTGATAATTTCTGAAAGTGCGAGAAATCAAATCGAAAACCTTCAGCATGGACCAGAGAGCCCCTTTGCTCAACATGAGATCCCAATATTTGCCTGAGAGCGAAGTGAATTAGATGAGTAGCAGAGTGATTTTGACTTACACGTCCGCGATTCTTTATATTTATTTCTGCAAATACATCATTAGACCACGATTTAGGTTCTTGGTCTAGATGATGAAGAATCATTCCAGTCTCTTTGGTGGTTTCGATTACATTTATCTTCTCGCCTCCCTTAAATTTTATTGTGCCGATATCACCAACTTGGCCGCCACCTTCTGGATAAAATGGCGTTGGATCTATTACGACTTGTATACTTTTCCCCTTAGGACTTTCAGTCTGCCGGTAACGAACTACTTTCGACTCTGATGAGTTAACCTCGTAACCTATAAACTCATCACCTCTTCCTGAATACATTTCAACCCAGTCTCCAACTTTTTTGCTAGAAGCTGATCGCGATCGATCTTTTTGATTTTTCATTTCTCTATGGAACTGATCCTCGTCAATATTATATCTTTTTTCAGAACAAATCAACTTAGTCAAATCCAATGGAAAGCCATAAGTATCGAATAATTCAAAAGCACGAATTCCAGAAACAATACCATCTTTAGATTCCGATATCGCATGATCCAATCGCTTTAACCCTGATTTCAGGGTTCTAAGAAATGACGACTCTTCTTCCCTAATTACTTCTTTAACCATAGAGATTTGAGCCTCTAACTCTGGGAAAGTTCGGGAAAGGGAAGATGATACAACGGGGAGCAAGTCAATAAGAAAAGGCTTGCGAAAACCTAGATTTGAGTATCCATATCTAACCGCACGACGAAGTATTCTGCGAATGACATATCCTGCGCCAACATTAGAAGGAAGTTGGCCGTCAGCTATAGCCATTGATACGGCCCTAATATGGTCTGAAATCACTCTAAAAGCAACATCAATGATTTCATTATCCCCATATTCCTTATTTGAAAGATCAGAAAGTTTGTTTATACATGGTGTAAAAAGGTCTGTGTCATAATTCGACTCTTTCATTTCTATAGCTCGAACTAATCGTTCAAGGCCCATTCCTGTATCCACATGCTTTTCTGGCAACACATTTAGATTTCCATCTAAGACTCTTTGAAATTCAATAAAAACCAGATTCCAAAGTTCAATGACTTGCGGATGATCTTGATTTACTAATAAAGCACCATCTGTTTTTTTTCGTTCAGCTTCATTTCTTAGGTCAAAATGAATTTCGGAACATGGACCACATGGACCAACTTCTCCCATCTCCCAAAAATTATCTTTTTTGCTTCCATTCAAAACCCGAGAAGAGTCCACATGTTTAAGCCATGCTTTCTCAGAATCGATATCACGCTTTATACCATCCTTCAAATCACCTTCAAAGACAGTTATGTAAATCCTATTTTTATCAAGACCATAAACTTCAGTCAAAAGCTCCCAAGCCCAATCAATAGCATCCTCTTTAAAGTAGTCGCCAAAACTCCAATTCCCTAACATTTCAAAAAGAGTATGGTGGTATGTGTCCAGCCCTACTTCTTCTAAATCATTATGTTTACCGCTTACCCTGAGACACTTTTGTGTATTTGCAACACGACCATTCTCACTCTTTTTTGATCCGATGAATATATTCTTGAAGGGATTCATCCCAGCATTAACAAACATTAATGATGGATCATCCTTTAAAATTAAAGATGACGAGGGGACTATTTTATGTTCTTTAGATGAAAAAAAGTCTAAAAACGTGCTGCGTATTTCCGAAGAAGTCATTGTTGCCTACTTTTGAGGTAACAAAATTAGTAAGAATACTCCTGTTAATGCGGAAATCAAAATATATATATGATCCTTTAGCACTCGCTTACAGAAAAGTTGAGAGAACATGGAAACATATTATTCGTGATACAAGCCTATTCCTATTGGCTTCCGCATTGTTAGGTATTTTGTTTTTCTTTGTCATTCAACTCATTTTGGACTCCCCAAAAGAAAAAGCTTTAAAGCGTGAATTAAGTGAAGTTCTGCTAACCTACGAGCAGCTCGATAAGCGTTTAGACCAATTATTGGTTGTAATGGAAAATATGGAGCAACGTGACGATGAAATATATAGAGTTGTATTTGAATCTGAAGCTCCGCCTGGAGAACTTCGTTTAAGTGGCATTGCTGGAGGTGCGTTGAGGTATGAAAACATTAGAAACCTTTCAAATGGTGCTTTATTAGAAAAAACATCTCGAAGGATTGATGAATTATCTAAAAGAGTTGTCGTGCAGTCTGAGAGTTTAGATGAATTGGCAAGTTTAACTGGTAATAAAGAGGCATTGTTAAATTCTCTACCCGCAATAAAACCAGTAAAAGATCAACCTGGAACGAGATTTTCATCTGGTTTTGGCTATAGAATTCACCCTATATATAAGGTTCGAAAAAAACATGCTGGAGTTGATTTTACCGCTAAAAAAGGAACACCAATATATGCTAGTGCTGATGGACTTATTATTTCAAATGATGTTTACGGAGGGCGTGGTTTCGGAAAGCATATAACAATTTCTCATGGGTTTGGTTATCATACACTTTACGCTCACATGGATAAGGCAATTAAGAGACGCGGTCAAAGAGTGAAACGAGGAGATCTTATTGGATATGTAGGTAATACAGGCAGATCTACAGCGCCACACCTGCACTATGAGGTTATCAAAAACGGAAGACGTGTTAATCCAATAAATTATTTTTTCAATGATCTAAGTCCATTACAATATGATGACTTGGTTCGTTCCGCTGCAGCCTCTAACCAAAGTTTTGACTAAATATGATACCAAACGAATGGACAAAAAATTATTATAGCATTGGTGAAGTTGCTAAAATATTTAATCTCAACACATCTGCACTGAGATTCTGGGAAAAAGAATTCCCAGACTTGAATCCAAAAAAAAACTCAAGAGGAGTAAGAAAATACACTCCAGAGAATATGGAAGTTGTGAGAAAAATTCACCACCTGGTAAAAGAGCGGGGCTTCACAATTAAAGGAGCTAGAAAAAAACATAAAACTAACCCCTCAGAAACAATCAATACGGAACAAATAACACATCGTTTGCTTAGCATCAAGAGTAGCATGGAAACCTTAAAAAAACAATTAGATATTATAAAATGAAAAGTTCAACCATAACAACTATTTTTCCGATCTTTACCAAAATATAAATTTGTCATGAAAAATTGGGTCTTCTTACTTTTATTTGCTGTTGTTATTACCTCTTGCGGAGCCCCGAAAGCAAGTATACTTCAGAAAAGCCCTAGTGTGTTTTTAGTGTCTGTGGACAAAAAAGCGACAAGCCCAATGGATGTTATAGATGTTCAATTATCTGATGGAGAACAATGGGTCTCAGGCTCTTTTCAATATACAGATGAAAATGGTATCGGAAATGCAATCCTCAGCACAAAAGGATATGGTTCCTTTGGGTTAAAAGTCTCTACTCCTAAATTATCATTTAATCCCACCAAAGCAATGGTGTCTTACAGAACAGTAAAAGATGGAATTATAAAATCCATCTTAGTAGAATTCGATTCAAATAATTAGGATAAATAATAGTATTTATTAATCATGGTGTATATCCAACGGCGTGAAACTTTTAGCGCATCACACCGACTTTATAACTCCTCTTGGACAGAAGAAAAGAATTTTGAGGTATTTGGTAAATGTTCAAACAAGAGAGGTCATGGACATAACTTTCAATTAATTGTAACAGTTAAAGGAACTGTGAATCCTGAAACTGGATTTGTAATGAATCTGGCAGATCTGAAAGACCTTATTGTTACAAATATCATTGATCATGTTGATCACACGAATTTAAATGAAGACGTAGTCTTTTTAAATGGAATAATCCCCTCCACAGAAAACTTAACAATCGTTTTTTGGGAAATGCTCTTCCCTTTAGTGAAGAACCGAGGAGCAAATTTACATTGTGTTCGCATTATTGAAACTGAAAACAACTCTGTAGAATATTTCGGAAAATGAAAGCATATGTTTTTCCTGGGCAAGGCGCCCAAAGCCCCGGTATGGGAAAAGACCTTTTTGAGAAAAATAAAGATCTTTTTGATCAAGCAAATTCTTTACTAGGGTTTGAGTTATCGAAAATAATGTTCGAAGGGACAATGGAGGATCTAACTAAGACAAAAGTCACTCAACCAGCAGTTTTTTTACATTCTGTAGCCAAGGCATCATCTTTAGGCGCAGATTTTAACCCATCTATGGTTGCAGGGCACTCGCTCGGTGAATTCTCTGCTTTGGTGGCTTCTGGCTCATTAAGCTTTGAAGATGGAATTAAATTGGTTTATCAACGTGCACTTGGAATGCAGAAAGCATGCGAAGCTGAGTCCTCGACAATGGCAGCAATAATTGGTCTTGAGGATGTTATCGTCGAGAATATTTGTAAAAATACCCCAGGCATTGTTGTTCCTGCCAATTATAATACACCAGGCCAGTTAGTTATTTCAGGCAATACAGAATCTGTAGAAAAAGCTTGCGAGACTTGCAAAGAAGCTGGAGCAAAAAGAGCAATAATTCTGCCTGTAAATGGCGCATTCCACAGTCCATTGATGTCTCCAGCCGAAGAACAATTGGGGAAGGCTTTAGATTCTGTAAATTTTAATGTTCCTAGATGTCCGATTTATCAAAATGTTGTTGCTAGTGCAGTAATAAATCCAGATGAGATTCGAGCGAATCTAAAGGCACAACTTACTGGGTCTGTTAAATGGAATCAAACGATTAAAGCCATGGTTAAAGATGGAGCGAAAATATTTTACGAGGTAGGCCCTGGTAGAGCATTACAAGGAATGGTGAAAAAAATAGCTCCGGACCTAGAAGCTGTCTCAGCGTGAAAACATCCTGGGAAAGTCCTTCGAATATTGCCCTGATAAAATACTGGGGCAAAAAAGACATACAGCTTCCATCCAACCCCTCTATTAGCTTCACACTAAGCGAATGCAAGACAACAACAGAAGTTCATTTTTCAGAGGGAAGCGGAATTAATATTACTCTTGACGGCGTTGACAAGCCTGAATTTATTCCAAAAATAGAAAGTTTCTTAGAGCGAATAACACATCGCCACCCATGGCTATCCTCATATAATTTACAAATTAAAACAAGCAATAGTTTTCCTCATTCAAGCGGAATAGCAAGTAGTGCCTCAGGAATGAGTGCGCTTTCATTATGTATTGTTGACTTTGCTGAAAAAATAGATTTTAAATTTGATGCTTTAAACTTTTATCAGGAGGCTTCTATATTATCGAGATTAGGTTCAGGATCCGCAAGCCGGTCCATTTACGGAGGAATAGCAGTATGGGGAAATACTCCCTCGTTAAAAGGTTCTAATGATGAATATGCTATTAAATACCCTGGACTCATCAATGCAATATTTGAAGATTATAATGATGTTGTTTTACTTGTTGAAGTAGGAGAGAAATCTGTAAGCAGCACGGTAGGGCATGCTCTAATGGATAATCATCCATTTAAGAAACAACGTTTTTCTCAAGCGCGTAAGCATCTTGATGAGATCCAAGAAATATTAAAAACTGGTGATATTGAGAATTTTATCCGCCTAATAGAACTTGAGGCACTAACCTTACATGGGCTAATGATGAGCTCAAGCCCAAGCTACATTCTTATGAAGCCAAACACATTAAAAATTATTGAAGAAATCCGAGAATTCAGACGTGAATCTAAATTACCTCTGAGCTTTACTCTGGATGCTGGAGCAAATGTTCATGTTCTCTTCCCGGGCTCAATAAAAAAGAAAGCATTGGAGTTCATAAATAGTAATTTAACCCAATATTGTAAAGAGAATAGGTTTATACTGGACCAAGTAGGATCTGGACCTAAACGTTTAACTAACTTTGTAAAATGAAATCGTCTTATTTTGCTAAAATTCTTTTATTTGGGGAATACGGAATAATTAGGGACACCATGGGACTTTCAATTCCATATCGCAATTTTCAAGGCAATTTAAGTTTACCTGAAAAAAGTTCTAGCAGAAAACATTCTGAATCAAATCATGAACTACAAAAGTTTTATGCTCATTTAAAAGATCTTGATTTAAAAGGCTCTCTCATCGCATCATTGCGTTTAGATGAATTTCATGACGACTTAAAAAAGGGATTGTATTTCAAATCAACCATCCCCCAGGGATATGGCGTTGGATCTTCAGGGGCTCTAGTAGCTGCTATCTATGACCGATACTCAAATAGTCAACTGACTCTTAACAACGATATATCTCCCGATTCAATCCAAAAAGTTAAAGAGTGCCTTGCCCAAATGGAAAGCTATTTTCACGGAAAAAGCTCAGGTATAGATCCCATTATATGTTATCTGCAATTACCTCTTTTAATACGCTCGCAAACTGATCTGGGGACGGTAGCTCTGCCCTCAACAGAAAGTGACGGTGAAGGTGCTATTTTTTTACTGAATTCGGGGAATCCAGGAGAAACGCAGCCAATGGTTAATCTGTTCATGGAAAAACTAAAAGAAGAAGGTTTTAGGTCAGTGATGAACGATCAGTTCAAAAAGTACAATGATGCATGTGTACATGCTTTCTTGAAGGGAGATTGGGATCCTTTGTTTACAAATTTGAAATCACTAAGTGGCATTGCACTAGAGCATTTCACCCCAATGATCCCCAATAATTTCCATGAGCTTTGGCAAAAGGGGATTGACAACAACTCATATTACCTAAAATTATGTGGCTCTGGTGGTGGTGGATATATTTTAGG
>MDSY01070026.1_pt1 | contig 23614 bp, 45 predicted proteins | sample 811131 | NCBI WGS metagenome assembly MDSY01 (sample SAMN05326643, study PRJNA326480) | marine metagenome | isolation source: seawater | place: Atlantic Ocean: South West | collected 2010 | reverse complement strand
TAATCGTGATATAAATATCACACCAGATGGTAGTGGTAAAGTAGTCCTAGATGGTCTTAGTTACCCAACATCTGATGGTACATCAGGACAAGCATTGACTACAGATGGTTCTGGTAATTTAACTTTAAGTACTATACAAGCTAGCGAAATAACTACTGCTGGAAATGTATTTAGTAACTACAATACAGTTAGTTCTAATGAAACTATTACTACAGCAAATACTAAAAATAGTGTATTGTTTGGACCGATAACTGTTAGTGGTGGAAGTACAGTCTTGACAATTGATGGCAATGGTGCTTTAAGTATAATATAAGGAGGTTTTATGGCTCAACTAAAAGTAGATCAATTAGCAGGACAAAGTGGCAGTACTGTAACTGTACCTACTGGACAAACATTTACTATAACAGATGGGTTAGCGGCAACTAGCGGAGGTACTGGATTAACTTCTTTATCTGGGCAAGGTGGCAAAGTAATTAAAGTAAATAGTGGTGCTAGTGGTTATGAGTTTGGTACAGTTATTACAGACTTAGTAGGAGATACGAGTCCGCAATTGGGGGGTTCGCTTGATGTTAATGGACAGAATATAGTATCAGTATCTAATGGTAATATAAACATAGTACCAAATGGAACTGGTAGAGTTAGTATACAAGGTTCAATGGATAGTAGTGTTTCATCTACTGGCAAAGCTCTTGTGTTTGGAATGTAGGAGGTAAATATGGCAAGTGAAGTACTTAAAAGAACATTGACTAATGGAGTTACTAACTCCGAGTCTGTTGTTTTAAACGGAGTAAATGGTCATACTTATACCATTTTATCAGTAGTAGTTACGGAAACAGCAGGAGCAGCTGAGACCTTTGACTTATTTATTGATGCTGGTGGTGGAGGTACAGATACAGAAGTGTTATCAGACCAAGCAGTCGGTGCTAACGAAACTTTCGTTTTTAATGATAGACTTGTATTAGAAGATGAAGATCATCTTTGTGTACAATTAGCTAGTTCTGGTAATGTTGATGTTACTGTAAGCTATTTAGATCAAACTAGATAAGGAGGTATAATGGCAACAAGAATGTCAGATCAAGTAAGAGCATACTGCATAGATAAAGGATTTAGTGGTGAAGTAAAGTTTGGTGGTCCTGATGCAAATGTTTTAATGGAAGAAATAGATGGTTCAATTACTTTAACACATTGGTCAGTAGATGGTGTAGCAAAACCAACTATATCCACACTAAACACATATGCAAAACAAGGCAAAGCATTAGAAGATGCAATCATTGCTTTTGATAATAAAAGAGATGATCTAAAAGCTAGTGCTAAAACTAAGTTAAAAAACTTAGGTCTTACTGATGATGAAATAAAAGCTACATTAGGATTGTAATGTCAGGTATAATTACTGCAGGTATAAATAGGTCTTCAGGATTAATGAAAGCACCAGCTTCAGGTGGTAATACACCATCTTTTATGGCAGTACGAGGATTAGATAGTTGTTCTGGTGATGCTTGTAGACAAGCATTTAATGATGCAACACTAGATAAATTAGAATTCAATCAAGAAGTATTTGATACAGATGGTTGTTACGATACATCAAATTATAGGTTTACTCCAAATAAAGCAGGGTTTTACTATATAGAAGCTATGTTTAAATTACGAACACACACAGATAGATTTATAACTTCTGATAGTCATTTAAGATTTAATGGAGGAAGTTCAGCAACAGATATATTAGCAGGACATAGACATCATGGACAGCAAAGTGGTGGATATACTTATGATGCAGAATGTAATGTGCATTTATCAGCAATCAAAGAATTTAATGGTACATCAGATTATGTTGAGGTGTGGTGTAATATGAACATAACTATATACTCACCTATCTTTGCAGGTGGAAATACAACAAACACATGGAGACAATCAATGTTTCATGGATTTAGATTAGGATAATTATGTCAGGTATTATAGGATCTAATATAGGAAGATCGTCAGGGTTAAAAAAAGTATTACCTTCTGGTGGCAATACACCAATGTTTATGGTACATAGAGGTGCTGATGGTTGTTCTGGTGATGGTTGTTCACAAAACACATCAGATAATAGTTATACAAAAGCATACTTTAATGGTGAAAGAATAGATACAGATAGCTGTTATGATCCAAGTGCATACAGATGGACACCTAATAAAGCAGGTAAGTATTATATATTTGCCAAACTATTTATGGGTGAATATCAGGATAGATTTATACAAGCTTGGTCTGAATTTAGAATCAATGGTAATAGTTATGGATATGGACAACTAAGAAGCTATGAAGGAGAGTTTCAAAGTAGTGGGTATTCTAGAGATTCTCATTGTAATAATATTATGGGTCAATTAATAGACTTTAATGGTAGTTCTGATTATGTAGAATGTTGGATAAAAGTAAATCAAAGTGCAAACTATGCTAGATTGTGGGGTGGTAGTCAATCATCAGACGGTAGTTATTGGGGTGGTTTTTTTATAGGATAAATTATGACAGGTATCATATCAAACAATGCAGGTAGAGATTCAGGTTTAATAAAAGCATCAGCTGGTGCATCAAACAAACCATTCTTTATGGCATACAGAGGAACCAATGATTGTTCAGGAGATGCTTGTAGTTATAACTTTAGTGATTATACTTATGTAAAGACACCATTCAATAATGAAGCTATAGATTCTGATGGTTGTTATGATGTATCTAATTACAGATTTACTCCAAATGTAGCAGGTAAATATTTTGTTTTTGCATCTGTCCGTACAACTGGAGGTACTACAGATAGATGGAAGTCTGGCTATATAGAGATACGAAAAAATAATACAAGAGAAGTTGGTCACTATTATGATGCTGATGGTCAAAGTTCTGGATATACTTGTGATTATTCTAATAATGCATATATGTCTACGATTGTAGATATGAATGGTACTTCAGACTACTTAGAAGTATATATGAAAGTAGATGAAGCATCCTCTACCCCCTGGTTAACTGGTGGAAGTAGTAATTTATTTCCAACATATTTTGGAGCATATAAGTTAGCATGATAAAAAAGATAATAGATAAAATAAAATCTTTGTTTAAAAAAAAAAGTAAACGAGGGCGACCACTTAAAAGAGTTGACTAATGGTTGAGCCAGTAACAGCTGTACTCAGCGGAATAGCTTTAGTTAGATCTGCAACATCATTCATCAAGGAAAATATAAATACTTGCCAGGATATAAGTGGTATTGCTAAACAGATTGACCAGTTATTTACTGGACAACAAGAGATTGAAAAGCAAAGAATCAAAGACCAAAACAATAACATTACAGAACAGCTAGGTATATCTTCAGTTGCTCAAAGTGTAATTGATGCCAAGCTTGCAGCTGAACAATTAAATGAAATAAGAACCTTAGTAAACTATCGCTTTGGTCCGAATACATGGGCAGAAATATTAGCAGAACGAAAGAAAAGAATTGATCAGGTAAGAGAAGCTAAACGAAAAATAGTTGCACAAAAAATAAAACGCAGAAAAGAAACTATACAAGTAGTACAACAAGCAAGCATTGGGTTTGGGCTTGTCTTTCTTATACTCTTTTTTTGTATCATAGCATATGTTGCTTTGTCTAAAGAAGTATTAGAATGTATGGAGTTCAAGCCAAAGTATTATATGATATGTATGAATGAAGGAAAAGAAATGGCATTAACAGAACAGTATCTTGATGAGTTGCGTTATCGTCAAGAAAATATTATAATACAAGATAAGGAGAAAGTATGGCACTAACAGCATTAATTGGACCAGCTACTAAACTCATTGGTAAATTTGTTAGAGACAAAGATAAACAAGCACAACTTGCACATGAGATATCTACTATGGCAGAAAAACATAGCCAACAACTTATGCTACAACAATTAGAAGTAAACAAAGCTGAAGCAAAAGGTAATTGGTTTCAATCTTCGTGGCGACCACTTGTTGGTTGGATCTGTGCAATATCGCTAGGAATAAATTTCATGGTCTCGCCAATTTGTGCAGGCTTTGGCATTACAATACCACAAGCTGATATGAGTGTAATGATGCCATTGTTGTTAGGTATGCTTGGACTTGGTGGACTTCGTTCATTTGACAAGCTAAAGAAAACAGATACTAAGCTAATCAAAAAGTGATAGATATACACGACAAGGTGTTTGAGTTTGCAGACTGTCATAAGTTTTTTAACTATGTAGTAAGTCAAAGTAATTTTAAGATTGGACTTACTGATAGTAAAGCAAGAGTACAAGAGAAAGTATTCTATGCTAACTACACACCAAACCATTTAAATGATTTAAAGTTTCTTGAGTTACTTCCGATAGAATTTAAATACAAGTATGCATATACTACTGTTGAAAGAACTTTCATAAATGTAGTTACACCAAATGGTGTATACTATCCACATGATGATAGTGGAACGGAAGCTAAGTATTCTCTACTCTACTATTTAAATATGGATTGGAAACTAGAATGGGGAGCTGATACTTTATTTTTAGATCCAAAGACAAATGAGATAACCAAGACAGTTCAATGTAAACCTAATAGACTTATAATGTTTGATGCAAAGATACCACATATGATACGACCAAGTACTATCATTGCACCACAATACAGATACTCTATTAGTATTACACTAAGAGGATAATGATTACTGTAGTCATAGACAACTACCTTGCAGAGAAACAATGCGAAGAACTTATACAGTTTTATAAAGCTAATACTAAAAGAGTTAGACAGTATATGAGTTACTATCCTTTTGTTGTTAATCCTAATGAGATTCCATACATTGAAAAAAAATTAAATCATACTGCAATGGATGTAAATAAATCAAAGCTTGGTTACTTTGGTTTAGTCAAATGGAAAGTTAATACAGAACTAGGAGTGCATAAAGATTTTCATATGGAAAAGGATCATGGTTATCGGCTGGGTGCAGTTATATATCTAAATGACAACTATCGTGGTGGTAATACTTACTATGATGATGGTATGGTGATAACTCCGAAGCAAGGTCGTGCATTATTTTTTGATAGTATGTATTATCGACATGGTGTTTCTACTGTAAAAGAAAAAGAACGATATACTTTGACTGCGTGGTTTAAATAGCTAGGTAGAATCATAAGCGAAAGTTTTTTAGTGGCACTCAGCGGTCATTTAAACGGATTTTAAAAGCCTAGATTTCTGGGATTTCTACACGACTAGGGTTTTAGTAACTTATCCCCAAGTTATCACACACAATTATATATTGTTTGTTAATTTTCCCTAGTCGTATAGGAATATTATCAGTCATAAAACTTTTGTCCAGCTTCTTTCATCAGCAAAACAATTCTTTCTGCTCTGCTTTTTGTTTGTTCAAACCATTTAGAGTCTTGAGCTTCGATACTTGCTTGATCGTAGTTACCTTTCTCAAGTGCGGCAATCATATTCTTGAACTTACTGAACCTAGTTATGCCTAAATTAAATGCCATGTTGTATACAGCTTTCTGTATTGGATGTGGTGCTGTCTTCATAAACGGATAGTTTACATCTACCTCTGCTATTACTTCTTCTACTCTTGCTTGTAATAATAGTCTTGCTTCTTTCTCAGACAGTCCATGACTTTCTACTTCTATACCATAGCCAATAGTTTTTAATCCTGCTGGACAATCATAAACTATATGTCTTCCTCTATCATTAGTTATTGAACCTTCATCTCTTACTAAATCATTTACCAAATCATCAATCATTTTACTAACCTCCATTTATTTATTTTAATCTTTCTTGGTTTCTTTCTACTAACCTTTACTTTGGAATGTTCAACATCCCTCCTTTTCATATGAGAGGGTGCTGAACATTCCTCTTTCTCTATTTGTTTTACTATCACTTCTTCATAGCATTTCTTACAATAATATATTCCTCCTTTCCATTCTTCTGCTGGTTTATCACAATACCTACATTTCTTTTGCAAGCAAGCAATCTTCCATGCTTCATCCATTGTACCCATCATTACCTCCTAAAGATATATTACATTACCTTTAGTGTTTTGTGCAAGTTTCACATTAATACCATAAATCTTTGCTAGTATTCTTATTGTTCTTGGACTGGGTATTTTTCTTTCTGCATTAACAAGAGTCGATATAGACAAGCCAGACCGATTAGCTACTTCTAAATAAGTAAGTCTGTTATCTAATCTAGCTTGTCGTAAAGTATCACAAATATTAGAACGGTGGTGCGTCATCATCAGCTACCGAAGTACTAGAACTATTTTTCTTTTCGCATAGTTCTACTGTGCTGTTGAATCTACCAACTACAATACTTGTAAAGTACTTACCATCTTCTGTCTTTGAGTATTGCAACTCTCCTTGTGCAAATACAATCATACCTTTCTTGATATACTTCATAATAAAGTCTGTTTTGTATGAATCAAAGACGGATAACCTATGGTGATGTGCAACACGATTGTCTTTACTACCTGAGTTAGTAGTAATAACAAGCTTGCAATTACCTTCGCCACCAATAGGTTCTGGATCTGCAGTACAATGACCAAGTATAGTTACTTGATTAACTGTTTGCATTTTTATCCTCACTTTCTTTTATAAATTTATTTCGTTCTTTGTATGAATTTCGAAACCACTCTTGATCGTTTTCAGTAAGAGCTTCTATTTCATCTTTGTAAGAAAGATAAAAATCATCTAACATAGATTTGTTTTCTGATTTATGGATAGTATCAGTAAACTCTTGCTTCAATCTATTGATATCTTTCTCTGTCTTACCACTTGCAGCTTGACCATCATCATCTGTGTCTGCAACTATACCAAGTATAGACTGCATACCATATCTTCTAGCATAAGTAATAGCACTACCTTGTTGCTGTGGATCTGCTGGATTTTTACAGACCAACGGTACACCTTCATCTTCAATACTTTCACCAGATATATGACGCAGTATAGTTTTAAGTAAAGGTGTTTTAGATCCACTATCACTTAATACACTTGGTTGCTTTACTACTTGAAACAGAATAAACCCATGTTTGTATAGTATAGGTTTTACTGTTTTGATAATAGTCAACAAGTCAGCATACTTATTCTTGAAGTATGGATTGTCAGCAGTTGCACCTGGATTATTTAACTCGTGATACAAGTTAAACAAATCCATATTGAAACCATCTAACTTACTTTCTTTCTTTGTCTTTGTCTCTGGCATTGTCATACTCCACTATTAAATTGTTAATAAAACCTGAATACTTATCGCACATATTTTCACCATATGTTTTATCCCACATAAGTATTATTTCTTTTAATGTAAACTTCATCTTAGTTTCTCCTTTTTACAGCAAGTGTACCTTTCTTGTTGCGTGTTATTAAATAGTTACTACCTGAAAACTGTACTTGTTTAGCATCAGGAGGTACAAGTAACTTCATCTTCATCTTCGTTTCTTCGAAGCTCGATACAGCACCTTCGTATTGCATAAGCATACCGTCTAACTTTTTGTATTCTTCATTGTTAAAGTTGTCATAGTTTTTTACACCATCAACTAGTATGTCTTGTGTGCTGTTAAATTTTTCTCTGTCTGTAACAATAGGTGGCTGTTTATCATGTACTACAAACAACCAAAACCTTTTCATCTTTACTAATAGTTTGTTATAGAACTCTTGGTTCCAATCTACTTTTACTACTTCAGGTTCTTCATTACCTCGTATAGCTGAGAACCAACAATAGTCTTGACAATATATTTGCATATAATGATGTAGCTGTGGTGCATAGTATCTTGCTTTCTGTTCTACTGTTTGTCCTAGATTAGTATGCTTTACTTCTAGTACAACACCGTTAACTAAAGCATCTACATTAGCATACATAGGTATATCAAATCTATTAGACCACTTAGTATCTTTAGGTTTAGTTACTTTTCTACTAGCAAACTTTTTCTTCTTTAGCCAGTCTATATGAAATGATTCTGTGTATGTACCTAGTTGTACTTTCCATTTCATAGATAAATCATCTTCCATATCTCGTTTGGTTTTAATGCTCCATAATTTAGCCAGGTCATAACCCCACCATATTTTATGAGCATCACTACCACCAAGTCCTTTAGTTCTATCAAAGTTAAACTTCATAATTATTCTCCTTTAGTAAAACAATACTTCTAATATTTTTTTCTGGGATATTACAAATATGTTCTATGTGTTCTTCACTCCAACCTTTTAAAATTTTATTGTAAAGACTATACCCTTCAATGGAATCTTTGGCATTGTCTTTTACTACATAGCTAATACTATATGTTTTCATAATCATTCTCCTTTATAAAAATTATAATGCATAACTGCATATTAATCAAGCATAAAAAAAGCCAGCAAACATAGAGTTATACTGGCTTATAGAAGAATGAACTAAGACTATTGCTTGAGTGATATGAGTCGTTGCCATGCAACTTCACACCACCTAAGAAAAGTCTGACAGAAATCTAATTTCTTGTCAACACTTTCTCTGATAGTAGCAGGTAATGGAAAGAAGTTATACTTATGTGTCTTCATTACATTGACCATTGCTTCTCGTAAATAGATTGGCGGTATATCTTTGATTGCTTCAATGTAATAGTATAGTCCATCATCCTTTGGCATTTCACATTGGAATGTATCACCAAGTAATTGTAAACTTTTTACAATTTTTTCTTTTGGTGATTCTTGTAATGTTACATTTAGATTTTGTATTATTTTTTCTAACTGAAAGGTGAGTGCTTCAATCTCTTTGTTGTCTTTTAACTCCGACAATGCTTCGGATGTTGCTCTCATTACTGTGTCGATCAAGATAAGTTCTCGCTGAGTCAGAGTTACTGGAAGCAACTCTGGCTGGTTTAGAATAGGTGCTGACCTTTTGTTTCTTATCACCCAGCTTGAAAGAAAGTCTGCACCAGTATCTAAATCTTGCGTTCCAGTCTCGGCTTGTATATCCTTTTGATAAGTAGTAGTCGACAAATTGTTCGTGTTCATAGTTCATATCCTCCTGCGTTGCTTGTTTGAATCTATCAAAAAACCACAACTGCAACGCATCATTGGGCTTCCAATCAGGATCTATTTGTTCTTCTAAAATTTTTTTAGCCATACTATTTCCTAATAAGTTTGATTAATATAATTCCACACGATTTGTGCGGTTTGTTCTCTTAAATGAAACTCACCAGTTTTTATTCTGTGATAAGTGCTATCTTGGACACCAGCCTTACGAAATGCTTGACGCAGATTTACTTTCTTTTTATCTGCTAGCTTTTGTAATTGATTAATATAAGTATTGAGTTCATTCATATTGGAAGTGTACTATAGTCTTTGCATAAATGCAACCCTTGTGTAAAAGGATCTTACATAAATCAACGATCAAATTTATATAAGCCACAAGGGCTACATATCTTTACAGCTCTGCTGTTATAAAACAAGAGCCATGTTCTTTTACTCTCAGATACATTTTCTCTCCGAGTTCTAGTCTTGCATACCAACCTATAAGATTATCTGCTTTATGTTGTGGTATGTTTAACCATTCGCTTAGAGTTTGAGCATACTTTGGATTGTTTACTATACTGTTATAGAAGTATTGCATTTGCTCATAGTAATCTCCAATCTCCTCTTTGCATCTAGCTATACCATTTTCTATTAGACTTAAATCTTCTGTGTAATAGTCTACAGTATCTGCTGGTTCTTCTACTGCTCCGAAAAATTTTGGATCGTCACTAGGCTGTACTCCAAACCAGAACTTACCTTCGATATCTCCATGATAATATCTACCCATCATTCTCTCCTTGTAACATTGCTTCTGCTTCTGCCTGACAAGCTAGGTCGTCACGATACTGAACAGCATCATACGCATTGTCAAATACTTTTATGATTGTTGGAAGTTCATCTTCATTTAACAATTCCAACATTTCATAGAAGTTATATGGACTTAGGTCATAACCTTCTGGGTATTCAGCTACTACCCAGAATATATCATCACCACTTTTTGCTTTGTCATAGCTTGACTTACACATATGACTTAGCAATGCTTCTCTTTTATTTTGTTCGATAACCATTTCTTTTCTCCTTAAAATTTAAATGTGCTAATGCACCATTTGGTGTAACAAACCAGACTCTTTGGTTCTTACCATGTTTGGATTTGCGTACACCGACTGATTGAAGTAAACCTTTTCTCTCTAGAAATACTCTTGCTGTTCGATACTTAGATGTAGTGATACCATCTTGCAAAGCTAGTTCTTCATCTGTCATACCAGATATACCACCAACATCTACAATCAACTCAAGTATTCTTTCTTTGGCATTGTTTATTCTGCCAACTTCTTCTTTTGCGGCAACCTTGCTAGTATTTGGATCGGTTTTTCGTACTAGCTGTTGCCATTTTATATTGTCGTCATTCATATTCATTCTCCTTGTTAAGGTGAGAGAGTATTAACCAGAGTAACAGTCCACTATTAGTGTGCGTGGTCTTGTACCCACGAGCATCATCTTTTTGCACACATTGTTTACAAGCTACATTTGTTTTCATAGTTGTACTCTCTCATGTTATTGATTTACTGCATCTTCATTAATAACTGCAAGTGATTCGCTATTTTGTTGGAGGTAAAAGTACGAATCACTCGCATACTTACAAGCTGACCTTAGTGCTTCTGGCTTATCTCTAAGAGCCTTAGCCCAAGACTTCAAATACATTGCGTGGTCTTTCCTAGTCTGATGGAATAAACCCCACCTTGCCATATGAAAGCTAGCACCAAGCTCAGCTATAAGTTCCTCGAAGGCATAGTCTTTACTGCCAAACTTACCAGATAAATCTCTGTTCAATCGTTTGCTATGCCCTGACCAATGTGTTAGTTCGTGAAAGAAAACTGAGTAGTAATGTTCTACTCTCTTGAATGAACTATACAATGGCATCATTACTTTATCTTCGGAAGGAACATAACAAGCTTTGTTACTTCCTTCTACAAAGTTTATGTTGTGATTGTTTATGATGTTTGCTATGTCATCATCAACTCTATATATTCTTTCTGCTTTCATGTTGTTGTTGTGTACTGGTATCAAATTTTTCTTTAGTTCAATGATAGTATCTTTGTTACCTTTTACATGGTCGATATTAAATATAGGTATTGTCTTGAACTTTGAACCAACAACTTTATCTTCTTCAGTTTCTTTATCTTTCTTGACAATAGGTATGCGTTGCCATAAGGGTAATCCGGTACCAGCTACAGTATATAAACCAATGTTCTTCCATTGATGAAATGTACCCCATATAGGTGTCAAGTGTCCGTACTTGAAGTTCAAATGAAATTGATTCCATCCTTTGTACTCATACCCATTTACATTTTTATGTAATGCTGTAATCCAACCAGGTGTGTACGGTGTGTTTGGATCATGCGATTCCATTTCTTCGATAAGTGCAGCAACAATTTCTTCCGTATTTGTTTCTGCAATTTTTGCAATAGTTTGTGTCATTCATTCCTCCATTTAATTTGCAATACTAAATATAATAGCAAGTGTTACTACAATTATAAATACAGCAACACATAGTATAGTGATAGCTAACATAGTTCCTCCTTTAAATATTTTTTACGGTACGCATCTTCTATTATTCTTGCACCTCTCATAATCTTATTCATATCTCGTCTTCTGATTCTTGGTTTTAGTTCATCCATTGCTTCATAAGATTTACTGTGAATCCAATCAAGTACATCTGCTCTATCAACGATACTTGTATCAAAGTTTATTCTTTGTTTATGGATTCGCAACTTGATATATGCTGTTGCCATTCTTACAATATCGAAATCGTAATCGCATACAAATCTCATATTGTGATCCGTTAGAAAATTTCTGCGGCTTTCGTGTTCTAACTGTGCGTGAAATGTTTGACTCATCTCATCTCCTTTCTTTGTTGGTTATATCTTTTGACTGCACTTTTATACCAATCAACTTCTTCTTTGTAGTATTTGAGTAGTGATTCTTTTATTTGTTGTTGCTTCATACTTTTTACTGGAACAAGTAATGACTGCTCAATTACCCACAACAATTCTTTGGATCGTTGTAACTGGTATTTGTTTTCTCTATGCTCATCATCAGAGATTACAGATTCAAATTTACTTAACAGTTTTGTTAACATTTTTACCTCCATAGTTAACTAATTATAAAATAAACATTGCATAAATGCAATCAGTTTTGATTACAAATATACTGCATCAATTTGCTGGATTGCTGGGTGCATTGGATTACAATGAGGGGTGGTCGTGGTGGGTGCCATTTATTTACAACCTACCTGACCGAAGGTCAGGGGTAATATAATACTAACAAACTATAGTCTGCGTTTAGCAGACACTACTAACAAAAAAATTGCGAAGCAATTTTTTTTTTTTTTTACGCAATTAAAAAGCCCAACTAAATTAATAGCTGGGCTTATTGGGAGTAATATTTTATTACTTATTCTTTTTAAGTAATGCTTTCGCCTTCTTTATTTGGTCTTCTGTTGGTTTACTCTTATTCTGTCCAGCAATTCTTGCTTTCATATTAGCTAACATCTTCTCCATTGCTTGTTCAGTAATGGGAGTTCCATTTATTACACTATAGACTTCATCATTCCACCAATTAAAAAGGTCACTCCATACTGTATAACTTTTCTGAGCTACATCTACAATATTACAAAACCTATCTATATTTGGGTTATTTTCATCATCTATAATATTATGCAATTGCTCTTCCATTCTATCTAAATAATTTTTAGAACCTTGCATACGGTTATAAAATGTTATTGTCATATCTGATAACATCTGACTAGATACTCCAATAACTTCTTCTCCGTCTTTTATATATGTATCAACCTTAATTAAATCTTGTAAGCTATCGATTGAATAAGTTATATATTTTTTATTTGTTTTAGACATAATAATTTCCTTTCATTATTTATTATTATTATTTTAAAAAACCGAAGGTCGTCTCTCGTACCTTCGGACAAAAATTCCTTAAGATAAAATTTAGGTTATTTCAAATCAAAGACAAAGGGGGTGACCATTCAGGTTTTGTATCGCACCAGCTGAGCCATTTATGTACGATAAAGAAAGGGAGTAACAGAATAGGATATGGCGAAACCTGGTCGTAATCAAAAGCTAGGATGGGGGAATCTGTGTGTCTTTCCTTGCAAGGCAAGGTCGATTTGAAATGTTCTAAATTTTATATTATTAAATACTACTTCTTACCCATTGCTCCAAAGCATTATCCTCAATTATGCTTTAATTGAGCCCAGCGGAGCGGAGACAGAAAGAACAAGAAACAATAGCAGGAGTTATAGAATTAATACCGAATCAGCGACTACGGATTGAAGCCTTTGGTCAAGACCAGAATGGGCTTGATTCACGAAAGCCCAGTCGCAACACCAATGAATCTGCGGTGTCAAATTATATGTATTGACACAACATTTAGATAGCATACTATAGTACAAAATGAAGCAAAACAAAACACAGCTCACAACAAGACAGCAGGCATTTATTGATAACTTGTTAACAAATGGTGGTACAGCAACACAATGTGCAATCAAAGCAGGATATAGTGAGAAATCTGCTAAGGTCGAAGCAAGCAGGTTACTCAAGCAGGACAAGGTTTTGAAGGTACTTCAAGAGCAGGCAATGAAGTCACTAGGATATAGAAGTATATCAGCTCTGGAAACTGTATCTAAACTCTCACAAAATGCTAACTCAGAGTATGTAAGACTGGAAGCTAGTAAAGATATACTCGACAGAGCAGGAATAAAAAGCCAAGACGACTCTCATCAGAGTCTTGGCTCAGCGATACAAGTCAACATAGACCTCAGCTAATAATCTATGCACATCTGCTGTGCTAGTGTAGTGCAAGATGTTATGGGGTGTTTGAAAAGTAAGAAGTGGGATCGAGCAACATCAGTAGCTCATGTATTTTTCCTTTACAAAAGTCCTTCAATGTTTTATGTATGGTTTATAACCAAAGGAGAAAACAATGCCAGGACATTACGGAAAAAAGAAACCAATGAAAAAGAATGGAGCTTTGAAAGGGAAACAAAAAAACTTACCTACTGCCTTAAAGAATAAAATCATGAAAGCAAAAAAGAAGAAGAAAGCCAAAGGATCTATGTATGGCTAAGCTTTGTGCTAAAGGTAAAGCCGCCGCTAAACGAAAGTTTAAAGTTTATCCAAGTGCTTATGCTAATATGTATGCTTCTGGTGTGTGTTCAGGTAGAATAAAACCAAAATCTGCTAAGAAGAAAACCAAAAGGAAACGCAAATGAATGTAACTCCTGAGTTAATAGAAACAGTACACAACATATCTTGGTTTGATGGTATCTGTTATATTCTATTAGGTTTGGGAGCCTACGCAATGTACAGATGGATTAGAAGAATATGAGCCTTCGTAAATGGATAGATGAAAAGTGGGTAGATATTGGTGCCCCTAAAAAGAAAGGTAAGTATCAACCTTGTGGTCGTAGCAAAGGATCAAAACGAAAATACCCAAAGTGTGTACCACTAGCTAAAGCAAGGAAGATGACTGCATCCCAAAAAAAATCTGCTGTTACCAGAAAGCGAGCAGTGAAGCAAGGAGTGCGTGGTAAACCAACGAATGTAGCAACTTTTAAAAGGAGAAAGAAAAATGGGAAAAGGAGTTAAACATTATTTTAGAGATGGCACAGTACACAAAGGTGCTATGCACAAAATGCCTAATGGTAAATTACATTCTGGTAAAACACATACCAAATCAAGTAAACCATTATTTCATATGAAAGACTTATCTATGACAGCAAAGAAGAAAGCAAAAGCCAATGCCTAAAACACCAGCATGGCAACGCAAAGAAGGTAAGAATCCAAAAGGAGGACTTAACGCAAAAGGTCGTGCCAGTTATAATAAAGGTCGAACCAAGACTGGTAAGAAGCGAAACCTAAAAGCACCAAGCAAAGTAGTAGGGAATAAAAGGAGAGCAAGTTTTTGTGCAAGGATGAAAGGTATGAAGAAAAAACTTACCAGCAAGAAAACTGCAAGAGATCCTAATTCAAGAATCAATAAAGCATTAAGAGCATGGAACTGTTAATATGTTTATTAGAACACTATCATTTAAAGATTTATTAAGACTTAGAAAAATAGTACGCAACACGCATTTAAAATTTTACCCACAAGCAGACTTGTCGGATAAAGAAGTAGATAAGTTTATTAATACTCTCGGTCCAGAGGTTGCAGGGAAAATGATCAAGTACGCAATCGACAACAATCAAGTATGAAATTTACATACAAGCCAGATGGCGAAGTGCTAAAAGCATTTATGAAAGACAACAGTTTCTTTCGTGGTATTCGTGGACCAGTTGGTTCTGGTAAATCTGTAGCTTGTTGTATAGAAATATTTCGCAGAGCATTAGCACAAAAAAAATCTCCAGATGGTATACGAAGAAGTCGTGTTGCTGTTGTGCGAAATACCAATCCACAATTACGAACAACAACAATGAAGACCTGGTTAGATTGGTTTCCTGAAAAAGAATTTGGTAAGATGAATTGGTCGCCACCATACACACATAGAATCAAAATAGCAGACTTAGATTTGGAAGTAATTTTTTTAGCTTTAGATAGACCAGAGGATGTAAAAAAACTATTGTCTTTAGAACTTACCTTTTTATTTTTTAATGAAGCAAGAGAGATTGCAAAGCCAATTATAGATGCAGGAACAATGCGTGTTGGTCGTTACCCTTCTATGAAAGATGGTGGACCAACTTGGTATGGTGTAATCGCAGATACCAACGCACCTGATGAAGACCATTGGTGGTCTGTTATGAGTGGAGAAGTACCTCCGCCTGACCATTTGTCTAGAGAAGAAGTTATGATGTTAGTAAAACCTGACAACTGGAAATTTTTTATACAACCACAAGGTATGTTAGAAATTAAAAATACAAACAAAGAAGTAGAAAATTACAAAATAAATAACAAAGCAGAGAACATAAAAAATGTTCGAAGTGATTACTATACTTCTATTATTCGAGGAAAAACAAAAAGCTGGATTGATGTGTATGTAATGAATCGACTTGGTAGTATCGAAGATGGTAAACCAGTCTATAAAGATTTTTCACAAGAAGTTCATGTAGCAGATGAACCTATCCCACCAGCACAGACACCGTACTATGTAGGTATAGACTTTGGTCTTACACCAGCTTGTGTATTTGCACAGCAGGTAAGAGGTCGTTGGTTAATCTTAGATGAGATAGTAGCAAGAGATATGGGTATGGTAAAGTTTGCAGAGATACTACGACAAACAATTACTACAAAATATAATAAAATTCCTATAGCAAAAATTATTGGCGATCCTGCAGGAGACTATAGGGCACAGACAGATGAGTCTACACCATTTCAAATATTACGAGGAGCAGGTATCAAAGCATATCCAGCACCATCTAATGATGTAAGCTTACGATTAGAAGCAGTAAACAATCCATTAAACAGAATGGTAGAAGGTAAGTCTGGTATATTAATTGATAAATCTTGCAAACATCTTATTAAAGGATTTGCTGGTGGTTACCAATACAAACGATTGCAAGTATCAGGAGAACGATACACAGATAAACCAGATAAAAATGATTACTCTCATGTTCATGATGCACTACAATATTTGTTGTTAGGAGCAGGAGAAGGTACAAAAATAACTGGTCAAAAAAATGACGCAAAAGTAGTACAAGCAAAAACTCACTTTGATGTCTTTACAAGAGAGCCAAAAAAGACTATAAGGAAGAAGTGGAATATATTTGATATTCGATCAAGGTTATAAGGAGCATTATGTGTATAGGTAGAATATTCTCTGGTATTTTTGGTGGCTCACCTAAAAGAGTTTATATACCACCGCCACCAGCACCGAATCCTGCTATAGCAGAAAAAGCAGCGGAAAGTAGAAGGCAAGGATTAGATGAACAAGAAAAAGCAAGTAGAGCAAGAAAGCAACAATTACAAGCTGGACTAGGTAGAAGAAGTTTACTATCTAGTACAAGTGGTGGATATCTTACAAATACAACAAGAAATACTAGATTATAATTATGATAGCATTAGTACCAGAACCAATACTTAAAGAAATGAATGACCTAGAAAATATGTTGGCTAGGTACAAAAGAGCAGAAAGTATAAAAGAATTATGGCGACCAACTTTTGAAGAATGTTATGAATACTCAATGCCAGCAAGAGAAAGTTTTTATCCAGTATCAGCAGGGCAGGCAAAAACAGATAAGATATTTGATGAGACAGCTGTTGTTGGTGTGCAAGAGTTTGCATCACGATTACAAGCAGGTATTGTTCCAAACTTTGCAAGATGGGCGGAATTAATATCTGGTAGTGAAATACCAATGGAAGAAAGAAAAGAAGTAAATGAATCGCTAGATTCAGTAACAAATTATATATTTGAAATGTTACAAAATAGTAATTTTGCACAAGAAGTACATGAATCATTTTTAGATTTAGCTGTAGGAACTGGAGCATTACTCATAGAAGAAGGAGATGCAGTAAGACCTATACGATTTTCTGCCATACCTTTATCTAGATTATGTTTAGATACTGGACCGAATGATGTTATAGACACTATATACAGAACAAGAAAGATAAAAGCATCTAATATAAAACTTATCTATCCTAATGCTACATTACCACCTGAGATAGCAAGACAATTAGCAAATGGTAATGATGCGTTTTTACAAATCGTAGAATGTGTATCAAGAAATTATTCTACACCAAATGTAGAAAAATATGATTGCACAATATTTGGAACTAATCCTCAGCATATATATGATAAAAAAGTTTTTGAAGGAGAAGGTTCTAATCCGTATGTTGTATTTCGTTGGAGTAAAGCGGCAGGGGAAGTATATGGTCGTGGTCCACTGCTTAATAGTTTGCCAGCAGTAAAGACTTGTAATCTTGTAATAGAAATGATTTTAGAAAATGCACAGATGCAAATATCCGGTATGTATCAAATAGAAGATGATGGAATTATAAATGTAGATACAATTCAATTATTACCTGGAACAATTATTCCAAGAAGTCCATCATCAAGAGGTTTAGAACCTATAGCACCTGCAGGTAATTTTAATGTTGCTGATTTAGTTTTAAAAGATATGCGTACAAATATTAAGAGAGCATTGTATAATGAAATGCTAGGCGATCCAAACACAACACCAATGTCTGCAACAGAAGTAGCAGAAAGAATGGCAGACTTATCAAGACAAATAGGTTCTTCTTTTGGAAGATTGCAAGCAGAAATGGTTACACCATTGTTGCAAAGAGTAATACATATACTTAAAAAACAAGGTAGAATAAATATACCTACAGTTAATGGTAGAGAAGTAAAAGTATTATCTACATCACCATTAGCACAAGCACAAGCTAATCAAGATATATCTGGATTTAATAGATTCTTAGAATTAGTACAAGCTAGATTCGGACCACAGCTTGTTAACTTATTGGTAGATAATAATGAAGCAACAAAATATTTAGCAGAAAAATTTGGAATACCTTCTAGACTTATTAGAAGTAAAGAACAAATGAATCAAGCTATAGCAGAACTTACAAATGCTGTGCAACAGCAACAAGAAATGCAACAACAAATGGCACAACAAGGTAATGAAGGACAACAAGAAACCCCTATTAGCTAGTATAGATGGCTTTCAAAGAAGTCAATCTCAAGAAGAACAATTAAATGATTTGTTTGTGAATTGTTTTAGGACTGAACATGGAGATAAAGTTTTAAAATATTTAAGAAGTATAACTATTGAAACTGTTGCAGGATTTAATATATCAAATGAAGAACTACGAAGTAGAGAAGGTATGAGATTTTTAGTAGGAATAATTGAACAACGCATAAAGGAGGGCGAAAATGTCAGAGCAAGAAAGTCTAATTAATACAGAGCAAGAAACAAAAGATGAAGTAGGAGAAGTAGCAGAAAGACCAGAATGGTTACCAGAAAAATTCTGGAATGATGGAAACCCTGATTATGAAAACTTGAGTAAATCATATGGGGAACTTGAAAAATTAACTTCACGAAAGAAAGAAGACCTAACAGCAGAAATAAAACAAGAACTGGAAACAGAACGATTAAAAGGATTGCCAGAAAAACCAGAAGATTACAAAATACCAGAAATACCAGAGCAATATACACCAGATACTCCTTTAATGGATGGATGGAAACAGTATTGTATAGATAATAATTTAAACCAAGAAGCATTTGATAAAGGTATAAAACTTTTTATAGACACACAACCAGTTTTAGATGAACAAGCAGAAAAAAATAAGTTAGGTGAAAATGCAAACCAACGCATAGAAGCTGTAGGATTATGGGCGAATAAAAATTTTAATGAAGTAGAAAGAAGTATAATATCTAATATTGCTATGTCTGCAGAAGGAGTGCAGACTTTAGAAAAGATTATGGCAATGTCTCAAACTTCTATATCTAATGAAGGTGAATCATCAATAACCAGAGGTAAAAATAGACAAGACCTAGAAGCTATGATGAAAGATCCGAAGTACTGGCATCCTACACATAGAAGTGAACAATATGTAAAACAAATAGACGAAGCATTTGAAAAACTTTACAGATGATTCAGCATCTATAAGACCTTCTAGGTTATCTGATGCAAGATACATAGCAGACAATATGAGAGAGCAAGATGTAAAAGAAGTTCTTGCTCTTGGAAATAAACCATATGAAGCATTGGTATATTCTATATCACATGATGAAGCACAAACATTTACTTTGTTTTATGGTAAAGAGCCAGTATTAATATTTGGAACTGTTAAAGAATCTCATGGACTAGCTAGAATATGGATGTTAGCTACAGATAAAGCATATACAAAACCAAGAAGGATTGCAATTTTAAGCAAAATATGGATTAAAGTATTACAGAAACCTTATGAAATACTTTACAATTATGTATGGATTGGTAACCAGAAAGCTGTAAAACTTTTAATTTATCTAGGATGTGATATAGATAAAGAAATAGTTACAAAAAAAAATCTTGACTTCGTTAAATTTAGTCGTTGCAAATCTAAGTAAAATTCAGTATATGTAAATTAGTAGACCGTAATTATTGGAGTTTAGCCCTACGGACAACTAAACAGAAGATAGGCACGACAATCTCGGAGAAAATTTTATTAATCTTTATTAGGAGGGAAAATTGGCTATATCAATTTCTACTGCTTTTATAAAACAGTTCGAGAGTGATGTTCATATGGCTTATCAAAGAATGGGTTCTAAACTCAAAGATACCATTAGACAGAAACCAAATGTAAATGGAAATCAAACTGTTTTTCAAAAAGTTGGCAAAGGTACTGCTGTTCAAAAGTCTCGTCATGGACAAGTACCTATTATGAATATCGATCACACAAATGTAACAGTTACACTAAGCGACTACTATAGTGCTGACTATGTGGATAGATTAGACGAGTTAAAGACAAACATTGACGAAAGAATGGTTGTTGCACAAAGTAGTGCAGGTGCGTTAGGAAGAAAAACTGACGAACTTATCACTACTGCTTTAGATGGTACATCAAATACCCAAACTGAAAGTGGATCAGATGGTCTTACATTAGCTAAGATCAATACTGTTTTTGGTTCTATGGGTGAAAATGATATACCTGATGATGGTGATAGATACTTTGTTGTATCACCTGATGGTTGGATAGACCTACTTGGTATCAACGCATTTGCTGATGCTGACTTTATCGGACCAGATGAACTACCTTACAAAGGTGGTATGGTTGCAAAAAGATGGCTTGGCTTTATGTGGATGGTACATAGTGGTTTACCAACTGCATCAAGTAAGAGACAATGTTTTGCATATCACAGAACTGGGTTAGGAGTAGCTATGGGTGCTGATGTAACAACAGAAGTAAACTATATTCCTGAAAGAGTGTCTAACTTAATTACTGCATATATGAGTCTGGGTGTTGTGTTGATTGACGACAACGCAGTCTTTGAAGTGCAGATAGCTGAATAGGAGGTACAAATGGCTTTGGATGCAACAAATTTATTTAAGGTCGGTGGTGCTAATCCTGGAATGTGGATATATAAATCTACAGATGCAGTAGGCACTATTGACAATACAGATTACTTTAATGATGTTACAAATGAATTAAAGCAATTTGATGTTATTGTTATTATAGGATCAACTGGTGGTGGATCACCAACAGTAGACCTAGCGACTGTAACAAGTGCAACTGGTGCCGCTTCGGTAACAGTAGCATTATTAGCTTAACGGAGTATGGGGGAGGTAACTCCCCCAACATTATATGGCTACAACAAAGATAGATATATGTGCAAGAGCATTAGTAATGATAGGAGCAAATCCTATTACTTCATTTGCAGATGGTACGACAGAATCTACAGTAGCAAGTAACCTATATCAAGACACAGTAAAAAATACATTATCTAGCTATCGTTGGAGATTTGCTAGTAAACAACAACAATTATCAAGATTAACAGATACACCTGATCATAAATGGGATAGTGCGTATCAATTACCTGCAGATTTAGTAGGACTACATGGTGTGTTTGTAAATGATATGCCTATTAAATTTGAAAGATATGGTGATATGGTATACAATGATGCAGTATCTACTGATAAAGTGTATGCAGATTATACATATTATGATGAAGATGCTACTAATCCAGAACAATTTTTTCCACCATATTTTATATTCTTATTAGAATTATCTTTGGCTTCTATATTTGGATATGCTGTAGCACAAAATAATGCTTTGTCTGATTCTTTGGAACTTAAAGCACAAAGACAATTAGCAATAGCAAAAAATTTAGATGCACAGCAAAGAACATCAAGTAGACTTCGTGTTACTAGATTTACAAATACAAGAAACTCAACAGGTACTTCTAATATTGAAGGAACTGTGGAGTAGATGTGGCAAAAACAAAAGCACTCCTTAGACAATTAAAAACAACATTTCAAGCAGGTGAGTTAGATCCATTAATGAATATGCGTAGTGATGTTAATGCGTATACAAATGGAGCAAAAAAAATGCAAAATGTAGCTTTGTTTTCTCAAGGTGGATTTAAAAGAAGAAATGGAACAAAGAGGTACGCAAGTTTAACTGGAGATGCAAGACTTGTTGGTTTTGATTTTGATGATAATGAACAATACATCATGGCATTTGGCAACCAGAGAGTAGACATATATTATTTAGAAACAGATGCTTTAGCACAAAGTATTACTGGATGTCCTTGGACTACTAGCATTTTATATCAAATGCAGTTTTCACAAGCTGGAGATACTATGATTATTACACATCCTAGTATGGCAACACAAAAAATATTTAGAACTGGATTAACAACTTTTACTAGAAGTGCATATGCTTTTGATGAAGATACAGCAAATGTTTATCAACCATATTATAAATTTGCAGATACATCTGTAACTTTATCATCAAGTGCTACTACTGGTACTACTACTTTAACAGCAAGTGCTAGTTATTTTACTAGTAGTTATGTAGGAATATATTTAAAGATACAAGATACAACTTTAGAAATAACTGGATATACAAGTGGTACACAAGTAACTGCTACAATAGAAGGAACTCTGCGAAAAAAATTAATAACAGATGCTTTTACTACAGAAAAAGGCACAAAGACAATTACTGTTAATGATCCTTTGCATGGGTTAGCAAATAGTGCAAGTGTATCATTTAGTGGTTCAAATAGCATAGAAGGTATAGATGGAGCAGATATAAATGGATCAAGAACTATAACTGTATTAGATGAAGATACATATACTTTTAGTGCTGGTGGTAGTACCAATGCTAACAATACAGCCGCAGGTGGTGGTTCTGCTATATTTATACAAAGTCCTAATCAAGCTACTACGGAATGGAAAGAACAAACATTTAGTAGTGTAAAAGGTTATCCAGCTAGTTCTACATTTCATGATGGAAGATTATGGTTTGGAGGATCGTCAAGTTTACCAGATTGGGTTTGGGCGAGTAAATCAGATCAATACTTTAATTTTGATTTAGGAGATGGAAATGATGGAGATAGTATACAATCTAGTATAGGAGCATCTCAAGTAGCAGATATAAGACACTTATTATCAAATAGACATTTACTTATCTTTACAGCAAATGGAGAATTTTTTTGTCCACAAGCTGATTCAGGTGTTTTAACACCATCTAACTTTACTGTTCGAAGACAAACTACACATGGATGTAGTCATGTAAATGTAAAAACTTTAGAAGGCGGAGCATTGTTTGTGCAAAAACATGGTAGAGCTGTAAGAGAACTTTTATTTACAGATTTAGAATTATCTTATTCTGCAACTAATATAAGTGTGTTGGCTAGTCATTTAGTACAAACACCTAAAGATATGGCAATATTGCCAGGCACAGCAGAAAGACCAGAATCATATGCAATATTTATAAATGAAGATGGTACTGCTGGTGTGTTTCATGCAGTAAGAGCAGAGAAGTTAGCTGGATGGACTGAATGGAAAACAACAAGTGGTGCTACTTATAAAAGTGTAGAAGCAGTAGGTTCACGATTATTCTTTACTGTCTATAGAAATAGTGCATATTATATAGAAGAAATGGGATTGGAAGCTAATACTTTGGATCATTCATCAACATTTACATT
>MDSY01042119.1_pt1 | contig 23616 bp, 24 predicted proteins | sample 811131 | NCBI WGS metagenome assembly MDSY01 (sample SAMN05326643, study PRJNA326480) | marine metagenome | isolation source: seawater | place: Atlantic Ocean: South West | collected 2010 | reverse complement strand
TTATAATGTGATGGATTTTCTTTCTAAACCTGTTACTAGGAACAGATTTAACGAGGCTATTTCCAGAACTGTTTTACAAGCCAAAATGGTTCAAAATTTCCAAGATTTAGACAGTGAACATATTTTTGTAAAAAGTAACTTGAAAAAGCGAAAAATCTATATCAACGAGATCAAATGGATTGAAGCACTTGGAGACTACGTGAAATTAATCACTCAAGACAAAAGTTTTGTTATTCTTTCAACAATGAAAGCATTTGAAAATGAACTTCCAAAAGGCTTGTTTTTAAGAATTCATAAATCCTACATCATAAACCTAAAAAAGGTTGACAGATATGATAGTAAACATGTAGAAATTGAAAAAGTTAAACTTCCTTTAAGTAGAACACGTAAAATTGAACTAAGTCAGGCTTTGGATGTGATAGTGAATTAATAATTATCTACATTAATTAGTACTCTCACTGCTCTATAATCCTTTGTACTCAAAAAAGTGGTTTTAATTTTATTTATGACCAACTTTGTTTTTACTAATGATTGATTTACAGGTATTTTTAAAAGTATGTTTTTATGATATTGGTTTCTTATTCTAGAAACAACTGGAAACTCCGGACCCAAAACATTGTCTTTAAAAACACTTCGTAAACTAATTACTAACCACTCGGCACCCTCATTTACTTTACTATAATCCTTATGCTTTAGTGTTATCTTGATAATACGACAATATGGGGGGTATTTGTAAATACGCCGATCTTCAATTTGCTCAATAAACATAGACTCATAATCATTAACAGAAACTTGCTGAAGAATGGTGTGATTTGGATTGTATGTTTGTATGATTACTTTGCCTCTAATATCAGTACGACCAGCACGTCCTGAAACCTGTTGTAACAACTGAAAACTACGCTCATAAGCTCTAAAATCCGGAAAGTTAATTAACTGGTCGGCATTGAGGACTCCAACTAATTTTACATGCCTAAAATCAAGCCCTTTAGTAACCATTTGAGTACCAACCAGGATATCAACCTCTTTGTTTTCAAAACTAGAAATAATACGATCATAACTATATTTCCCTCTAGTAGTATCTAGATCCATTCTAGCAACCTTAGCATCAGGAAATAAGTGTTCAATTTCTTCTTGAATTTGTTCCGTTCCAAAACCCTTACTATCAATTTCAACTCCTCCACAAGCTCCACAAATATTTTGCATTGCCATTACATAGCTACAATAGTGGCATCTCAATTGATTTTTATATTGATAAAAAGTTAGACTGACATCACAATTAGGACACTCTGGAGTGTGCCCACAAGTGTGGCATGAAACTATTGGCGAGTATCCACGACGATTTTGAAATAAAATTACTTGAAACTCTGAGTCTAGCGCTTCCTTAATTTCAGCAATCAGACGGTCACTAAAATGATTCGTCATCCGTTTACGCTTATATTTATCCTGCAAATCTACCAGTTCAATTTCTGGCATAAGAACATTATTAAAACGATGTGTTAGCCAAATATAACCATACTTATTTTGCTTCTTAGCATTATAATAACTTTCAATACTTGGAGTAGCTGAACCTAAAAGAGTTTTGGCCTTAAACAAAGAAGCTAAGACGATTGCTGTATCTCGTGCATGGTAGCGTGGAGCCGGATCAAATTGTTTGTAGGATTGCTCGTGTTCTTCATCAACTATAACAAGTCCAAGATCACTAAAAGGAAGCAGTACAGACGAACGAGCACCTATTATTACTCTTGCAGAATCCGAGTTATTAAGAACATGGTTCCAAACTTCGAGCCGTTCATTTTGAGTGTAACGCGAGTGATAGACCGCTATTTGATTTCCAAAATAATGTTGTAATCTGTGAACTAGTTGCGAGGTTAGCGCTATTTCTGGAACCAAATACAAAACTTGCTTCCCCCGAGCAATAACGCTCTCTATTTGTTTTACATATATTTCTGTCTTTCCAGAAGAAGTGACACCATGTAACAAACTAATATCAAAGGTTTCAAACGAAGTATTAATTTCTTTCAAAGCTACTTCTTGATACTTATTTAGAGCTTTTGATATATTTTTTTCTGAGACTTCAAACTTAATACGATCCGTTTGAAAAAAGTATTCTTCAAAAACACCTTTATCAATTAACGTTTTAATTTGTGTAGAAGTAGCAATACTTTTTGATTTTAACTCCGATACTTTTACTTGAGGTCTCTGTGGCGCTAATGCAAAATAATTTAAAACAATTTCACGTTGTTTAGCTGAACGAGTTAAAAGAGTTAATAAGCCCTGTAATGCACCTTCATGCTCATAGTTTGAGTGGATTTTAACACACCTAATCAGTTTTGGTTTGTATTTTTCTAAGATTTCCTGTTCAACAACAATAGTCTTTTTGTCTAGCAAATTTTGTAAAACTGGAAAGGCATTTTTTTTATTTAGTATGGTATTAATTTCTTCAATTTTTAAGCTTGACTGTTGCTGCAAAGCTTCACAAACTAAATACTCTTCGTCGCTTAACAAAGATGAGTCCAAAACAACAGATTTATGTAACGAAATTAAGCTTTCACTTTCAAGTAAAAACACACTAGGAAGAGACGCACGCAAGACCTCTCCAATTGTACACATATAGTAATTAGAAATCCATTGCCATAATTGAAACTGAAATGAATTTAAAATAGGAGATTTATCTAAAATACTGTGAATGGATTTTGCTTCATATGCCGAAGGAGCCTCCTTGTGAACTTTATAAACTATTCCCGTGTAAATATTTCGCTTTCCAAATGGAACAGCAACCCTAAACCCCGGTTTTAAAAACTGAGCTTCTGCAGCTGTAATGGCATAGGTAAAGTTCCGTTCTAAGGTTAACGGCAAAATCACGTCCACAAAATCTAGAGTTATTAGCTGCATTTTTTCTTTAAAAGTTGCAGGGATGAGTTTAACTCATGTCCTAGGAGAATAATGTTTGCGTTCAACCAAAAATAGAATAATAGAATCAATAAAGCCCCTATAGACCCATACAACTCATTATATGTTGAAAAATTTTCAATGTAGAGACCAAATAAGTAAGAGGATAACAAAATTAAAAAAGTAGTAAACAATGCACCTACAGAAAAGAAACTAGATAACCTTCCATCTTTAGTTCCAAAATAATATAAGGTAGCCATACTGATATACGTCATTAGGACAAAAAAGAAATACTTGGCTTTGGTAACCCAAAACAATTTACTGACGGCATCACCATCAGAAAATCTTTCAAGTACTGGAGGTATTAAATATATCTGAGCATACCCAAAGCCAACAACTGTAAATATCAAAAGAATCACTAAAATAATAGCAACCCCGAGAGCATAAACATACTGTTTGATAAAGTGTCGATTTATCTGTTGATGGTACGCATTTTCAAAAGCTGAAAAAACAGCATTAACTCCATTAGCCATTAAAAACATAGAGATTAAAAAAACGGTTGATAACAATCCACTTGTGTGTGTCTTGTTTATATTTTCAAAAATATTTTCGTTGAAAAAGTCTGATGTATGGGGCGGTAAAATAGAGTCTAAAAAATATAGAAAGTTAACTTTAAAATCATCAAATGGGATGTATGGAATTAAAATAATAATAAATAATAAAAATGGAAATATGGCTGTAAAGAAACTAAAAGCAATAGCACTGGCGCGAGTTGTAAGTGCCCCTTTAAAAATTCCAATAACATACATCTCAAAAAGGTCAAACGCAGAAAGGCCTTCAAAACCAGGAAGTTTAACCTGTTTCAAAACTTTAGCTATCCAGCTGAGAATAGGGATTTTATCAATTTTATTTTCTAGAGATGAACTCATTAAACCGCTTTAAGGCTAAGGTCCATATTGGAAACAGAGTGCGTCAAAGCCCCACTAGAAATATAGTCAACTCCACATTCAGCATAATGCCTAAGGGTTACTTCATCAATCCCACCTGAAGATTCAGTCAAACATTGATCTCCGATAAGCTCAATCGCTTTTTGTGTATCGGTATAATTAAAATTATCAATTAAAATCCGATGTACACCATCATTTTTTAAAATTTCCGCTATTTCATCCAAGTCTCTAGCTTCAACAACTATGGGGAGGTCTAATTCGTGTTCTTTTAAATAATCTTTAGTCATTGTTATAGCCTTGGAAATACCCCCTGCAAAATCAATATGATTATCTTTGAGCATGATCATATCATATAATGCAAAACGGTGATTGACACCACCTCCAATCGCTACAGCCCACTTTTCTAAAACCCTAAAGCCTGGGGTTGTTTTACGAGTATCTAATATTTTAGTATTAGTTCCTTTAAGAAGTTCAACATAAGAATTGGTTTTGGTAGCAATAGCACTCATGCGTTGCATAGCATTCAAAACTATTCGTTCAGACTTTAAGATAGACTGTTTAGAACCTTCAACATAAAAGGCTATATCTCCAAATTTCACGGAATCTCCGTCATTGATTAGTGTTTCTACAACTAAGTTAGAGTCTACATAGTGAAACACTTGCTTGGCAAAATTGACACCAGCTATAATGCCATTATCCTTAATTAATAGTTTTGCTTTTCCAGTGGCATTAGTAGGAATACAAGCTAAAGAACTATAGTCTCCTTCACCAACATCCTCTCGAACGGCATTTTCAATTATTAATTGTACTTCGTTTTTAAATTGTGCGTTGGTAATCATATTTGTAACTTTGTAGCTAAAATATGAATTGTTAAGGAAATATGTAACTAATTTCATAACCTTATTCAAAATAATTTAACATTTAAAAATGGAAATTAAACTCATTGCCATAGGGAAGACCGATAAAGTTGAGTTAGATCTGCTTATAAAAAGCTATCAAAAAAGGCTAACTCATTATGTACGATTTTCATTTGAAATCATTCCTGACTTAAAAAACAGCAAAAACCTTTCTGAAACGCTTCAAAAAGATGAGGAAGGGAAGTTAATTTTAAGTAAAACATCTTATAGTGATCAGATAATTTTACTAGACGAAAATGGAAAAGAATTTAATTCATTAGGCTTTTCAAAATTCCTGCAAAAACAAATGAATTCAGGTCTTAAACGCCTTGTGTTAGTCATTGGAGGACCCTATGGGTTTTCGGAAGCCGTGTACAAAAAAGCTTCCAGTAAATTGGCACTTTCAAAAATGACATTCTCGCACCAAATGGTCCGTTTATTTGTAGTTGAGCAAATTTACCGAGGATTTACAATTTTAAAAAATGAACCTTATCACCACCGATAGAATAAAATAAACTCTATGAAAATTGTATTCGCTACTAATAACCCAAATAAAATTAAAGAAGTTCAATCTCTCATCCCATCTCATATAACCTTAGTCAGTCTTGAGTCTATTGGATGTACCGAAGAGGTGCCAGAAACTCAAGACACCATAAAAGGAAATGCCATACAAAAAGCCGCTTACATCAAAGAGAATTACGACCTCGATTGTTTTGCAGACGACACAGGCTTAGAAGTGACAGCTCTAAACGGAGCTCCAGGAGTTTTTTCAGCAAGGTACGCAGGACCTGAAAGAAATTCAGAAGCAAATATGAACCTATTATTGTCAGAACTCAAAACTAAAATAGACAGGTCGGCACAATTTAAAACAGTCGTAGCACTGCATTACAATGGGGAGATCATAACATTTGAAGGGATTTGTGAAGGAGAAATTACAAAAGAAAAAAAAGGAACTGGTGGATTTGGATATGACCCTATATTTAAACCACTCGAAAACAAATTTACCTTTGCAGAGCTTTTAACAGAACGAAAAAACCAAATTGGACATCGTGGCAAAGCAGTCCGGAAATTGGTAAGCTATTTAAAATTTGTTTAAATAAAATAACACTATATTTGCCGCTTGAAATTCCTCAGGGTGAGGGTGTGTTACATGAAGCTTGGTTAAAGTATGTTCGATATGCTTCTAAGTAACACTTAGTCATATATCGAATAAAATTACAAGAAATGAATGCATTCCATAAACTTGGACTTGAAGATCATTTGATCCAAGCCGTTACAGATTTAGGTTTTGAAACACCTAGTGAAGTACAAGAAAAAACAATCCCCCTTTTATTAGAAGATGATATAGATCTGGTTGCCTTAGCGCAAACAGGTACTGGTAAAACAGCCGCTTTTGGATTTCCTATGCTCCAAAAAATAGATATTGACAGTCGTACGACTCAAGGACTTATTTTGTCACCAACAAGAGAACTTTGTTTACAAATTACCAACGAGATGAAACTTTATGGTAAGCATTGTAAAGGGCTTAATGTCACTGCGATTTATGGCGGTGCTAGTATTACAGACCAAGCTAAACAAGTAAAAAGAGGTGCACAAATTATAGTTGCAACTCCAGGAAGAATGAAAGACATGATTAGCCGTAGGTTGGTTGATATTTCTAAAATCGAATATGCAGTCCTTGATGAAGCTGATGAGATGCTGAATATGGGATTCTTTGAGGATATCACAGAAATCTTATCTCATACCCCTGATGAAAAAAGTACATGGCTCTTTTCGGCAACAATGCCAAAAGAGGTTTCCCTAATTGCTAAAAAATTCATGGCCAACCCTACTGAGGTTACTGTTGGACATAAAAATATGGGAAGTAAAAATGTATCACATGAATACTTCCTTGTAGGGGCAAGAGATCGCTACAAAGCACTAAAGCATTTAGCAGATGCTAATCCAGAAATATTTTCTGTGATATTCTGTAGAACCAAAAGAGATACTCAAAAAGTAGCAGAACAACTTATAGAAGATGGCTACAGCGCCGGCGCATTGCACGGAGATTTAAGTCAAAACCAACGTGACGTGGTGATGAAATCTTTCAGAGCTAAACAAATTCAAATGTTAGTCGCTACCGATGTGGCTGCACGTGGAATTGATGTTGATGATATTACACATGTTATAAACTACCAGTTACCTGATGAAATAGAAACCTATACGCACCGAAGTGGCCGTACTGGTCGTGCAGGGAAATCTGGAATTTCTATGGTTATCGTTTCTAAAAGTGAAGTTCGAAAAATAAAAAGTATTGAACGTATTATTCAAAAAGAATTTATAAAAAAAGACATTCCTAGCGGAATGGAAATTTGTGAAGTTCAATTGAAGGCACTAGCTAACAAGATCCATGATACTGAAATCAACCATGAAATTGATCCTTATTTAAACGAAATTAATAGTTTATTTGAAGATGTTTCAAAAGATGAACTCATCAAAAAATTCTTTTCAGTAGAGTTTACTCGTTTCTTCAACTACTACAAGAAAACCAAGGATTTAAACTCTCCATATGAAGGAAGTCGTTCAGATGATTACGAAAAAGACGATAATTCAGCACGCTTTTTTATCAATATTGGAAGCAAAGATGGATATGATTGGATGAAGTTAAAGGATTTCCTTAGAGATACTTTACAACTCAATCAAGATGATGTATACAAAGTAGATGTTAAAGAAAGTTTTGCATTTTTTAATACTGATGCAGCTCATAAAGACAAGGTTTTAGAATTTTTCACAGACTTTAAACAAGACGGACGTTTTGTTAATGTTGAAATTACTGAGAAAAAGAGTAGAGATCGCAATCGTGGAGGCGGCGGACGTCGTTCTGGTGGCGGTGGCTATGGTGGCGGAGGAAGAGGTCGAAACGATCGTTCTAAAGGGTCTGGTTTTGGTTCTGGATTTAGATCCGAAGGAAAATCACGTCGTAGCGATAGTGGATCCTCTAGTAAATCTTCTAGACGTTCTTCAGATTTTAAACCAAAAGGAGGTGATTTTTCAAGACCAAGAAAAAGTCGTAGATAGTAAACTAGATTGTTAATTTTAAGTCAAAATTTAAATTGACAATCTTAGTGTAGTATTTGTTTACTATTTTTATGATTTAACTTTAGGTATGAAATTACAAATCACTTTTTTATTAATATTGGTGATTCCTTTTTTAGGAATTAGTCAAAATTACGCGACTGTAAAAGGAAAGATTATAAAATCTGAGACTTTGAGTCCAATGGAGAGTGTTAATATTGTAAACTTAAATCAAGTCATTGGCACCACTACAAATATTGAGGGTGAATTTGAAATTCGTGCAAAAGCTAATGATACACTAGACCTCTCCTACTTAGGATTCAAGTCAATAAAAGTAAAGGTTAGTAATGACTGGATTAAATATGGCACATCAACTACAATAGAGCTAACTGAATTAGCATTAGCTCTTGAGGAAGTGAATGTAAACAAGCTAAAGCTAACAGGCTATCTAGAAATAGACATAAAACAAGTACCTATTGAAAGAAACGTACGTTATAGCATCTCTGGGCTGAATAGCGGTTATGAATCTAGACAACGCTCCCCTAGTATGGTGAGTAATGTTTTAGGTGCAATTTTTAATCCTGCAGATTTTTTGCATAACATCTTTGGTAAAAAACCAAGGGAAATGCGAAAACTACGTGAAATGAAAAAGCAAGACGAAATCAAAAATTTACTTGCTTCAAGATTTGACAGGGAAATGCTTACTGCATTATTACAAGTTGATAAAATTGATTTGGACTTGCTGATTAGCGAATGTAACTACTCTCAAGATTTCATTAGAACGGCTAATGATTTACAAATACTAGATGCCATTAGTGAGTGTTATGAAGAATATAAAATTCTTAGTAGAAAAAGATTAAAATAGCTTCAGTCTTGAGTTAATAACTATTATTTTGAGTTAGCGTTTTTTTCTTCAATCCAACGAGACATGTATTTAGTGCTTTGAAATTGATGATATGCTAACAACTGCCCAATAAAATTATTAGAACGATGAGATTTAATCGTCGAACTAAGCAATGATATTCTGTCTTTTAAATTTAAATGATGTTCTTTTTTACTAAATCGATTTTCAATAACCGCAAAGCCTTTTTTCTGATAGTTGCTCCACAAAGACTCTTTAGTATATAGTTCAATACATTTTTGTACAAATAAGCTACTATCATTTTCTATTACTCCGTTAGGGTCATCTAAACCAAACATTCCTTCGGCGGCTACAATAGACATTACACAAGGCGTACCACATTGCATTGCTTGAATTAACTTGCCTTTAAGACCTGCACCAAATCTTAAGGGTGCCAGAAGAACTTTGGTAGCTGTAATTGCTTCAAAAGCATCTATAACATAGCCATGAACTAAAAAGCCCTCAAATTCATTGTGCATTTCTTTAATATTGGCACTGTCATAGGCTCCATAAATATGAAGTTTAACTCTTGGAAGCTCCCTTCGTATTTTAGGCCAAATATCTTTTTTTAAATACCGAACCATATCCAAATTGGGAAGATGCAAGAAGTTTCCGATGGATACAAAATCACTACGATCTGCGTAAGGTTTGGAGTCTGTTTGCGAATGACTGTCAATAGCATCAATCATAAAAGGGAGATAGTACAATATAGCTGGATCTATTTTGAATTTTTCTGTTAAAAGTCCCATTTCAACTTCAGAAATAACTAATGATAAATCACTTCTATAAATACTCGCTAATTCGCGTTTGGAAGTGTCACTAGTGAAAAGTAAATTCTCAATTGACTGATTGGTAGTAAACGCTTTCTGACGCGCCTTTCTAAGGAAGTGTAAATCTTCAGTATCTAAAATTCTTAAAGCATTAGGACAAGATTGAGCGACTCTCCACCCAAACTGCTCTTCCGTCATAAAACGATCGAACAGAACAATAGCAGGGTTCAATTCATTAACAAAACTATCAAAACTAGAATCATTTAATAGGATTTCTACAATTTGAATATTTAAAGTCGATAAATCAAATGCATTATCAGATTTTTTACAAGAAGTGGCAAATACAATAGTATAGTTTTGACTTATAAAAAAATGAATTAATTGAAGCATTCTAGTCCCTGCAGCAGATGAATTAGGTTCCGGAAAAACAAAACCGATTATAAGTACAGTCGATTTCATATGCTTATAAATTAGTCTTCAACTGAGTTGTTGATGAGATTACTGTTTAGAAGTCCATAAGCAAAAATCTCTTTTTGAGCCCAATCCACTAAGGCTTCAATCTGTTCAGCACTTAAATCTGCCTCCTTATGAGTCCAAGTGTAAGAAGTTAAAGGCATTTTACCTTGTTGTACTTCTTCAATTAACTCTTCTAACTTATGTGCTTTCCGTTTAACTGAATAGGTTGACCATTTTGAGATGTCAAAATGTTTCTTACCTCCATTGACATGGCTATTAAGCCAGTAATTAATTGGGGTAATGGAATTGTACCAAGGATACGATGTTTGATCACTGTGACAATCAAAACAGGCCTGATTTAATATTTTCTGGACTTCCTTAGGCGCGTTTGATTGTACAAAAAAGGCCTCTTTAGATACTAAATCACTTTGATTTTTTTTTGGGCTAAAAAACTGAGCAATTACAAATAATAGCACTATGCCAACTAGAATTTTCTTCTTTAAAATCATTGAAATTATAATTAAAGCTCAAAGGTAATGAAAAATGGAAACAATAAATCTAAGATAATCGGTTGAAATCGTGAAAACTTCTAATTAAGTAAACTAATCTTCTATTGAAAATACCTATCTTTGAAGCTCTCAAAATTTACAGATTATGGCTTTAATTATGCTTAATGCAATCTCACCCGTTGATGGGAGATACAGATCAAAAGTAGATGCACTTGCAGGATTTTTCTCGGAAGAAGCACTTATAAAATATCGAGTGCTTGTTGAAATTGAGTATTTCATAGCGCTCTGTGAAATCCCTTTACCACAATTAAAACAATTTGACAGCTCCCTTTTCAAAGACCTAAGAGCTATTTATAAAAATTTTTCTACCAAAGATGCACAAGCTATCAAAGACATCGAAAGCATTACCAACCATGATGTGAAAGCGGTTGAGTATTTTATTAAAGATAAATTTGATGCACTTCAAATCTCTGAATACAAAGAATTTATACATTTCGGATTAACATCTCAAGACATTAATAATACGGCCATACCGCTAAGCATAAAAGAGGCTATTTCAGAGGTATACATACCAGAGTTTAATACTCTAATCGGCTGCTTAAAAGGCTTAGTAAATGAATGGTCTGAAATTCCATTGCTAGCACGAACCCATGGACAACCTGCCTCCCCTACTCGCTTAGGTAAGGAAATTGAAGTCTTTGTAACACGATTAGAAACACAGTTTGCAACTATAGCTACAATTCCAAATGCGGCTAAATTTGGTGGTGCTACTGGAAATTTTAATGCTCACAAAGTTGCTTATCCATCCATAGACTGGCAATCATTTGCAAACAACTTTTTAAAAGACAAACTAGGTCTACACCATTCATTCCCAACCACACAAATTGAACATTATGACCATATGGCCTCTATGTTTGATGCCCTAAAACGCATTAATACCATTGTTATTGATTTAGATCGTGATTTCTGGACGTATGTATCGATGGACTATTTTAAACAAAAAATTAAAAAAGGAGAAGTAGGAAGTTCGGCTATGCCTCATAAAGTCAATCCAATTGATTTTGAAAACAGTGAAGGTAATTTAGGAATTGCTAATGCACTATTTGAATATCTATCCGCAAAACTACCTATTTCGAGATTGCAACGAGATTTAACAGATAGTACGGTTTTAAGAAATGTTGGTGTCCCATTTGCACATACTATGATCGCTTTTATGTCTACCTCAAAAGGGTTGCAGAAATTGCTTTTAAACCCTGCTAAAATAAGTGAAGATTTAGACAAAAATTGGGCGGTTGTTGCAGAAGCTATTCAAACAATATTGAGACGTGAAGGATATTCTAACCCGTACGAAGCGCTCAAAGGCTTGACACGAACAAACGAAGGGATTACTCAAACATCCATTTCAGACTTTATAGACACTCTGGACGTTAGTAACGCGATTAAGTCAGAACTAAAGGCCATAACGCCTTCTAATTACACTGGGATTTAATCAGCTTAAATTTAAAAAAAATCACTCATAAAAGGGGGTTTTTTTATTTAATTCAATTTTTAATGTTAAAGTAAATAATTCATAACGTTATCAATATTGGTGTTTACTGTACCAAACTGATCAATAACCTCGCCTAGTTTTAAAATCTTAGACAGTTCCATATTGTCTCCTAAAACTCTCACAATCGCAAAACCCATTTCGGCAGAATATCCGAAAACAATAATCTCATTAACTTCGCCGTCGTTTTCTAGATACATGATTTTAACTTTTCTATCTGAGTTGAGACCCATTCTCATTAATTCCTTATAATGCGAGGTCTTAAAAATATTTTTAACATTAATTAGTTCAGATTCCAATTCTTCTAAGCTATCACTGGCAAGGCTATAGGCTATCGTATTAAGTTTATCTATTGAATTAATAGCATCACTTTGGTCTTCAGAAAGTAATATATTCTCAGTATTTAGTATAGACATTGGAATATCATATGACACAAAAGCAAAGGCACCCTCATGGTCTACAAAATAAGATTGTAAGGATGCTTTTGAAGTACAGCCTGAAAGTAAAAAGAAAGATGTAAAAACAAGTAGGTATTTGTTTAACTTCATCATCTATTCTTTAGTTGCATTTTTCAATAATTCACCACCAGGGACATTTAGTTTATCAGTTATTTTTGAAACTTCACGTAGGTCAATATCACCCTTGAGTGATAAAAGAACAGTCTCAACAACATGCTGTTTGCCAATTATAGAATTTTGATTTTTAGTCTCATCTGTTAAACCTTTCACAAACATTAAAAACTCTTTAACATGATTATCATCACTTCCTTCAAGAACATAAAACTTTATACTACTGTCGCTATCTTTTATACGCATGAGTTCTTCTAAGTCAGAACTCTTGATATATTTAGCGATATCCTTTTCCAAGGACTTAGTGACTTTCGAACTAGAAGTCGTGTATACGGATAAGTTTTTTAAACTTTTAACCATCTTAGTAAATGATTCTGAATCTGCATCATTTGTTTCAACATCGCCCAACATTTCAAACATTTTTTGATTAATAACTACAGAAACAACTTGATCCATATCTTCATATTTATCAAAAAAAGCTTGGGCAGTTACAAGAAAAGGGCTTAAAATTATACTTAGAATTATTGCTGTTTTTTTCATTATTGTTTATTTTAAATTAAATATTTTATGGGTTGATTTATTAAATTTTTCTAATATGACAATGTTATTTTTACCTTTTTCAAAAGACGATGATATTATATTTAAACTATTTAAAGCCTCATGACTCTTGTTCATGTTATTAGCAATCAATTGAAATGCTTTTAATGTTTCATTGTAGGCATATAATTCGTCTTCAGAGGGTACAGAATTATCCATTTTTGTAGTTATACTAACAAACGCCGTAAATAAAATCACAATTGACGCAGCAACAGAAGCGTACAAACGATACCTTTTTGGTTTTTCAGTGCTCAATTTAATAGCTCTTTGAGCTAACTGTTTTGTGTCCGATTCAAAGTAGGAGAATAGCTGTTTATATAGCTCTAAATGATGAGGGACGGTTTCTTGAGAAAAATAATTCCTTAGCTGCGCTTCCTCAATAAGCAATGTAGCGCCCTCATCATATTTTTCTAAAAGACCTTCTATTTTATTTAATTCCATAATTATGGGTCTGAGTTAATTTTTCTCTAATTGTTTTTCTTGCTCTTGAAAGCGACACTCTAATTGCAGTTTCATTCATATCTAACATACTCGCTATTTCACTAAATTCAAAATGCTCTATATCTCTTAGCTGTAAGATAAGCTTTTGGTTTGATGGCAAGCTGTCCATATGAAAACCTACCCAACAAAGGCTATCTTTAACTTCGATAGACTTCATTAATGACTGGCTATGATCTTCACAGTTATTGTGAACCATTTTTATATTCTGAGTATGTTTAGATTTTAATTTATCATAACACCAGTTTTTGATCATTGTAATCGCATAAGCTTCATGGTTTTTATAATTCGCTAATTTGTCTTTGTTACTCCACAATTTCAAAATAACTTCTTGAGTAGCGTCTTAAGCTTCTTCTAAAGAAACCAAAATCCGTCTGGCTACTCTAAACATCTTGTCCTTGAATGGGCTGATGATTAATAAAAACTCTGATTCACTCAAAATAGACATTGGGGTTATGTTATGTATTAAAGACGACTCAGTTAATAAATTGTTACAAGTTCAATAATAATTTTTGTTTTGTAATAATTAGTTTAAATTAGAGGTTTGAGTATCAAAGCTAAAAAAAATAGTCTATAAATTACACTTATGAAATCATTTTTTAAATACACAATTGTTTTAATTACTATGAGTCTATTGTCTAGTTGTTTTAAAGATAATGATGACTCTCCATCAAATAGCTTTGAAATTAAAGACTTTGTATGGAAAGGTATGAATTTCGCTTATATATATAAAGAAAATAGTCCTAACCTTGCCAACGATCGATTTGGGTCAAGTAGTGATTATCAAACTTACTTAGATGGCTTTGAAAGCCCAGAATCTTTATTTGAAAGTGTTATTTATGACCGTCAATCTATAGACCGGTTTAGTTGGATTACCAATGACTACATTGCATTGCAAGAACAATTTAGCGGAGTCACAAAAAGAAATGGTGCAGAATTTAACTTTTATTATGTTCCTGGGAGTACAAGCAATATTTATGGAATCGTAAGATTAGTGTTACCAGGTAGCGATGCTAGTAGTACTTCGCTAACAAGAGGTCAAATTTTTAATAAAATTGACAACCAGACATTAACTTCAGAAAACCTTCAATCCCTTATTGCTGCTGATAACTACAGTATTGGATTGGCTACTTACGACGACAATGGAACTGACGAACCAGAAGACGACATCCTAACTAATACAGCAGAAACGATCACACTAACCAAAACTATTTATTCAGAAAATCCTATTTTCAAAACAAAGGTATTTAATTTGAATGATGAAAACGTAGGATACCTAATGTATAACGGTTTTATATCCGAATTTGACAATCAACTAAATGCAGCCTTTGGTGATTTTCAAGCTCAAAATATTCAACACTTAATTCTAGACCTTAGATATAACCCTGGCGGGAGTGTGAATTCCTCAGCTGCTTTAGGCAGTATGATTACTGGGTTTTCAGATGGAGTATTTGCAAAACTTAAATACAACTCCGATTTACAAAATAACAACACAAATTTCAATTTTTCCAACTCGTTATCTCCTCAAGGAGAATCTATAAATGCGCTCAATTTAAATACAGTGTATGTTTTAACATCTGGTAGCTCAGCGTCTGCAAGTGAAATGATTATAAACAGCCTAAGGTCTTATATAGAAGTAATTCAAATAGGAACCCAAACTGTTGGCAAATCTCAAGCCTCCACAACCATTTACGACTCTTCTAATTTCCAAAGACAAGGCGCTAACCCAGGCCATTTATATGCGCTTCAACCCCTAGTGGCGATAACCGTTAATAAAGATGACCAAGTGGTTCCATCTACCGGATTAGTTCCTGATATTGAAGTCAAAGAATCTATCAGCAATTACGGCGTTTTAGGAACTATTGAAGAGCCTATGCTTGCTGCAGCACTTTTAGCTATTGAAAGCTCTGGAAGATTTGGAATTAATGAACACGGAATTATTCCAATTATGGATTCCGACACTTTTGTACCACATGCACAAAGTATGTACCTTGATTAATTATATAGTCAAAGTAAACCCTACCCTTACATTTCTCCCTTTTGTTGTGTAGCCCGGGATTTCTTCAAATTTTTGGTTTAGAAGATTGTCAATACCTCCAAAGAATTTTATTTTTTTCTCCCAAGGTTGGTGACTGAAATACAGATTAAAAAGATTAAAACTGTCTAAAAGGGGTGAAAAACTGTTTTCAAATATCTCGTGTGTGTATTGATACGACAAAGAAGCATAAGTAAAGTATGTAATTTCATAACCCACTTTGAAATTGACTTTATGCTTTGGGATTCTTCTGGCTAAATCTTCCTTGTATTCTACAAATGTATAATTCGTCTGTATTGAAACGTTCTCCAGAAAACTTGCATTTAGTTCTAACTCAACCCCTCTAGCATGTAAGAGGTCCGCTGCGTTTTGATACCCACCATCAACCCATAATACTGTATTTTTTTCCTCTCTGTTGAAAAACAGTCCTGAAACCCTAAGATTCTTGTTAAATATAAATTCTGTTCCGGTTTCTATCGTTCGATTCTCTTCTGGACTTAATGATGGGTTAGCACCAAAATCTCCATATAAATGTGATAATGAAGGCGTAATATAAGAGGTACTAAACGAACCAAATAACTTTACATATCCGTTGTTTGTATGTTTGATTGTAAAGGAAGGGTTAAGGTTATAAATAAAATGGGCCCCATAGTCACTGTGGTTGTTTAATCGCACCCCAGAGTTAATATTTAAACCAAAGTCTGAAACATAAACTAAATTCACATAAGGATCAACGATACTAAATGATTGTTCACTTGAAAAAATAGCTTTACTTTCAATAGTATTTAGTCCTATAACCGTATAAAACGCATCATCCAACACATACTTATTATGAATGTCTAATATAAAATTTTTGGCATTATATGTCGATGGAAAACTAGAGATAAATTCTCTATCATATTCACTGTAAGCGGCATTCAAACGAATGCTTCCCTTCAAATATTTAAAGGTTGACAATACTCCTATACGAGATTGTTTGCTATTAAATTCATCCGGAGTATCTGCCAAATTAAAATTAGAATCAAAACCATCAATTTCTGAATTCGTTTCTGTAATATTTCCAAATACATTTAATGAAAAGGCCTCATTAAAACTATAGCCAAAATTAATGTCAACTCCCTGTTTTGAAAACGTATCTTTCTCATTAATATCACTAATTGCTGCCGACAGACCATCAGAAAAGTGCTGATTAAAAGCTGTACGGTACGTAAATTTATTTAAGGTACCGCTAAAAGCCACGCTATTAGTGAAATCTGCTAAATCATAGTTTTGATCAGCTTCTGTTTGATTCGTTCCTGTGCTTGAAGAAATGACTGTACTTATTTTGTTAGCATTAGCAGTTTTGGTTGTTATGCTAATAACCGCCGATGCGGCGCCACTGCCGTATAGAGTACTTGCAGCCCCTTTCGTGATTTCGATAGATTCAATTTGATTTAGGTTCAGTAATCTAAAGTCATAGTCTCCAGAAAGCTGAGACGGATCATTTACTTGAATACCATCTATTAAGACTAAAACCTGACGATTACGTCCTCCTCTAACATAAACCCCTAAATTTTGACCTGAGTTGCTTCTACTTCCGTTAATTTGAATACCACTTTTAGAATTTATTAGGGCGGAAACAGTACGACCTTGGTTAGTTTCAATCTCTTGTCGAGAAATTTTAATAACGGTTTTACCCGAATTTTCGCGTTTTAACTCAAAGCGGGAATCAGACACAACAACTTCGTCTATTGCTTGTTGAGAAATGGTTTGAGAAGTGATTGTTGTAAAGGTAACTAAACAAAGTGCTATACTTACATGTAATTTATATATCATTCAAATAGGATTGATCGGGACCGTTGAGCATACAAAACTGTATGAAAACTTCAATCCCGAAAGTTTAACATTGTTTTTTGAATAAGGCAGGTATCCTGGCTTGCGTCTTTAGATTCGTCTTCCCAGTTATCCCAGTGACTTTTTTAAATCTAAATCGTTTTGCAAAGCAAAACTTAGCTTACAGTTGCGGGAACAGCTCTGGTGTTTAACCAGATTCCCTTTTAATTGAATATTAACTAAAATATTCAAACCAAAATTCAACGCAAATTTAAAAATTTGAAGATATAAATGGCACTGATGATTGAAATAATATTATTTTTGTTAAAAATAAATAACCATGTCGAAGCCCTATTTTACAAAAAAGCAACTTGTTTTGATCGTATTTATGCTCATAGCAATTCTATTTAGGCTTTTTCCACACTTACCAAATTTCACACCAGTTACCGCCATAGCTCTTTTTAGTGGCCTTTATTTTTCAAATACAAAAATGGCTTATTTAGTACCTATATTTATCATGGCTCTTTCTGATGTCTTCTTAGGATTTCATACTATTTCATTATTTGTTTATGCTGCTTTCTTATTCATTAGTTTTATTGGAACTCAAACAAAAAAACCAAGTGTATTTATAATTTTTCTAGCAAGCTTCAGTTTTTTTATTATGACTAATTTTGGTGTTTGGCTTATTGGCTATCCTAAAACATGGACAGGAATATTTGAATGCTACACTCTTGCCCTACCCTTTTTTAGAAACTCTCTTTTAGGAGATTTTTTCTATTCAGGATTAATGATTTATGGATTTAGATTTATTGAAAAAAAATATCTTAATTTAGCTTAAGAGAAATTAATCTCTAATTTTTCTATTAACACATGTGTCCTTTAAAGGACTTTATTTTATCTAATATGGAATTTATAATTTTAGTGGTTATTTTTTTAGGTTTTGCAGGTTTGGCTTTATATTTAAAACAACCGAAATCAGATAACGAGGATCAAATAGAACTTAAAGATTCAAGAATATCAATATTGGAAAAAGAGTTGGTTGAAAAGGATACAAACATTTCAAACTTAAATAAACAACTAGAAATTGCTGCTGCTAAAGTAGGAGGTTTTGAGCAAATTAAAATAGAGAAGGCTAGAATAGAAGAACGACTAGAGATTATAGAAAGCGAGAGGAATACACTTAAAAATGAAATTATCTCATTTCAAAAAGCTGAAGAAGGGCGCCAAAAAGAAGCAAATAAAAACTTTGCAACAGCAGTCACTTTACAGCAATCTTTAGAAAAAGAAAAGGAACGTTTAAACGACGACCGTGTAAAAGAAAAAGAGGAATTATTGAACAAAATGAAATTAAAGTGGTCTGATCACGAAAAAGAGGTTCAAAATCACCTACAACTCATTTGCAGAAATAATGTCATAAAATATATCTGTCAAGAAGATTTTCCTCATCCTCGAAATAAGCCTGATAATTCCATTGAAATCATGGAACAATTGATCGTATTTGATGCTAAAAGCCCTGCTAATGATGATTTAACAAATTTTCCTAAATACATTAAGATTCAAACTGAAAATTTAAAAAAGTATGCTAAACATGAAGATGTCAAAAACGACTTATTTCTAGTCATCCCTTCCAATACTTTAGATGTAATCAATCAGTTTCATTATAATATTGGAGATTACAATGTGTATATTATTACCAAAGATGCCTTAGAACCAATTATTTTAAGCCTTAAAAAAATTGAAGACTATGAATTTGCGGATAAGTTAAGCCCTGAAGACCGTGACAACGTTTGTAGAATCATTGGTAAATTTGCACACACTACAAAAAGGCGTATTCAAATCGATGAATTTTTTGCGCGTGAGTTTTTAGATACTCTAACTAAGGCTGGGACGCAGCTTCCTAGAGAGATTCTAGAAAACGTCATTAAGTTTGAAAACGCTGAGAAGCTAAACCCTCCAATGGAAAAGCGAAATAAACAAATTCTTACCAAAGATTTAAAAGAAAAAGTTGATAAATTAGAGACTGAAATGCTCTTGAGAGAAATCCCAAAAATTGTAACAAAAATAGACTTTGAAAACTAACTTTTTTGATCTTCTATTTAAAAAGAGCGCGCTAAATTAAATCCAAAATATACATCACTTTCTCTCCATTCACCTGTACTTGTTCCAAATACTCCGTTGGTATTCATAGACTGAGAATTAGTAAAGAGTAACTGAAAAACATGCCCACCTGTTTCTAAATCTACCCCTACAGAAAAAGGGTTTTTATACAATGAATTCTTACTTCTATTCAAATGCACTCCGTACTCTGTATTTAGAGACCAGCGTTTTCCAAGTTTATAACGGCCACCAAAACCAACTCCGTACTGGGAGTTTTCCTGAAAATCATCAGTTAAATAATTATCATGAAAAAATGTAGGTGATAGTATAAGTGACAAATTCTTATTCATTTTTCGAGACACCAACAGTTGCGCTACATAACTTAACCGGTGTTTAAACTCAAGTTTGGGCAAGTTATCTGTATCAAGAGCTGTGTTTGCTAATACAGAGGTATAACCAACAACTGTAAAAGGCATTATACCGGCTTGCTGATTCACTAATCTAAACTTACTAGCTACTTCATATATTTTCTGATTAGAGCTTCTAGAAGCGCTTATATTAATATGGTCTGAAAGTCCGTAAACAAAATTCAGGTGGGTTACTGCTTCATCTAATCCAAAAAGATTTTTAAATCCATTTTTTACAGTCCCAAAACGATGCGATACAATAAAGTTAAATCCTCCTTTAGCCACTAACTTCGTAGATTCAAAATTAATCACTTTTAAGCCTTTAAATACGGCAGAAGCAAAGAGCGGTGTTTCAGTAGCTGTATCAATTTCACTCAATAAATCATCTTGAGAAAAAAGAAGCACCGTAAAAAGCAAAAACGAAGTAGTAATAGATTTTTTCATAGTATAAAGTTAAAAAAAAACCATTAGAAATAGATCTAATGGTTTTTTTAATTATTACAAAAGCGCTCTTATTGTTTAATAATACGCTTTGTTTGGGAGAAATTAGCTGCATTAATATTCATTAAGTAAACACCGGTGTTCCACTCAGAAGTATTAATTTTTGAATTCCATTGGTCCATTGTAGAACTATAAACAAGAGTTCCTAAGACACTATAAACAGAAATAGTTGCTTGTGTAACAGCAGATGGAAGTTCAACCGAAAGTTCATTAGTTACTGGGTTTGGATATATATTAAATTCTGGAGTGAGTGCAATGGTTTCAGTACTTAAAGTTGAGGCTGTTGATCCTCTATTAGCATGGTATGCCAAATTCGTACCCGATCCATATGCCCAAAGCAAAGGAAGTGCTGAATTATTAGTTGTTGGAAAGACATAATCATTAGTGTCTTCCGTATCTCTAGCTCTAGTGGCTATAATTGTTCTGACTCCAGAAACTACATCATTATTAACTAAAGACCAGTTTTGTGAACTATCATTGTTAGGGGAAGCCAAACCACCAGTCATATAACGATCTGATAGTCCAGTACTAGAGTAAATAATTGCATCTTCTCCTCCACTACCCATTGAATTTCCTGAGCTCGTGTTTAAAGCAACTCCTAGCCATACATTGCTAGGACCAATCATGGTCATTGTAACAATATCAGTTGATGCATCAACATCAAACTGAATCGAAAAGCCAGTTGTTAGCTGAACAACTCCTGTAGAGGTGTTTTGAGTAAAAGCGAGGCAACTCATTAATAAGAAAAGTATTAAAGTAATTTTTTTCATAGTATTTGTATTTATAATTATTTAGTTAAAATGGTATTTAATATTTTATCATTATGCATTTTCGCAAAATCCAAAGGGGATTGACCTACGTTATTTTTCATAAAAGGACTAGCGCCAGCCTCCATTAACAAGATTGCTAGTTCTTGGTTGTTAAATAACACTGCATAATGCAAGGCGGTAGCTCCGTTCGCATCAGTGAGCTCAGGGTCTGCTTCCGCTTCTACCAAGGCTTTGGCAATTTCTATATGCCCTTTAACCACAGCAGCCATTAAAGGAGTGCCATCGTCGCTATTTCCGTTTATGTTGTTAACTTTATCTATTAAGTAATTAGCAACATTAATATTGTTATAATAAGCCGCTAGTGTGAGTGGCGAGCTACCTCTATCATTTAATGCCTCAATTAATTTTGGATTGGTGGTGTAAAATGCTTGCATTTCTTCTACAGTTCCCGTACGCGCGCAATCAAACACACTAGTTTGTGAAAATGTGAGATTAATAGCAAGAAAAAAGAATAAATACTTCATAGGTTATTTAACAATACTACATTGATCAAGTTTAATTTCTTCAAGTAATTCGTCATAGCCAATACATCTTCCTTTGACAATTATTGAATCATTGATGTTTATTTTATTTACAATATTCTCAAATTTACAGAAAATTTTATTGTTAATCATGATGTTTTCAGGGTTAAATGAAGTAATGACTCCAGAAACTGTAATAGTTTGGTTTAAGTATTTATATTCTGCTTGTTTAGAGTTATCTATAAACTCATCAAACAAAATAGATGCTTCCACATTAAACAGCGCTTCTTCTTGATTAATAGTTCTATGGTCAGGAAACAAGTAGTTATACCCTAAAAAAAATAGGCACAGAGTAAACACAAAAAGTAAGATTTTTTTTTTCATGAAAAGTTAAAGTTTACAACTTAAAAACAAATTTGATATTGAATTAACAAAAAAGAATTAAATTTGAATATACCATTTATTCATATCAAATGAAAACCAATCCTTTATTTTTAGTTCCTTTATGTTTAATAATTTTATCTTGCACTAACACAAGTGAAAAAGACTTAATAGAACAAATTGATCCTACTGAACCAATTACCTATTCAGAACACATAAAACCTGTGTTTGATTCCAATTGCATTAACTGCCACTCTAGCCCTGCAATTAACGGAGCAGGCGTTTCATTGACAACCTATAACAATGTTAAAAATTCAATTGAAAACACAAATCTTATCGATAGAATTAACTGGCAACCAGGACAGGGAGGCTTTATGCCCCTTGGAGGCACAAGATTACCTCAGAACTTAATTGACTTAATCATACAATGGCAGTCAGAAGGGTTTGTTGAATAACTTAAAATAATTCCATGAAAAAAGTCTATTTATTATTTATATTTATTTCATTTATTGGATTTTCTCAAGAAAAATACCTTACAAAAACTGGCCTGCTTAACTTTGAAGCGAGTGTACCTTCTTTTGAAGAAATAAAAGCAACTAACACAAATGTGACTGCTATTTTTAATGTCGGTACTGGTCAGTTTGCCACCCTTGCACTGGTCAGAGGATTTCGCTTTAAGAACGCACTCATGGAAGAGCATTTTAATGAAAGTTATGCGGAATCGGATAGCTATCCAAAAGCTATTTTTAAAGGAAAACTGATCGGTTATGCAGAAAACAATACACTAGGCTCCTATCCTATCAAAGGAACTCTTAGTTTTCATGGTGTCACTAAAAACATACAAAACGTTATAGTTCAAATTATAAATTTAGAAAATAAACTGACTTTTAAAGGAGCGTTTGAATTAAATCCTAAAGAATTTGACGTAGAGATTCCTAAAATTGTGAGTTCAAAAATAGCTGACTCAGTAACAGTGGTTTTTGAATTTAATATGACAAAAAAGTGAGTCATAAAAAAGGCCGCAAATAGCGGCTTTTTTTATGGAAATTTATAATAAATTTTTATTTGCTCAAGTACATTTTTCGTCTCGAATATAAATCATAAAATTCATCGTCCTTTAAACTGTCTATAAAAAGAATACTTTCTCCTGTACTTTTCATTTCAGGCCCTAATTGTTTATTTACGTTTGGAAACTTATTAAAGGAAAATACAGGTTGCTTAATTGCATACCCCTCTAGTTGTGGATTATAGTCAAAGTCAGTAACTTTCTTTTCTCCTAACATTACTTTAGTGGCGTAATTAACATAAGGCTCTCCATAAGCTTTAGCGATGAAAGGAACGGTTCTGGAAGCTCTTGGGTTTGCTTCAATGATATATACCATATCATGTTTTACGGCAAATTGTATATTAATAAGCCCCACTGTATTAAGTGCTAATGCAATTTTTTTAGTATGATCTTT
>MDSY01038559.1_pt1 | contig 23631 bp, 19 predicted proteins | sample 811131 | NCBI WGS metagenome assembly MDSY01 (sample SAMN05326643, study PRJNA326480) | marine metagenome | isolation source: seawater | place: Atlantic Ocean: South West | collected 2010 | reverse complement strand
TGTGCGTGCAGCTCGAGCTTTTTAATTATTTATCAAATTAATTAATGTTTAATAGTAGCCTATTGAGTCGGATTTGACTCTAAAACGCGCAATGCGATCCAATTGAAACGGGCAGATTGAGCCGTTCTGTTTTCAACATCGCATATAACGACATTGTAATTTTTGACTGAATTCCCATTGGATGCTACAATCCAATGGGAATTCAGTTTACCTCTTTCAACCCAATCCCTTCATTTCTCGGATGGCTGCATGCGGATCTGCCGCCTTGAAAGTCGACGACCCGGCAACCAATACATCGGCTCCAGCATCGACCAGGCTCTTCCAATTGTTCAATCCCACTCCCCCGTCAATTTCGATGTGCGCATTGGAACCTGCCTCGTTCATCATATTGCGCAGTTTGCGGGTTTTGTCGAGGGTCTTGGGGATGAACTTCTGTCCACCGAATCCCGGATTGACCGACATCAAGCAAACCAGATCCAGGTCATTCAAAACATCGGACAAGCCCTCTACCGGTGTGTGAGGATTAACGGCGACTCCGGCGAGCATTCCCAAATCGCGGATGGCTGAAAGCGTGCGGTGCAAGTGATTACAAGCCTCCAAATGAACCGTAAGGACCCGGGCACCCAAGTCAGCAAAAGTCTTGAGGTAGCGATCTGGATCAACAATCATCAAGTGCACATCCAATGGTTTAGCAGCGTGCTTGGCCATGGCTTCTATCACAGGCATGCCAAAGCTGATGTTGGGGACAAAGACCCCGTCCATCACATCCAAGTGAAACCAGTCCGCCTCGGAGGCATTGATCATTTCCATATCGCGTTGCAAATTCGCGAAATCAGAAGCCAGCATCGACGGTGCGAGTAAATGTCCCATGAAGCAAAGGTGAGATTCCGCGCATTTCATTCACCTTTGTAGCATGGAGGACTTTTCCACAAGCAAAGCAGATGTTGTTCCGATTATCGGACTGACCGGAGGACTCGGCAGTGGGAAAACGACCGTGGGACAAATCTTCGAGTCCCTCGGAATCCCTCGATGGGACGCTGATGCCGCAGGGCATACCGTGTATCGCATGCACGCGGATCTCCGGAATCAAGTCTTGGAAAGGTTTGGCCAAGACCTCGCGGTCATGGAAGCCGGACATTGCGTAGACATTCACCGCGCATTGTTAGGGGAACGGGTATTCCAGGATTCAGAAGGGTTGGCCGCATTGAACCAATGGGTGCACCCGTTGATTCGAGATGCGTTCAAAACATGGATACAATCCCTCTCTCCTTCGCCCTATGTGATTCGAGAAGCCGCCATTTTGTTTGAAAGCGGGGCGCACCTTGACTGTCACCAAGTGATCACCGTTTCTGCACCCGTACCATTGCGTCTGGAGCGCGCGATGACGCGGTCAGGATTGACGCAAGAAAAAGCGTCGTTGCGCATGGAGCACCAGTGGACTGATGCTCAAAGAGAAGATTGCGCACAGCATCGCATTGACAACGGTTCTAAGGACTTGCTCATTCCACAGGCGATGGCTATTCACGCCACGCTGCTCGAACAGCTTCAATAACGAATACCCAATTTCTGCAGGATAAAGCCTGCCAACCAGGCCGGGCCGATCATGAGGAATTTCATGTCGTCAAAAAAGCTGGGTTTTTCGCCTTCAATCTTGTGCCCTATGAATTGTCCGATCCAAGCCACGGCAAATGCTACGAAATAATACCATCCCGCTGCGTCGCCAGTTTGAATATTGATCAGCTTCACTCCGTACAATGAACACGCAGCGATACCAGCCATGGTCATCGCCATGACGGAACTCAAGCGAATGAAAAAAACCAACCCTCCCAAAAGCAAGACTGTGCCAACATGCAAATAGGGAGCCCAACCGGCACCAAACAGCTCTGGAATGGGGATTTGGGAGAGCAGCCCTACCAGGGAGACGAAAATGGTAGGCACGCAAATCCAATGAAATAGTTTGTTGATCGGGTTTTGGTGGCTAACACCATAGGCATCGAGCCAATCTTGCATCGTTTTCATAACGTCCAATATGCAACGTTTACGCTTTAACTTCGACCCATGGAATGGGAAAACTGGCAACTATGGATAGCAGCGGCACTCGTGTTGCTGATTTGTGAAGTATTCGTCCCCGGATTCGTTTTGGCCTGTTTGGGCGTAGGCGCTTTCGGTGGTGCATTGGCTGCTAGCCTCGGGGCGGGATTCGCCATGCAACTCACTGTTGCAGCAGCAACAAGCCTGATCGCTTTTGTCTTTCTTCGCCCCTTGGCCTTACGGTTTGGATTCTCCGGACCCGAAACAGCAACGGGCGTCGAAGCCCTCATAGACAAGAAAGCCCGTGTCACCAAGGCGTTCGATCCTCAAACGGGACTCGGACGCTGTAAAATTGATGGCGACGATTGGCGATCCGAATTGGAAACGCCAGAAAATAACTTTCCCCCTGTAGGCTCGATGGTCCGCATCGTCCGTGTCGAAAGCAATACCCTCATCGTTCAAACCACCCCCAACTCATGACTGCCACAACTATTTTGGCCACATTCGTCTTTTTGCTGGCCGCTGTCATCATCATCAAAGGCGTTCGCATAGTCCGACAAAGTGAAGCCCTGGTCATTGAGAGACTTGGAAAATATCGCACCACGCTCGCTGCAGGAATCAACATCATCATTCCCATCGTCGATCGTCCCCGTGACATCGCTTGGCGCATGACGCTCGAATCTCAAGATGGTCGACAAATCACCCAATACAAGATGCGTGAGCGTGTTGACTTGCGAGAAACCGTTTTTGATTTCCCAAAACAAGGGGTGATCACCAAGGACAATGTGGTCACTGAGATCAATGCCCTGATTTACTTTCAAATCGTAGACCCGGTCAAGGCCGTGTATGAGATCAATAACCTTCCCAATGCCATTGAGAAGTTGACACAGACCACGTTGCGAAATATCATCGGGGAATTGGAGCTAGACGAATGTCTGAGCTCTCGGGACACCATCAACATGAAGCTACGGGCTATTCTCGACGAAGCCACCAACAAGTGGGGGGTCAAAGTCAACCGAGTGGAGTTGCAAGACATCAACCCTCCTGTGGACATCAAGGAAGCCATGGAGAAGCAGATGCGGGCCGAACGGACGCGTCGTGGACAAATCATTGAAGCCGAAGGCACCAAGCGGGCAGCAATTCTAGAAGCGGAAGGACAAAAAGGTGCAGAAATCAATCAAGCCGAAGGTCAGAAACAAGCCCGCATTCTTGAGGCTGAAGGAGAAGCCAAAGCACGATTGGCCATCGCTGAAGCTGAAGCCGAAGCCATTCGTCGCATCTCCATTGCGGTTGCAGACACCAAAGCCGACCCTACCCAATACTTGATTGCCGTGCGGTACATCGAGACTTTGGAGCAAATCTTGCGCGACGGCGGTGTCGGCAGCAAAACAGTCTTCATGCCATACGAAGCCAGTGGGCTCATGGGCAGTGTAGGTGGATTGAAAGAATTGCTCAACGCAACCAAAGACTAAGCACTCGGACTTGCTGGTACAAACCCATTTTCCGCGAAAGCTCACACACGCTCGTTACGACCAGTACCTCGCTTCTGGTTGGTTTCGCGGCTCAGTGATGCTCTACAAGATGGATTTACTGTGTGTAGATGCAGACGTTTTTTCTGTCGTCAACATTCGATTGGGGCTAAATCAGTATTCCATCAAAAAACGGCACCGAAAAATCAAGACTCGGGTCGAGAACCGCTTCACGATTACGTGCGGAGAAGTGATGCTTCGGGATGAGCACCAGCGGCTATACGAACAACATAAATCTCGTTTTAAGGGGTTCATTCATGCCACATTGGACGAGTACCTCCACGCTGGATTTCACTCAACCGTTTTTGACACGATGCAGATCTGCGTCTTCGATGGAGATCAGTTGATTGCAGCGTCCTACTTTGACTTGGGTGAACGCAGCATGGCCTCTTTGATTGGTATGTATGATGAAGCATACGCCGATTACAGCCTGGGCATTTATACCATGCTGAAAGAAATTGAGTTTGGCCAATCGACACATCGACGTTGGTATTATCCAGGCTATGTTTTGGATAAGCCCTCTTCGTTTGACTACAAGCTTCAATTGGGGAATATGGAATATTACACACCGAGTAAACGGTGGGGTTCCCATTTGAATTACGACCCCAAGCAAACGCTGGCCTTCGGACTTCGAAAAGCCATGAGTCGGTTGGAAAAAGCCTTGAAACAAGAAGGCATTCAGTTCCGTAAATGGCATTACCCCTATTTCAGCATGGGCTACATGCCGTTATGGAAAAACCGATTTCTGCACCTTCCTCTTGTATTTGAATTGGGGCATGATCACGAAGGATCCTTGATGATGGGCTTCTGCCCTGAATCACAGGAGTATTTGCTCTTGCGTGTCAATCCATGCCCTGATGAACAGCATTTTATCAATATGGAGCAAGCTTCAGAATACACGAATGGCGGAGTCTATCTGTCCCATTTGATGGAATACAGCGAACCCCATCATGCCTGTACCATTCCGGAAGCGTTGACCTTCCTGCACCATTGGAAAAACAGACCCCATACCCTCCCTCCCTCATGAAACTTGTTAGTTGGAACGTGAATGGCATCCGCGCCATTGTGAAAAAGAATTTTTCTGAAGACTTGAAATTGATGGCGCCTGATGTCATTGGGCTGCAAGAAACGAAGGCTCAAGATGACCAGGTTCGAGAGGCCTTGTTTGGACTCGATGGTGCTGAAGCCTATGAACTCTACTCCAGTTCTGCAATCAAAAAGGGCTATTCGGGAACCGCCATACTGACCAAGATTCCACCGATTGCTGTTCAGGCAGGGATTGGCGTTCCGCACTTGGATGAGGAAGGTCGCGTTTTACGGGCGGAATTCGAAGATTTTCATTTCATCACTGTTTACACGCCCAACTCATCATCTGCATTGAAGCGTTTGCCTTTTCGAAAAGAATGGGATGTGCGTTTTGCAGCGTATTTGAAGGAGCTTGATCAAAGCAAACCCATCATATGCTGTGGAGATCTGAATGTGGCACATCAGGATATTGATTTGGCTCGTCCAGCGGCGAATTACAACAAGACTCCGGGATACACGCAAGACGAAATCGATGGGATGACCCATTTATTGAACCACGTTGACCTGACAGACAGCTGGCGTGCAGCGCATCCAGAACAAGTGGGCTATAGCTGGTGGAGCTACCGCGGCGGCGCACGTGAGAAAAATGTAGGCTGGCGGTTAGATTACATGCTGGCAAGTAGCCGCTTGATGCCTCGCTTGAGTGAAAGTACGATTCACTCCGATGTTCACGGATCAGACCACTGTCCTGTGAGCATCAATTTACACGTGTAAATCAGGCCACCCCACCTGTCTATTTTACAGTAGACCAGTCCTTTCCGTCCCTTGCTTTGAGGTTATAATTTAAAACAAAAAGCATGAGGGGATGGAAAATACTGGGCGTCGTCTTGACCGCTTTGCCATGTTCAATGATTGGACAAAATGACTGTGTCGGGGATGTCAACAATGACATGACCGTGAATCTGTACGACATTTTACTTTTGTTGACACACTATGGCGATACTTGTACAGTTGTGCAGCCTGTGCATGCAAGCATTCAAATTTCCGAGATTCATTACAACCCAAGCTCACTTCAAGGAAACGACAGTGACTGGGAGTTTCTGGAATTGCACAACCTTGAGACACACGCTGTGTCACTGTTCAACTGGTCCATGAACAGTGGAGTCACCAAAACGTTTGAAGAGCAAGACAGCATCCCCGCTCAAGGTTTCTTTGTGATTGCTCGCAATGCGGATTCTCTTCTCACCATGATGCCTCCCACAGTTCCCTGGTGCGAGTGGAATGGCGGACAGAGCCTGAACAATACAGGAGAAACCATAGTCCTTCGAAGGTGGGATGGTTCGCTTGCCGACCAGGTGATGTATGAGGACAGCGATGGCTGGATGACCGCTCCCGATGGAATGGGGCCAAGCCTCGAATGGATGGACACGGGACTTCCGAACGAAAGTGCTAGCTCTTGGGGCGCATCGTTTATTCTAGGCGGCACACCCGGAGCCTCCAATAGCATGTGGGGGTTGTCCGAACCAGAATGAATGAATTAATCCACGAGTTGCAGTCGCTGTATCTCTCCGTCTATCATTACCTCTAAGGTCTCTCCAACGATGAGGGTGACCATTGTACCGCCCGAATCAATTCGGATTTCCAATTGACGCCCTCGGAAAAGCATAGAAAATTGAAGCGCATTCCATTTTGCAGGCAACGCTCCTTTGAATTCCGGAACTCCATTGCGCACACGAAAGCCACCAAAGCCTTCTACGACAGACAACCACGTGCCGGCCATCGAGGTAATGTGCAACCCTTGGTACACCTCCTTGTTGTAGTCATCCAAGTCCAAACGCGCCGTACGCAAATAATGTGCATACGCTTCGTCCTTCTTTCCAAGCTTAGAAGCTAAAATGGCATGCACACAGGGCGACAAACTGGATTCGTGAACTGTTTTTGGCTCATAAAACGCATAATTCTGCTCGTGAACTTCCTGATTAAAATCATCTTGAAAAAAGTACATTCCTTGCAGGACATCCGCTTGCTTGATGAACACAGATCGCAGGATACGGTCCCAACTCCAGTGCTGGTTAATCGGGCGATGTTCTGCTGGGATATCTGATGCGGTTAGCTGCTCTTTATCCATAAAGCCGTCTTGCTGTAAAAAGACGCTAGAATTTTCCAACTGCGGCTGATACATTGCGGAAGCAACGGCCTTCCAACGCGTGACTTCACCCGTTGGATTGACTTGATACTCAGAACATAGTTTGCCCCATACTTCGGGCTCATTCTGCATCAATGCCGCTGCAGAATCAGCAGCATATTGCAAGCACCAGGCCGCCAAATAATTGGTATACCAATTGTTATTGACGTTGTTCTCGTATTCATTCGGACCGGTAACACCTAAGATCACGTATGCTCGCTTCAGCTCAGACCATTGCACACGTTGGGCCCAAAACCGTGCAACTCCAAGAATCACGGCAAAACCAGCTTCGGCCATATACGCTTGGTCTCCCGTGTAATTGATGTAGTTCCAAATAGCGTAAACCATCGCTCCGTTGCGGTGGATTTCCTCAAAGGTGATTTCCCACTCATTGTGGCATTCCTCGCCGTTCATCGTAACCATCGGGTACAATGCCGCTCCACAAGAAAACCCTAATTTCTCGGCATTCTCAATGGCACGATCCAAATGGTGGTAGCGATACAAAAGCAGCTGTTTGGCAACACCTTTCTCGTGCCCTGCCAAGAAAAAGGGCAGGCAGTAAGCTTCCGTATCCCAATAACTCGCACCACCATACTTCTCACCCGTAAAGCCCTTGGGACCAATGTTCAGTCTGGCGTCATCTCCTCGGTACGTCTGATTCAAATGAAAAATATTGAATCGAATGGCTTGCTGTGCACCCACATCGCCGTCGATCACAATATCTCCGTGATTCCAGATGGACATCCAAGCCTTTTTGTGTTCATCCAACAATGCCGGATACGTCCGTCCCTCCGCGTCTTTGGCAGCGACTTTTGCCGCTTCCAAGACCTGACCACGCATGTGATGCAGGGACGTTGCAATGCCAACAAATTTCTCTAACACCACCGTCTCTCCCACTTTTAACGACACGTTGTAAGCGACCACGCCAGCATGAGTTGAGGTGGAGTTGGACGACGGCAAGACTACCTTTTCTCCCTTCTCATGGATGGTGCGAACACCATTTCTCATGGCAGCAGCCGTTTCAAAGTGTGTCTTTTCCGTTTCATTGAGAACCGCGGCACTTCCGTCTTCCTGGGACTCTACTGAACGCATTTTCCAAAACGCATCGTCCCAATTGCTGTCTTCATTCTTCACGTCGGCATCAATACAAGGACGCAGCTCCACGTGCATATCACCTGAAACAGCCCGCACAGCATATCTTATGGCCGCAGTTTCTGGACTGTGCATTGAACAAAAGCGTTCCGACTCGACGACAATAGTGCACTGGTTTTGAAGGGTCACTTCAAATTTCCGCTTCAAGACGCCTTCGCGCATGTCCAATTCCCGATGGAACTGGTGCACTGTATACACGGCGTTTAAATCCACGCGCTCTCCGTCAACATAGAGGTCTATGGAAATCCAATTCGTAGCATTGAGAACTTTGGCAAAATATTCAGGATAGCCATTTTTCCACCAGCCTACACGTGTCTTATCTGGATAATAAACACCTGCCAAGTAGCTCCCTTGATGCGAATCGCCAGAATAGTGCTCTTCGAAATTCGCCCGCTGTCCAAATCGACCGTTGCCTATTGAAAATAGAGATTCGGAAGAACGGACAGATTCAGAGTTCCATTCCGATTCAATCAGACACCACGGGTCATTCACCAATTTTGACATAAATTCAGCTGCATCACTTGTGAGTGAGCAAGTTCTGAATTTCAGACCAATTCAGGTCACCTAAACCTGAAACAACCGCATCGGCCTGTCCAAGTTCTTCTTTTCGACCAATGCCCAAAACACTAAAACCTCCCGAAATTGCTGCCTGAACGCCGGCTGAGGCATCCTCCAGAACGAGACATTCCTCAGGAAGAAGTCCCAAAGCATTGGCTCCCATCAAGAAAACTTCAGGGTCTGGCTTCGATAATGTTAGATGGTTTCCATCCACGATGGTATCAAACGCATCTAGCAAACCCAACTTGGAAAGAATCTGCTCTGCATTCTTGGAAGAAGAGCCCAAACCAATTTTGACGCCCAATACTTTCAGTTCATCGATCAAGGCGACGATTCCTGGCAAGGCATCTGACGGTTGAATTTGTGCGGCTAGCCCGAGGTAATGCGCATTCTTTTTCTCCATTAACCTCAGCTTGGTATTGGAATCCAACACCAAGTTTCCCTTCTGAAGAATGAACTCCAGACTATCTACGCGCGAAACCCCTTTGAGTTTTTCGTTGTCCGACTCATCAAACGCAACGCCCAATTCATCTGCCAACGTTCTCCATGCCACGAAATGATGCGAGGCTGTGTCAACGATGACTCCATCCAAATCAAATAGGCATCCTTTAAAGGTCATGCGATTAAGCTTGGTTTTCTGACAAGATATACTGAACGTGGTAAGAAGATAACCCGTCAATAGGACGCTTGATGATCTGACCTACTCGTATCCCTTCGCGCTCACACACGTGCCTCAAAACAGGTTGAAAATGATAGGCTACTGAGCCTACAAAGTGAACCGGCACATCCTTGTAATTGTCGTAACACTTAATGTGCGCGTCAACAAAAGCCTGGAAACCTTCTTCCAAAAGCGATATGATTTGCGGAACATCCTGGTGGCGACCAATGAACGTCATAAAAGAGGCCAAGAAAACATTGGCATTGGGCTCCTTGTACACCCGATTTACAATATCATCTTTTGAGAACCCATAGGTATTCACAAAGTCTTCTTGGACCATTGGGTCCAATTTGTGGTACAAATGAGACGTGAGTAAGCGTTTTCCAAACCAAGAACCACTGGCTTCATCACCCAAGATATAAGCCAAGGCAGGAACAACTTCAGACGTTGTTTCACCGTCGAAAAAACACGAGTTGGATCCCGTGCCAATAATGCACGTAATCGCAGGTTCGCCCTCGTATGTGCTGTAAGCAGCTCCATCCAAATCATGCCCCACTAAAACAGTCGCATTCGGAAAAACCCGCTCCAATCCCTCACGAATTACAGCGCACAAGGACTCTGTGCTACTACCAGCGCCATAAAAGTAGACGCGATCAACGACAGAAGCCATCTCAACAGCGTCTGGGGTATCCATCATCACCTTTTCGACCAGGTTCGCGTCGTGGAAATAAGGATTGAACCCCATCGTGTTGAATTCCCCCAAAACCTGACCTTCGGCATCAATGGCCATCCAATCACACTTTGTAGATCCACTGTCAGCTATGAGAATATTCATCGTAATCGTATCAGGTTCAAAATCAATCCTCCCTCCTTCTTCTAAAATCAAATGCGTCCAACCAAGTCGGCAACCCGCGCGGCATAGCCCGCTTCATTGTCATACCAACCAAACACCTTTACAGTCGTTCCCGTTGCTAAGGTCAGGCCTGAATCAAAGATGCATGAGTGACCATTGCCGACGATATCGACAGATACAAGAGGATCTTCCGAATATTCAAGGATTCCCTTCATAGCACCTTGGGATGCGTGCTTCATTGCAGCATTGACCTCTGCCGCGGTAGCGGGCTTTTTCAAAATTGCCGTCAAATCTGTCACGGATCCTGTTGGAGTCGGCACACGAATGGCCAAGCCATCCAGACGACCTGCCAACTGTGGCAACACCAATCCCACAGCCTTCGCTGCTCCTGTTGATGTAGGAATCATGCTCAAGGCTGCAGCACGAGCGCGACGCAGGTCACTGTGTGGCGCATCTTGCAAACGTTGGTCTGCCGTATACGCGTGAATCGTCGTGATAAAGCCATGGTCAATTCCATATAAATCATCAAGAACCTTCGCCATTGGTGCCAAGCAATTCGTTGTGCAGGAAGCGTTGGATACGATGCGATCATCCGCAGTTAAGATGTGGTCATTGACCCCCAAAACAACGGTCTTCAAATCTCCCTTGGCCGGTGCACTGATGACCACCTTCCCAGCGCCTGCTTCCAAATGCAATCCCGCTTTTTCAGCGGTTGCAAAAACACCTGTGGACTCAACGACAACATCAACATTTAACGTGCTCCAAGGCAAATCAGCTGGATTTCTTTCTGCTGTAATATGAATCGTTTCGCCATTCACAACAAGGTGACCTCCTGAGACTGATACTTCACCTGCAAAACGGCCATGAACACTATCAAATTTTAGCAAATGAGCTAACGTGTTCACATCGGTCAAATCATTGATTCCGACAACACGGACCCCCTCACGGTCCAACAATTGCCGAAACGCCAAGCGACCAATTCTACCAAATCCGTTGATTGCAATGTTCTTCATAATCTTTTCAATAAATCGTTCAATTTCTTAAATGGAAAGAATGCGAGCAAGCCGCACCTCATCCTCTAATTCCTGTGTTTTATTTACAATAACTTCTTCAAAAGGAAAGTAAACCAATTGGTCATTGATGATGCCCGCCATGACATTGCGTTTGCCTGAAAGCAAGCCCTCTATAGCCGCAACGCCCAACTTGGAAGCCAGCAAACGGTCAAAGCAACTCGGCTCTCCCCCCCTTTGCAAATGCCCTAAAACAGTAATTCGCGTATCATAGCGCTGATCCAAGTCATGCACCTTTTTCGCGATGTCATAGGCCCCACCTTCTTTGTGGCCTTCCGCCACAATCACAATCGAAGATGTCTTGTTAGACGCTTGTCCTCGGTCCAAAATATCGACAAGCTCTTGTATCGAAATATCTGTTTCCGGGGTCATAACAGCAACTGCACCGGTTGCAATACCTGCATGCAGCGCGATAAATCCACTGTCACGGCCCATCACCTCCACAAAAAACAACCGGTTGTGGCTGTCTGCCGTATCACGAATTTTATCGACGGCTTCAACGACTGTGTTGGTTGCCGTATCAAAACCGATGGTGAAGTCCGAACCGGAGAGATCGTTGTCAATCGTTCCTGGCAAACCAATGACAGGAAATCCCGTTTCTTTATAAAAATGCATCGCCCCCTCGAAGGTACCATTGCCTCCAATCACCACCAGCGCTTCCACATTGTGCTCCAATAGCTGTTGATGCGCCTTCCTTCGTCCCTCTTCCGTTCTGAATTCCTGACAACGTGCAGATTTCAAAATCGTGCCTCCACGTCCAAGAATTTTAGCCACAGATCGAACATGCAAGCGTTTGAAGTCACCTTGAATCAATCCTTGATATCCCTGAAACACTCCAACAGCTTCACATCCATGGTAAACAGCTGCTCGAACGACTGCTCGAATTGCAGCATTCATGCCAGGCGCATCGCCTCCTGAGGTTAAAACGGCAATTTTCTTCATGCTCTCGGTTCCTAAAGTATAGCCTGCACAGTTGTTGAGCAGTTGATACGGCGGGCGAATATACGTTGAGTTTAATTCCGAATCCAAGACTTAGTGTCATTAATACACATATCGAGCAAATTGGAGAGTAAAGATGTACTTTCGCTTTATGATGGAACACGACGCACTGCACATATCCGTTGATTGCGTAATCTTTGGTTATGACGACAGCGGATTGAAGATCCTGTTGATCAACCAACAGCTTCCAAAAAATGGATTGCATCTGGATATAAAGTCCCAGCCACAGCTTCCTGGCGACCTGATTCTCATCAACGAAGGCCTACTTCAAGCGGCCAAACGTGTATTATTGGAATTGACTCAACTCAATGGCGTTTACCTGAAACAATTCCATGCTTTTGGAGATCCGACGCGGGTTCAAGATGCCAAAGACCGCGCATGGCTCCAGTCGTTAAGATCGCTTCCCGATCAACGTGTCATCACAGTAGCTTACTTTGGTTTGGTGAGCCTTCAAGATTTTTCTCCGAAACCCGCATCATTTGCAGGAAGCGTGAATTGGGTTGATTTGAATGATATCCCTGCCCTTGCCTTTGACCACAACGAAATTCTTTCATCCGGATTTGAAGCGTTGCGTGAACAACTTGAAAGCCATCACATCAGTTTCGAATTGCTTCCTAAGAAATTCACATTGAGCCAGCTTCAGGCGTTGTATGAATTGGTCTTGGACAAAAAATTCGACAAGCGAAATTTCCGAAAGAACGTGAAGCGCATGCCCCACGTAATTCCACTCAACGAGAAGCAGAAGGGAGTGATGCACAAGCCAGCCCAGCTATTTAGCTTCAATCCCAATGAAATTTCGGAATGAACCCTGTGAGACCGTCTTTTCAAAGCGTCATTGAAGTCTGAGCACATGAAGGATTCCGCTCGCTGCTACTTCTTCCTCCTTTTTTTTGCAGGCTACCTTCAGTCTGGCTCCACAGCCGTTGCTCAAGGGATGTTACCTCATCCTGCCAACGGTGTTCCCTTTGTTCAGAATGACCTACCCTCTATTCACATTGAATGCGGAGAAGCCCTGGAATGGATGTATGAGGAGTCCAACTGGTATTCCAATGAAGAGCATCCTGCCTCTTTTGTTTTTGAATCAGCGGGTAACACCGATACCGTTTCGAACATCGGATTTCGTCTGCGCGGAAATACATCAAGAGCCGCAGATAAAAAGTCATTTAAAATCTCGTTCAACACTTTCAATCCCGGCGGGTCTTGGGAAGGTATTGAGAAAATGAATCTCAATGGAGAGCACAACGACCCAAGCGTCATCCGAGCGCGCTTGATTTGGGAAGGCATGCGCGACGCTGGCTTGCCTGTTTCCAGAAGCAATCACGTCAATTTATTCGTCAACGGAGTGTACCATGGGCTCTACTATAACCTCGAACACATCGATGAAGAGTGGCTCGAAAAACGGTTTGTTCAAGATCATGGGAATCTATGGAAGTGCACCTCCCCTGCCAATCTCACCTACCAAGGTTCCTCCGGTGAGGATTACAAATTCACTCCGAGCTGGAGCGAAGACCGCGTGTATGACCTGAAGACCAATGTATCGGAAGACCACTACGGTGCCTTGGCTCAATTCATCGATGTCCTGAACAACGAACCCTTGGAGTCGCTTCCCTGCGCTCTTGAAGATGTCTTTGATGTTTACGGCTATCTGAAGATTGCTGCCGCTGAAATCATCTGTGGCCATTGGGACAATTACATTGGGAATAAAAACAACTTCTACCTGTACCAAAGGCCTGAAGACCAGCGCATCGTTTACATTCCTTACGACGCTGACAACGCATTGGGTATTCAATGGTTTGGAGAATGGACCAACCAAGATCCTTACAGCTGGACGGATGCATCAGACAGACCCTTGTATACACGCTTGATGGCTGTTCCAGCGTATAAAACGGCATTCACTTATTTCATGCGGCAGCTCATGGATGAGACCTACACACTGGATTGGATGCAAGCCCGGGGTGAAGTGATTCAATCCACGATCGGCACTTCCATTGCGGATGACTCGTTTTACACCATGGACTATGGCTTCGATGCCGATGATTTCACTCTCGCATTGTCCGAAAATTGGGGCGGACACGTGGCATGGGGAATTGTACCGTTTATGGAGAGCCGGCAATTTTGGGCCGACATTCAATTGGATGAAGCCCTCGAATGGGGTCCGCTTTCTTTGACTGCGTGGGCGCCGAGTCCCTTGGTCAATGACACGCTCACCATTCATGCATGGATTGCATCAACTGAGGGCAACACAATCAACTCCATTCATGCTGACGTTCAAATGGAGGCCACTTCTAACGTGTCTTATCCTTTATCACTGGTTGAGCCCAGCGAGTTTGGGAGCCTCTGGAAAGCTGAGATCCCGATGAATGGCAGTGCGCATGCCTGGTGGACAGTGGTCGCTGAGTCTGAGAACAATGCGGTGCAATCGCCGTGTACATCTCGCCAAGTTTGGAATGCATCACTCAACAACGGCTTGGTGATTAACGAGGCCATGCCGCTCAACAATAGCTTCATTCAGGATGAAGCCGGCGGGTTTGCCGATTGGGTAGAATTGTACAACACAGGCAACGCACCCATCAACCTGAGTTATCATTATCTCACTAACCGCCTCGACTGGCCAAACCGATGGTCTCTGCCGAATGTCACGCTCGACCCCGGTCAGCACGTGGTATTTTATTGTGATGATGATGTTGAGGACGGCCCCCTTCACGCTCCGTTTCATCTGGACGCAGACAGCGGAGATGTGTTCATCACGACGATGGACGCAGAGGCCTGGCGTCTGATCGACTCGGCGCATTGGAATGGTGCCTCTCCCAATGCGAGTTGGGGGAGGACAACAGACGGGGCACCCTCTTGGACCTGGTTTTTCCTATTCACCGACACCCCTCCGACACCCAACGCTCCCAATGGAGACATGGAAAATGTCGTATCCGAAAACGCATCGATTGAGAGCCCCTGGACTCCTAGCAACCCACATCGAGCGGGTCAGCCGATTTCAATGCCGCATTCCAACGTCTGGCATTTATACCAGTCCAATGGCGTGCACATTGCAGCCGGAGAGTCTTCCCGAATTCCAGGCAATCTCCTTCAGCCCGGTGCATACATTGTGCATTGGAACCTATTGGAACCGAGCTCACCCCAATCACACACCATCCTTGTGCAATGAACACGATAACGATTCAGCAGACGTCAAATTTGACCAAAAACACGGTGTCTCGCATAGCGAAAGCAGCCCGCTTAAACCTCTTCATTTGGTTCTTCACAGGTGTTCTTTTTGCTCCAAACGCATCCGGACAAGTGATTTGGACAGATCCCGCTTTCCCCATAGCTGACGACCTGGTCACCCTCTACTTCGACAGCGGGTTAGGCAACGGCGAATTGGAAGGCGTTATTCCCGTCTACATTCATACGGGTGTCATTACCAGTGAAAGTTCCGGTCCAAGCGATTGGCAGTTTGTGCAAACGACATGGGGTGTGAGCGATGCTGAGTATGTTCTAAACCCTGAAGGCAGCGGTGTCCATTCTTTCGATTTCAACGGGTTGACCCTGGCAGCATATTATGGGATTCCTGATGGTGTCAGCATCGAAAACTTAGCCATGGTATTTCGCAATGCATCGGGAAGTCTCGTCGGGCGTAACGCGGATGATTCAGACATCTTTTATGAAGTCAGTACCGGTGCATTTTCTGTTTCCATCCAAACGCCTGAACTTGGGTATGCCGTTTTAGGAATTGGAGAATCGCTTGCTGTGTCCGGACAAGCTTCGGAAGCGAGTGAAATGGAATTGTTCATCAATGAAGAGTCAGTGACTACAGCTTCAGGAACCTCATTGACGTATAATTTTGAGGCCTTGGCTGCAGGGCAATACAACCTGCTGATGGTAGCAGGCAATGGCAGTTCTGTGGCCTCGGATTCAGCAACATTGACTGTGTTGCCCGGCAGTCCTGTCACCGCTTGGCCACCCAATGGGTCTGAGGACGGCATCACTTACCTCTCCGACACGAGTGTGCGGCTTCAATTGTATGCCCCGTCAAAAGAGCACGTATTCGCAGTGGGAGACTTTAATAATTGGGAGCTTAGTTACGATTACTTGATGACGCCCACTCCAGATCAGTCGCGTTACTGGATTGATCTCAGCGGCTTAACACCCGGCCAAGAATATCGATTTCACTACCACATCATGCCCGACGACATGCGGGTCGCAGATGCTTACTCAGAAGTGGTCTTGGATCCATGGAATGATGGCTGGATTTCAGAATCGACCTACCCGGATTTGATGCCCTTTCCTAACATGCTGACAGAGAACAAGCCCGTTTCCGTGTTTCAAACAGCGCAACAAGATTACACTTGGAGCGATGCAGAATTTCAGCGACCAGAAAACGACCAATTAATTGTGTATGAATTGCTCGTTCGCGACTTCACTGAAGAACGCAATTTCCAGACCATATTGGACACCTTAGATTATCTCGATCGACTTGGGATCAACGCCATCGAGTTCCTTCCTATCAATGAGTTCAATGGAAACGACAGCTGGGGATACAACCCCACATTCTATTTGGCACTCGACAAAGCTTATGGAACGAAAAACGCGTTTAAAACGCTCGTGAATGCTTGCCATGAACGTGGAATCGCTGTCATTTTAGATGTCGCATTGAATCATGCGGACACCCCCAATCCATTTCTCGAGATGTATTGGAACGATGCTGAAAATCAACCAGCTGCGAGCAACCCGTGGTTCAATGAAGTGTCGCCATCACCGGAAACGTGGTTTTATGATTGGAATCACGAAAGCGGGGCCACAGTGGCCTTCATGAAACGAACATTGGCCTATTGGATCAATGAATATCATGTGGACGGATACCGATTGGACTTTTCAAAAGGCATGACCCAAACCTCCGGCTGGGGCAATGGATATGACCAAAGCCGGATCAACATCCTCAACAACTATGCAAGTCACGTGTGGAGTGCCGACCCTGGTATCTACATGATTTTAGAACACTGGACTGACAACAGTGAATTGCAAGCCTTGGTCGAAGATGGGTTCATGGTTTGGGCAAATACGTCCCATGATTATTCCGAAGCTTTGATGGGCTATGGATCTAATTTCAATTGGGCGAATTATCAGGAACAGGGCATGTCCTCGCCCCACGTGGTAAGCTATCCAGAAAGCCACGATGAAGAACGCTTGATCTACAAGGCACTTTCATTTGGAAATGGCGACGGTGGTTACCAAGTTTCCGACTTGAATACGGCTTTGGCTCGCATGGAAGCCTTGCAGTGCTTCAACATCCCACTTCCTGGGCCAAAAATGCTCTATCAATTTGAAGAGTTGGGCTACGATTACAGCATCAACACGTGCAGTGATGGTACGACCATCAGCGAAAATTGCCGCACAGAAGCCAAACCTGTCCGATGGGATTATCGGGACAATGCGAATCGCTATCGCATCCACGAGGTCATCTCGGGACTGGCTCATCTAAAAACAACGTATCCCGACCCTTTCACTTCGAACAACTACAACTTTGATGTTGGAGGGTATGGAAAGCGCCTTCTCATCAATGGCATCGATCTCAATGCAGTGATTGTTGCCAATTTTAAGGTGACCGACTTGAGCATGATTCCGGGGTTTCAGCATACCGGAATGTGGTACGACTACTTCACAGGGACATCCTTTGACGTTTCGGATGTGAATGCGTTTATGGATTTCGCTCCAGGCGAGTACCATGTATTTTTGGATGCTGACATCGCCTCACCTATAACCAATGGAATCAGCGCACATGCCGGTTCTGATCTTCAGTTTAATCTCAGCCCCAACCCTGCCTCGCAAGTCATTCACGGTTCATTCTCATTGCAATCATTGAATGCCTGTGAATTGAAAGTCATGGACACCACCGGTAAAGTAGTTTCCATTCAACACGTCACACCATGGCATGTTGGAACCACTGAATTCAATATTCCCGTTGCTGATTGGCCTAATGGATTGTATTTCATTCAGCTTGAGCATGATGGCCATTCGGATACACAGCGCGTCATTGTTCTTTGATGATGCTGTTTTAGGTGTTGTTTATTTTTTTGAATCCATAAGTTTGCCTCGTAAACCTCATTTGATGCGCTTAAAATCAATTCTCCTTTTGCTCATCCTGAGCAGTCCGCTTATTGGCTTCGGTCAAACGTTGAGCGGTACAATCGTCGATGCGCAAGGCAATCCCTTGCCATCCGCCTCGGTTATTGTCGATGGAACGGATGGTCAGTTCGCAGGAATGGACGGAAGCTTCTCGCTGTCCCTATCACAAGGAAACCATCAGGTCTCCTTCTCATTCATTGGGTACCTCACCCAAAAACGCTCCGTTGACATTCAAAACACCTCCATTGAATGGACCATTGTTTTGGAGGAAGATGCGGTGATGATTGAGGATGTTGTCGTTGTGGGCTACGGTGTTCAACGTAAAAAAGAAGTCACTGGATCAATTGTTCAAGTTTCTGCCAAACAAATCACAGGAATTCAAACGCCTTCTTTTGAAGCCGCACTTCAAGGGCAGGCCGCTGGTGTTCAAGTGAGCCAATCCTCAGGTGTAGCTGGATCAGCTTCCCTTATTCGCGTGCGGGGAGTCGCTTCTGTTTCCGCAGCCGGGGACCCGCTCTATGTCATCGACGGTATTCCGATCACCCAAGAATATTTCTTGCGAGGAAATTCAGGAGCCTTCAATAACAATCCTCTGGCTTCCATCAACCCCAACGACATCGAGTCTGTTGAGATTCTTAAGGACGCAGCTGCGACTGGAATTTACGGGTCACGAGGAGCCAATGGAGTCATCTTGATCACCACAAAGCGCGGAAGAAAAGGGACTTCCTTTGAATTTAGCACACGAGCAGGATTCGGAACTCCTGCCACGCGCCCCAACATGATGGACACCGAGTCATATTTGACCCTGCGTCAAGAAGCATGGGAAAATGATGGCGGAACAGGATACGTATGGCTTCCGAACATGACGTCTTCTTCAGATGATCCTTTGACACGTCAACAGGCGTATCAGCAGGCGATGCAGACCAATACCAATTGGGTCGACGAAACAACAGGTCTAGGAACCAAAGGAAATGTCAATTTTGGAGTGCGGCATGGCGGTGACCGCTACAATCTGTATGCCGGAGTTTCACAAGACAACAACGGAAGCTATCTATTAGGCAACAGCTACAACCGTTCAAGCGCACGAGTCAATTTTGATTGGAGCCCAAAACCTTGGGCCAAGGTCATTTTAAGTTCATCCCTGAGCCGAGGTCAAAACAACCGGATTGATGCGGCTTGGTCAGGCGGATTGGGAGATGCCATGTCCAATGCACTGCCCTATTACCCCGTTCGTTATTTAGAGGATCAAGTTGATGCCAATGGTAACGTAACCAATGAAGCGGGAGAATATTTCTTGTGGTTCGATGAATGGGGAAGCACAAAGAATCCAGTCGCAATTCGTGAATTAAAGCAATGGAAGAACACAGAGGACCGTTCCATCAACAACGCACAATTGGTATTGACTCCCATCAAAGACCTTCATGTCAAACTATCAGGGGGATTTGACTACATGCACCTCAAGGAGGACCTGTTCAATCCAGGAGCCTTGTCGATCACCTCGGATCTTGGGAGCGCCAATCGCAATGCGAACTACGTTCTCAATTGGAACTACAGCGCCACCGCGGACTATTTGTTGGAATTGGATGACACCCAGACTTTAAACTTTCTTGTTGGTAGTGAATTTCAACGTACGGACAACTATGGATACGGCTTGTTTTACGGACAAGTAGACGGGCCCATTTTTGAGAACGATTCCCTCTCAGATGATGCTGCCAATGTCAACAGAACGGTCAACTTGCCTTCACAGCATAGCTTCTTGTCGTACTTCGGACGAGTCAACTATGCGCTGAAAGACCGGTATTTCGTTCAAGCGACAGCCCGTGTAGACGGAAGCTCTCGTTTTGGTCGGGAGAGTCGTTATGGATTCTTTCCTTCATTGTCCGCAGGGTGGGTCATTTCTGATGAGTCGTGGTTCTCTTCGAAGCACGTGAATTTCTTGAAATTTCGTTCGAGTATCGGATTTACCGGAAATGCAGCGTTGCCAGATTACGCGCGATTCGGTACGTACTCACCCGCAAACAATGGCAACACGTATGCAGGAGATTCCATTCTTTACCCGATTCAACCGGAAAACCCTTTCTTACAATGGGAAACTTCCCGAACGGTTGATGCCAGTGTAGAAATGGGACTGTGGCAAGACCGGGTCACCTTGGAGCTCGCAGGCTACCACAAGTATTCCACAGATGTCCTCATGAATGTGAGCACACCAGCAAGCACAGGGTTCACCAACTTTTGGGACAATGTTGGCACCATCCTCAATCGCGGAGTTGAATTTTCCATCAAGTCCAGAAACTTGATCGGGGCGTTTCAGTGGAATACAGACTTGAACATTGCACGCAACTTCAATGAGCTGATTGACATCGGAGACTACACACCCGATGCTGTCAGTGGCGGAACCAATGATTCGCGTGTCATCGTAGGCCGACCTGTCGGGAGTTTCTACTTGGTCGAACACAGCCATGTTGATCCTGAAACGGGACTTCCTGTTTATTTGGACCTCGACGGAAACGAGACTTACGAGTACAACAACGACATCCGTAAATATGTGGGTGACGGACTGCCGGACGTCATTGGTGGAATGAATAACACCTTTCGTTACAAGAACTGGGACCTCAGCGGCTTGGCCACCTTTAGTATTGGAGCTAAAATCTTCGATTCCTCTGCAAAAAGACAACTGGGTGTCGTGACGGGATGGAATATGCGAGAAGAAAAGCTGGATAGGTGGAGACAGCCGGGAGATGAGGCTACCTACCCAAGACTCACCTTGGACGAGACGACGTACAGTTTGCCTTCAGGGTTTCCTTGGTGGAATACCAGTTTGTTCATTTACGATGCCTCGTATATCCGTCTGCGGAACGTGACTCTAGGGTTCACCGTTCCCTTGCCTCCGGGATCTACGATGTCAGCGTGTCGCATTGCATTGAATGCAACCAATCTGCTGACAATCACTAATTTTCCAGGCCTTGACCCCGAAGTTGTACGTGATTTCGAAAATGCACAAGACCGCAACATGAGTCCAAACGTGACGTATTTGACGCCACCGCAGGAACGGGCGATCACGTTGTCGATATCGACCACATTTTAATCCCAGCTTATCATGAAAATGAAACACCTCCTCCTTTTTGCTGGCATTGCGATGACTGCCATCTCATGTGACCGGCTCCTTGAATTTGAACCCGGGGATGTCATCTTGGCCGAAGACGCCATTCAAGACACGGATGACTTACAACGGCTGCTGGTTAGTACCTATGACGTCTTGGCCAACCTGTATGGTGGTCGCGTTCAAATCATCAACGAATTGCGCGGCCCCAATTTTGGAGCACCCGATAATAGCCTGGACTTTACCGCGGTTTACAACCGTGAGACCACTTTTTTTACCGGCATCAATGGCGGTGCATACACCGACTTCTATTATGCGATTTACCGTTCAAATGTTCTCATTGAGAACTTTCAATTTGTAACGGACCTCACGGCAGCAGATGAACTTCGTCTTGAAGCAGAAGCTCGGTTTGTACGGGCCATTTGCCATTGGGGAGCTGTGAAAATCTATGCGCGGCCATGCGGATACACGCCGGACAATAGCCATCCTGGTGTACCGCTTCGCCTCAAGTCCAGTCAAGACCCATTGCCACGTGCTCCCGTCGGTGCTGTTTACGCGGCCATTGTTGAGGATCTCAACTTTGCCTTGCTGAATTTGCCTTCGACCAATGGTGTGTACGCGACGCAACATGCCGCTCGGGCTTATCTCGCACAAGTGCATTTTTTAATGGGAGACTATGCCCTGGCCGCAACGTATGCTTCTTCTATCATCGAATCAGGAGACTTCACGCTGGACGAGGACCTCGACCGTTTTGAAACAGACATGATCAACACTGAAACAATCTTTGGAATCATCAGCCAACCGAATGATTTCAGGAGTTCTTGGTTTCGTGACAATTTGCGTTCAGACAATACGAGCTCTCCCCAATTGGCATTCAGCGAAGACTTCGCATTCTTCATGAGCCTTTCTGGAGCAGGTGACGCACGCTCTCAATGGTATACTCCCGGTACTCGCGCGCTTTGCAATCGATTCAACAACAAAGAATACTTCAATATCCCATTGGCACACCTGACCTTAATGCATCTCATTCGTGCAGAGGCATTGGCTGAAACCGGGTTGGAATTGCCCACGGCCATTGACGACATCAATGCCATTCGAGATCGAGCGTATGGACCTGGTAATTTTGTTTTACCAGAGTCAGCTACGGCTGAAGAAATCCGAGATGCCGCTCGTGAAGAATTTCGAAAGGAAACTGCGGGTGAAGGCCATTGGACGGACCAGTTGTTACGCAGAGGAACCATGGGCGAAGACATTCTCATTCGGGATGCCTCTTGGGACTGTCCAGGAATGTCACTTCAATTCTCCAATTCAGAAAACACGGTGGACGGCTTCGTCCTCAACGAAGAAGGCGGTTGTCTTTAAATCGAAATCATGATGCTACAATCCACACGCTTCAACACTGCATTGACCCTACTCGTCTGCAGTACACTCCTCTTCGCTTTAAATTCATGCAAACCAGAGGTTACCGGTGCATTGGGCGAGCCATTTGATAAGGTCGAGGGTATGATCGGCACCTGGGAACTCCAGGCCTTTACACAACAAGACCTCAACAGCCCCATTAAGGAAACCCGCGATCTTAGTGACTTTTTCCTCGACGGAATCGCAACGCCTTTGCAAATCACCTTTGATGCCAACCGCAACTATTCAGTCGCCATTGAATTGGGAAAGAATTACTTCGGTGAGGGCGGAACCTGGGGGTTTGATGATGATTTGTATCCAAGTTATCTACAGCTCTACACAGTCTCCGACACCCTACAGTACAACTTGGGGGGCATGGTACGGAGCTTTGACCAATCCATGCGGATTGAGTACAGAAGGGACTGCAACGATGCGCCCACCAATATTTACACGTTCGAATTCAACCGAATCAATTGATTCTCATGAAGAAGCTACTCACCATTTTACTGGCCGTGTCTCCAGCATTCCTATTGCATGCTCAAAAAGCTTACGTTTTGCCTTCTCCTACCGATGCCAATTCTGAGATGACCTTGTTTATCGACATGAATCAAAGCGAAGATGGAATTCAAGGCAACGGTTTATCAGGGATTCTCGATGCTTTTCCAGATACCACGTTGTATTTGTGGACTTGGGACCCATCAGGTCCCGCTGCGGGCAATGGCGATTGGGACAACTCCGCAGACCACCAAGCATTGACCAAAGTGGGACCCAAGTTGTATGCTATGACCTTTGTACCCACTGACTATTATGGTGTGGATGGCCCCACGCTTTTCTCAAGAGGCATCTCGTGTTTGGCCAAATTGAGAAGTGGCATGGCGATGGAAGGTTTTGCCTTTGAGGCCAAATCCGAAGACATGCATGTCGATATCGTTCCTGAATTGTGCAATGGCCGCAT
>MDSY01102867.1_pt1 | contig 23641 bp, 21 predicted proteins | sample 811131 | NCBI WGS metagenome assembly MDSY01 (sample SAMN05326643, study PRJNA326480) | marine metagenome | isolation source: seawater | place: Atlantic Ocean: South West | collected 2010 | reverse complement strand
TTTTTTAGTGAGACGAAAAGGGATGGTTAATCACCCCACCTTCACCAACCGCCCAGCAGCAATAATAAAGTCATCCGCCGCACGGTCCTCCGCCGCCTGAGCGCGTGTTTGAAGGCGATAGAACGTCCGCCCTTTTATAGTAATATGTCCTGCGCTCACATTTTTTCTCTAAAAGTACTCAATTAATCACCTTCAAGAGTACCATACAAACTGAGATTTAAATACATCTTCACATTATTCTGCAGAGAGTTAAGCTGTATCAAATTATCTCAAGCCTAGCCGTAACTTTTGGGTTACACGGAGATTACTGAAACAATGAAAATTATAGACCTTTATACTGGAGCAGTATGTAGCAGTTACAGCCGCAGTGGTCAGTAATCCTGCTTATACTCCTACAACAGGTTAAAAATAACTACCCAAAAAATTAGCTACAGGGGTCAGACAATAAAGTTAGGCGAGGTTTTAACAGAAATGGCGCAAGTGCTCTAATAAAAAACAAAGAGGAACATAATATGCGAGAGATAGTTATCGGGGCGGCACAAATGGGCCCAATCCAGTGGGCTGATAGCCGCGAAACAGTTGTAGCTCGTATGGTAGTACTACTAGAAGACGCTATAGCTGCAGACTGTACGCTTGTTATTTTCCCAGAACTTTGTCTGACAACTTTCTTTCCACGCTGGTACATGGAAGACGCCAGCGAAGTATCCAGATGGTTTGAAGTCAACATACCAAATGCCGCCACGCAACCCTTGTTCGATCGCGCCCGTGCTGCCCGGGTCGCAATTTCCTTTGGCTATGCGGAGAAGACCCTGGATGGGCCAGGGTTCAATACCCAAATCCTTACAGACACTAACCTAAACATAATTGGTAAGTACCGTAAGGTCCACCTACCAGGCCACTCTGAGTTTGATTCCGATCGAGCCTTTCAGCATCTAGAAAAGCGCTATTTTAAAGCTGGTGATTTAGGCTTTCCCGTATTTCGCAATATGAATGCCTGGATGGGTATGCTAATATGCAATGATCGTCGATGGCCAGAGGCATACCGCGAACTGGGGCTACAAGGTGCAGAATTGATCATGCTGGGCTACAACACACCAACCACTAATTCTCAAAACCCAGAAGAGACGCCAGAGACGCGGATCTTTCATTCTGATCTTTGCTGCCAGGCCGGAGCCTATCAGAATTCGGCTTGGGTTGTGTCTGTCGCCAAAGCAGGAAATGAGGACGGCCACTCACTATTTGCAGGAAGCATCATTGTAGCCCCAGATGGGACTATCGTCCAAAAAGCGGTAACAGATGGGGATGAATTACTAATCCACTGCTGCGATATGGACGCAACTAAATTCGGCAAGAAAACAATTTTTGACTTCAAACGCCACCGCCAAATTAAGCATTATGGCCGTATTACAAGCCAGACGGGTGTGGTATTCCCTGACGGCACAAAGGGTTAAAATATGGCGCATGATCTGGCCATCCGTGGCGGCACTCTAGCGACTGCAACCGAAATCTTTAATGCTGATATTGGTATCCGCAATGGACGTATTGTAACAATTTCTGAGGCTATAACTGATGCAAAAGATGTGATCGATGCAACAAACCGGATAGTAATGCCCGGTGGGATCGAAACCCACTGCCACATTGCGCAGGAAAGCGGCATGGGAGTGATGACCTCAGATGATTATGAGACAGGGTCTATATCTGCCGCATTCGGTGGCAATTCCTGCTTTGTGCCATTTGCTGCTCAAAAAGTAGGAGAAAGCCTCGCCAAAACGATGCAAACATATGATGAACGTGCCGTACCAAAATCAGTGCTTGATTGGTCTTACCACTTAATTTTGACGGACCCAACACCAAATGTTTTGGCGGAATTACCAGATGTTTTTGCGAAGGGCGTTACTTCGTTCAAGGTCTTCATGACCTACGCGACGCGGGTCTCAGACGGTCAGTTTCTTGATATTCTGTCTGTCGCAGGGAGCCACGGCGCATTGACTATGGTACATGCCGAAAACCACGATATGCTGGATTGGATGGGTCGCCGTTTGGTTGAAGGTGGCAATATTGCGCCGCGCTACCATGCCTCTTCACGTCCGTGTCTCGCAGAAGAAGAGGCTATCAATCGTGCAATTTCTTTGGCGCGTTTGGCGCAAGCGCCCCTTTTCATCGTGCATGTCTCAACTTCAGGTGGAGCTGAGTTAGTAGCCAACGCCCGCTCCAAAGGTGGACAGGTCTGGGCTGAAACCTGCCCCCAATACCTATTTCTAACCCGCAATGAATTGGATAAACCAGGAATGGAAGGTGCGAAGTTTATTTGCTCACCCCCCCTCCGTGATAGGCCTACACAGGAAATACTATGGCGACATTTGCAGGCAGGATCACTATCACTAGTCTCCTCTGACCACGCGCCTTACCGTTTTGATAATACGGGTAAATTTAAAGCTGGGTACGATGTCGATTTCCGCCAGATTGCCAATGGCATGCCTGGCATTGAAATGCGTCTACCACTTCTTTTCTCTGAGGGCGTAAACAAAGGCCGAATTAGTTTAAATAAATTTGTTGCGCTTTCATCAACTAATGCAGCAAGGATCTATGGGATGTTACCACGCAAAGGGTCACTTTCTATTGGTGCTGATGCAGATATCGCTATTTGGGATCCTAATGAGAAACGCATCGCTGGCGAAATGCATGATGCAATGAACTACAATCCCTTTGCAGGGACAGAAATTATAGGCTGGCCAGCCACCGTTTTATGTCGGGGCCAACGCATCATAGACAAGGGAAAACTGATAGCAAAACCTGGTACGGGTCAGTTCATTAAACGGGGTCCAATTAATTTAACAGAGCATCCAGGACACTCTATCCCAGAGTTAGACCCAGATCAGAATTTTGGAGAAAATCCGGCATGAGCGGCCCAATTCTTGTCATTAACCCAAACTCAAACCAAGCCGTCACTGCAGGTCTTGATGCTGCAATGGTGTCATTTCGGATGGTTGGGGCCCCACCTATCGAATGCTTAACTGTGCCCGAAGGGCCCTTTGGAATAGAAAGCCAAGCTGATAGCGATGCGGCAGTGGCACCAATGCTAGCATTAATTCGCGCCCGCACCGATGCGTCTGCCGTAATCATTGCGTGCTATTCCGACCCTGGAATTGATGTAGCGCGCAAGGTAACTAATACGCCTGTATTTGGCATCCAAGAAAGTGGGTTTTTAGCAGCTATGGCGCGTGGGGATCGGATAGGTGTGATTGCCATATCTGAAGGCTCAATCATGCGCCATCGCAAATATCTGCTCCGCATGGGAGTACTTAACCGTATGGTCGCTGAACGGCCACTGAACATGTCCGTAGCACAAACCGCCTCTGGCAAGGGGATATTTGATCGGCTAGAAGAGGTCTCAAATAACTTAGTTCAGCAAGATCGTGCGGATGTAATTATTTTAGGCTGTGCAGGGCTTTCAGCCCACCGCTCACGTCTGGAGAGCATAATGCAGCGGCCTGTAGTAGATCCAACTCAAGCAGCCGTTGCCATGGCACTTGGCGCTTTGCTAGCTTAGTCTATTCCGTACCGTGCCACCAATAGTGCCTCAGCATATAAATTAAGTGCATTTGCTAAACTTTTAAAATCACTTTACCTGCTAACTTTCGAGACTCTAGAGCTGCAAACATATCACTCACATTCTCTAAATCGTATATGCCTTCGAGCGGTGTCTTGAGAGATCCATCCATAATTTTTGAAACCACCACTTTAGTTCCTCGCACCCAATCTTCAGAACCATAATTCATATGACCCAAATGCATGCGGCTAAAGGTTAGCGATTTTTTGACTAATTGCTCCCATAAATTTGAAAATGGCACTCCCTCAGCCTCACCATAGCTAACCACATGTCCAAGTGGGCGGATCGCTTCAAAACTACGGTCTAAGATTGAGGCACCAGTTGAATCAATAATTTTATCGACCCCACGGCCCTCAGTGAATGCAATTGCTGCAGCAACAAAGTCAGTACTAGTTCGGTTGACTACAAGCTCAGCTCCAAAATCTAATGCGCGGCTTTCCTTACCTGAGGTTCCAACTGTTCCAATCACCCGCGCGCCAGCGGCTTTAGCAAGTTGAGTGAGGTAAAGTCCCACTCCGCCACCAATGGCATGGATCAAAATTGTGTCGCCAGGTTGTGTTTTGCTAACAGTATGCAGCAAATTCCATGCAGTCATCGCTTGCACGTAGAACGCCGCCGCAACGTCAAAACCCATCCCATCTGGTAGGTGGATAACACGCTGAGACGGCACTGTGCAGTACTCTGCAAAAGCGCCGGCTTCCTCACTGAATGCAGCTACGCGGTCACCAACTGAAATATCGTTAACGCCTGGCCCAACAGCAGCAACCACCCCAGAGAGTTCAACACCCGCAACGAGTGGGTACCCTTTTGGGTGCGGGTAAATTCCTGTACGCATCATCAGGTCAGCATAGTTCAGACCAGCAAATATGACTTTTACGAGTACTTGCTTTGGCCCAGCAACTGGCATTTCCACATTCTTTATAACGGTCGATTTTTCCTGACCATCTGGCTTGTCAAATATAACTGCACGCATGGGTTTTCCTTAAATTTTATAGGCAAGATTATACAAAGCACCAGCCAAGACAGTTATCCCAGCCACAATATCATCAATAGTAGAAAACTCTTCAGGCGTGTGACTACGGCCACCCTCACTGCGCACAAAAATCATCGCTATGGGGCAGATTCCAGCCATTTGTTGGGCATCATGGCCAGCACCACTAGCCATTTGCATTGTTTGAATGCCTGCATCACTAGCAGAGAGGTGTATAGCTTCAAGGAGGCTAGCATCACTCAAACAGGCTGGTAGATCAATTTGGACCTCTGTTTCTAAAGTTAAGTTGCGGCGTGCTGAAATTTCTATCAACATTTTTTCATGAGTGTCATATAGCAATGCAGCACAAGCCGGATTAGGATGACGAGCATCAATTGTGAAAGTGACAGACCGGGGAATGATCGCAGCGCCGTTCGGATCTGATATGCATTTTCCAACAGTTGTAACTGCTGGCCGTCCAAGGTCATGGGCATGGTTAATCACTTTAGTGACTACTTCCGCAAATCCAGCCATAGGGTCTCGCCGAATATCCATTGGAAATGCTCCAGCATGGTTTGAGTCACCAGTCAGCGTGACTTTAGTTTGCCGGATATGAGTGATCCCACTAACCACAGCGACAGGTAGATCAGCGTCTTCAAGAATTGGCCCCTGTTCGATATGCAATTCAATAAAGGCGGCAATATCACTACGCATGGCGTCTGTAATATGGTTCGGATCAAAGCCAACATCTTTCATTGCAGCACCAATACTCTGACCAAACGCATCGATGATAGTGTCACAGTCTTGTATATTGACCTTGCCTACAACTGCTCGTGACCCCCAAAAGCCAGCATTTGGAAAACGGCTGCCTTCTTCTTCACAAAATGACACCAATTCTATGGGCTGACGCGGGGGGCCGAAAGCGTCCTTCAACGCAGTTATCGCGATGAGGGCCGAGAGGACACCTAGAGAACCATCATAGCGCCCTCCAGGACATTGAGTGTCAATATGAGAGCCAGAGACGATGGCTTTGCCACCCTCAGTTCCATCCATCCGTGCCCACAAATTTCCTGCTGTATCAAATCGAACGTTTAGACCCGCATCTCGGCTCCATTGGGCCACGCACTCTTGTGCTGCAACCCATTCTTTTGAGAATGCGGTGCGACAAACACCAGTGCCTGAATGGGCACCAAAAGCACCCAATGTGAGTATCATATGCTCAATCTTTTGCATATCAAATTTGGGTATATTTGCCGTATCCATAAAGCTCCTCATATTTATCTTAGTAGTCGTAACAAGTATCGTCAAATCTTATAGATTTGTAAGTATAATGGATATTTCGACAAATTTAGATAGAAGAAACATCTCGCCCTAAATAATTTTCAATAAATAGCGCTGTTTAATATAATTTTACTTAAATATTTGGACAACTGCGATATCACTTTGCTATAATTAAAATTAAAAATGGAGGGCCAAATTCATGAAGTCTATTGGTGTCGATGTAGGGGGAACTTTTACTGATCTGATCTATTTCGATCCAGATAGTGGAAATGTTGGAATCCATAAGGTAGCGACTACGCCTGAAGATCCATCCCTTGGGGTTATCTTCGGAATAAAGTCACTGTGCAAAATGAATGGCGTGAACCCTTCAGATATTGATCATGTTTTCCACGGCACTACGATTGCAACTAATGCAGTACTAGAGGGGGAAGGGGCCCAAGCGGGAATGATAACAAATGACGGATTTCGCGATGTGCTGCACATCGGCCGGCATCAGAGAGTAGAGCATTATTCGATTATGCAGGAATTACCATGGCAAAATCGTCCCCTAATTGCACGTCGTTACCGCAAGACCGTTACTGGGAGGCTAATACCACCTACAGGAGAGCAGCTAGTACCGTTAGACGAGGCTGAGGTTCGTGCTGCCGCATTAGATCTGCTTGAGGCAGGTGTTGAAGCCGTTGCCATCTGCTTTTTATTTTCCTACCTAAATCCAGCTCATGAAGACCGGGCAAAGTCCATTGTGCAAGAGATAATGCCAAATGCGTTTGTAGCAACTTCAGCGTCTATTTCGCCACAATTTCGGGAATTTGAACGTTTTACTACAACTGCATTAGCTACGTTTGTTGGGCCAAAGGTTAGGACCTATATCGCAGACCTTAATACAGAACTTCGTAGCCTAGGTATTAGAGGCGATTTGCGTATCATGGCATCTAATGGAGGAGTAGCTACGCCTCGTATGGTGATAGAAAATCCAGCAGTGACACTAATGTCAGGCCTGGCTGCAGGTGTCCTTGGTGGTGGTTGGATTGGTGCGCAATGTAATCGTGAGCGCATTATAACCTTTGATATAGGAGGCACATCTGCCGACATTGGAATTTCTGTTGATGGCACTTTTGCACAGACTGATTCGCGTTCAACATCCATTTCTGGATTCCCATTATTGATGCCAATGCTGGATATTCACACAATTGGCGCTGGTGGTGGATCAATCGCATACGTAGACAAAGGTGGGGCATTTAGGGTTGGACCACAAAGTGCAGGGGCGATTCCAGGACCTGCAGCTTATGGCAAGGGTGGAGCACAGCCTACAGTAACAGACGCCAATCTGGTCCTTGGGCGGTTAGAGCCTAGTGATTTTCTAGGTGGGGATATGGCGCTAGATGCCGCAGCATCCAATTCTGTAATCGCCATATTAGCAGGCGAATTAGGTATAGATAAATTAGAAGCGGCCGAGGGTATTTTAACAATTTTAAACGCAAATATGGCTAATGCAATCCGGTCACGTACTGTTCAAAAGGGCATCGATCCACGTAGATTTTCTTTGGTTGCAATGGGGGGCGCAGGGCCTCTGCATGGTGCAGAAGTCGCCGCGATGTTGCAAATACCCGAAGTGATCGTACCGCTCTATCCCGGTATTACTTCAGCCATGGGGCTTTTGACGGCAGACCTAAAATATGATGCCATCCGCACTCAGTTTCAGGTGTCACCAACGTGTGACCTGAATAGGATTACAGCAGACTTTAAAGCTATGGAGGAAGAGCTAATGGCTCGTTTTTCTGAAGATGGTATTGAACCATCACAGGTTACGTTCAAACGCTCAGGTGATCTGCGATACGTTGGACAAGGCTACGAGCTGCAAGTGCCAGTATCAGAAGGAGTAGTCGACGCTAGCGATATGTTGAATGTTTGGGCTCAATTCCATGAAATTCATGCCGCCGAATATGGGCATGCCTTTGCAAGTAGCCCTATCGAAGTTGTTAACCTACGCGTAACTGCAGTGGGAAACCTGCCAAAACTTGAACAGATGCCGCCGCAAAAAGGCGGAAGTCTGGACGCATCCTTTTTGTACAAGCGAAATAGCGTTTTTAGGGACAGTGGTGTCCTAAAGACGTTTGAAACCAGCGTTTATCGGCGTGATGAAATGGCAATTGGGACACCATTTGAAGGCCCTGCCATTCTTTTGCAAAAGGATAGTACAACAGTTGTACCCCCACGGGCAACTGCCTGTGTGCACGTATCCGGTAGTATCATCATCACATTGGAGGGCCAGCCATGAACCGCATCGATCCAGTAACAGCTGCCGTAATTCAGGGTGGTCTTGAAAGCATTGCAATAGAGATGGGGCATAAACTGATGCGGATGTCCTATTCTTCCATCATTCGTGAATCCGAAGATTTTGGCGCTGCGCTGACGGATGCTGACGGGTTACAGATGTGCGAATGCAAGATGTCAACTCCACTACAATCGGGGCCTATTCCAGGCTACGTGCGTAACATAGTTAAAGTCCTTAAAGAACGGGGTGACGCAGTTAACCCTGGCGACGTAATTATGCATAACGACCCCTATGGCGGTGCAAGCCACGGTCCAGATGTCGCATTCTGTGTGCCAGTCTTTTTGGATGGCAAACTGATTGGTTGGTCTGTTACGACTGCACATCACCTTGATATTGGTGCCCTATCACCAGGCAGTTGCGGGATTGTGGACGCGGTCGATACATACGCCGAAGGGTTACAATTCAAAGCGATCAAAGTCTATGATCGCGGGATAAAGAACGAAGCTATCTGGCATATTTTACGCGCCAATATTCGTGCTCAAAATTTGGTAGTAGGTGATATGGAAGCGCAAATTGAGTCGTCGCGGATCGGCGCAACGCGTTTCGTGGAATTAGTCAAAAGTAACGGGCTGGAGGCAACTACAGCAGCGTTTCATGACCTAATGGATTATTCCGAACGTTTAATGCGCAACGCAATTAGCGATTTGCCTGATGGGGACTATGCCGCAACAACTTATCTGGACGGGTTCTTGGACGACCCAGACCCGTCACGTAGCAAACTGCCACTAGCTGTAACGCTGAAAGTCCGAGGAGATGAATTAATAGTAGACCTCACTGGCACTGCACCGCAACTGCGAGACAAGCCAATTAATATGCCCTTAGTCGGTACGGTCGATTGTGCTATATGGCTAACAATCCGATCAATTTTGTTGGACACAGTAACCTATGGAACTATCCCACAAAATTCTGGCCTTACCCGTCCAATTAAAATAGTAGCCCCATTGGGATGTCTCGCAAATCCAATCTTTCCTGCTCCCGTGATAGCACGGTTCTGTTCTGGCAACCAGCTAGCAGATACGGTGATGAAGGCGTTTGCACAGGTTGTACCGCAACAAGTCTCTGCGGGAATTGGAAACTTACGGGTTGTAGCTATTTCCGGCCTGAACGAAGGAAACCATTGGGTCCATATGGAAATTATGGAAGGCAGCTATGGTGGACGCTTTGGCATGGATGGCATGGACGCCGTCGATACCTTGTATGCCAATACTCGCAACAACCCAGTTGAAGATATTGAATCGCATATTCCCTTGCGGATCGAACGCTACGAGTTACGTACAGATGCAATGGCGGCGGGCCAGTGGCGCGGCGGTATTGGAGCTATCCGTGAGTTCATGTTTTTAGATGATGCAGGCTTTTCGCTAGAAGGTGATGGGCACGCTTTTAAACCTTGGGGTTTTGACGGTGGCTCAGATGGTCACGTCGCTTCCTTAACACTTGTGCGACCAGACGGTACTGAACAAATTTTGCCATCAAAAGTACCCTATTTCAAAGTTAAGGCTGGCGACAAGCTAGTATCCTATGGGCCGTGCGGCGGCGGCTATGGGGATGCGCAATTGCGACCACATAGAGCAATCGACGCAGATATCAAAGATGGGTTGATCGCAAAAGAACTTGCAGAAAAGCTTTTTTCTCAGGCTAAGAAATTAGCTAGCGATTCAACTAGCTGACCTTGGGTAAACCCCCTCCCAATGACTGCAATAGTATTATCTGTTGCAAGAGGACAGTCTAGATCAGGCAAAACTTCTGGTGACTGAACCGACTGACGCACAGTTTGCAACAAAAGCCTGCCGGCAGGTGTGCATACAACTCCTTTTATGCGAACAATCTGGTCACCGCGTGCATACAGCAGAGCAGACAGCCAGACTGTAAACGCTGTCCAATCAGCTTCGTCACCAAGGTCAAGTTGACTAGCCAAAATTGGATCAGAATCCTTATTAGAAAGCTCTAGCAATGCAAAATGTGGTACATCCATTTCAGGAGGGTTCAATGTCAACGGACTGCCAAAGCTTGCTGCTAACTGAATTGCACTTGGAGCTAAAGAGCGCAGTGTAGCGCACAGACGGGCCGTATCTTGCTCTGTTGATAGATCTGTTTTTGTCAAAATTAGACGATCTGCAGCCTCAATCTGTTTTCGACTTAACGCCTCACATTGCATTTGCTCAACGGCATTTAAAGCATCAACAATGACTATGATCTCAGAAATAACAATCTGGCGTATGAGAATAGGATGACTTTGAATTAAAGATAAGATTGCTGCCGGATCAGCAAGGCCACTGGTTTCCAACACAATAGTCTCAAGCCGAACAGTAGGATCTGCAATGCTGCTGCGATCATCGCACAACCTTAACAATAAAGCTTCCAATTGATGTTGGACATCACAACAGACACAAGCACCGGCCAATAGCGTTATCTGGTCTGCTGCGCCTAGCAAAACATCATCAACAGGAACTTCGGCCGCTTCGTTTACAATGACATGCACACGACCAAAAGTTTTTTCATGCAGCTGGTGGCGCAACCAAGTCGTTTTTCCCGACCCTAAGAAGCCACCTAGGATTGTTAGGCGCAGGCGGTTCTCTGTTTTACTATTCATAAGTCTAGTGGATCAAATACGTGACCAGATAGCTTTTTAACTTCGGCCCACAGTGCCTCAAGATCAGGCACAATCGTTTGCCCACCACTTAGGGACATCACTTGAATGCCGGGCACAACACCCCCATCATGGGCAGTGACACCAGACTGGCGCAGCACTTTTTGCAATACCTCAACCCGCCGAAACCGTTCACGCAATCGCTCATGTGGTGTTGTGGCTCCAGCCTCGGTCCAATGCCCAGGTGCCGCTGGAAAGCCACAACTGCCGCACATTAAATAACCTCTGGACGTGCGTCACCTTTAAACGGGAAGCGAGCACGAAAATCATTAGCAATACTGTCAAACGTCATCCACTCACAGCCTTCATGGCCGTTGATATATTCGATCAACCTTTCCAGCATCAGCAAAACTTGCGGACGGCCGGACACATCTGGATGAATCGTAATCGCAAATACTGCATAATCCATTTCGCGATAGATCCAGTCGAATTGGTCACGCCAAAGCTGTTCAACGTCGCGCGGGTTTACGAACCCGTGGCTGTTTGGAGACTTCTTGATGAACATCATCGGTGGCAAGTCATCAACATACCAATTTGCCCCAATATCAACAAGATCAATCTCATGGCCATGCCTAAGGGGGTGCATCCATTCGCCTGCAGTTTTAGTATAATCAATTACATTCCATTCGTCACCGGTGCGCGCATAGAAAGGCTGGAAGTCTCGATACATTTGGCTATGGTCGTAAGAAAAACCGTATTTCTGAAGCAGGGCTGCAGTAGAGTTCGACATTTCCCACCAGGGGGCGACGTATCCAGTTGGCAATTTTCCCGTCAGTTTTTCGATCAGCTCGATCGATTTAACCAGAACATCCTCTTCTTGTGTAGGTGTCATCGCAACTGGATTTTCATGCATATAGCCATGAGCGCCAACCTCATGGCCATCATCAACGATCATTTGCATTTCCTTAGGGAAGGTTTCGAGGCTGTGGCCTGGGATAAAAAAACTAGTAGGCATATCGTATTTCTTAAACAAACGTAGCAAACGCGGGACCCCAACTTCAGTTGCAAAGATACCACGCTGGATATCAGATGGGCTATCGCCGCCGCCGTATGATCCGATCCAGCCTGCGACCGAGTCGATATCCGTCCCAATTGCGCACATAATTTTCTTTGTCATTTTTTTCTCCTTAGGCTGCGTTAAACGCCGATTGGCATATGCTTATTATTCCGCGTAATGGGACGTGGCGCTACAAGTTCTTTCCATACCGACAAGGCTTGGCTGGTAGGTGGAAATGCGGGTCTCTGGATAAACTTGCCACGGCCAGGTTGTGCCTGGCTTTTTACACCAGCTTCCCAAACTACGTCACCACGCGATAGAGTAAAGCGGGGCATACCTATAATCTTGAACCCTTCAAAAACGTTGTAATCAATAGCGGATTTCTGCGTTTTTGCACTGATAGTTTTACTTGACAGCGGGTCCCACACGACGAGATCTGCGTCAGCTCCAACGATTACCGCCCCCTTACGCGGATAAATATTCAAAATCTTTGCAATATTGGTAGAGGTAAGCGCCACAAATTCATTCATGGTCAGACGGCCTGTTGCAACGCCATGAGTCCAAAGTAGCGACATCCGATCCTCAAGCCCACCCGTTCCATTTGGAATCTGGGTGAAATTCCCAATCCCCATCCGTTTTTGTTCCGTCGTAAATGCACAATGGTCTGTTGCTACGACCTGCAATGACCCTGCAGCTAAACCTGCCCAAAGGCCGTCTTGGTGTTTTTTGTCTCGAAACGGCGGAGACATCACACGCTGGGCAGCATAATCCCAATCAGAGTTTGCGTATTCACTCTCATCGAGCAACAGGTGCTGAATTAGTGGTTCACCCCACACGCGTTGGCCATTTTGGCGGGCGCGCCGAATTGCCTCGTGCGCGTCCTCACTGCTAGTATGGACAATGTAGACAGGAACACCAGCGGCATCAGCAATTGTTATAGCACGGTTAGTCGCTTCACCTTCAACTGCAGCGGGGCGAGAATAGGCATGCGCTTCTGGGCCACTATTACCCTCAGAAAGAAATTTCTGCTGCAATGCCGCCACAAGATCACCATTTTCGGCGTGCACAAACGGCAATGCGCCCAAAGCTGCACAGCGTGAAAATGAGGCAAACATTTCATCGTCGTTCACCATTAATGCACCTTTGTAGGCCATGAAATGCTTGAAGCTGTTAACTCCGCGTTCGACGACAGTACCCATGTCATTGAATATCTGCTCGGTCCATCCAGTGATCGCCATGTGGAACCCGTAGTCACAAGACGCTTGTCGCGCTGCGCGTTCCTCCCATTCATCTAACGCGGCAAGAACGCCATCCTCACCAGGGATGATATAGTCTACCACCATTGTGGTACCGCCTGACGCCGCAGCAAAGGTTCCACTTTCCCATGTCTCAGCTGTCCGTGTCCCCATGAAAGGCATTTCCAGATGGGTATGTGGATCGATACCACCCGGCATTATGTAGCAGCCAGTAGCGTCAATGACAGCATCACCGGTAAGGTTTGGTCCAATTGCAACGATCGCTTCGCCATCAATAATAACGTCCGCCACATAGGTGCGATCAGCCGTAACAATTGATCCTCCTTTTATTACTGTCGACATAATATTCTCCTTTTATTTAGGTGGAACTGCACCAGTCCGCTCGACTATCAGGCTATAATGTTCAGGGCGGCGGTGAGCCGCAAAATCGAAGATAGTTTCTTTATATCGCTTGCCTAAATTCAAATCACAGCTTGCAGTAATCACCTCGTCCTCAACGGTGAACGATTGAGCTACAATCTCACCAGACGGGGCAATAATGACGCTTTGTCCACCCATTTTTGATCCTTCTTCTTCACCACATTTAGCAGTGCCCACGACCCATGTAGCGTTCTGATAAGCCCCTGCTTGCATCGATAAATGATTGTGAAAGAGCGTTAAACTATCCATCGCTTGGTCGCCCACGTGGCCGAACGGAGTATTGTAGCCCAACATGACCATTTCAACATCCTGCAAGCCCATAACACGATACGTTTCTGGCCAGCGGCGATCATTACATATAGCCATGCCCATGTGCCCATTAAAGCCCCTAAAAACTGGGAAGCCTAAGTCCCCCGGCTCAAAATAGCGCTTCTCAAGGTGCTGGAAATCACGATTTGGCTGTGGTTCAGAATAGCCAGGTAAATGGATCTTTCTGTACTTGCCAATGATATTAGAATTTTGATCCACAAGGATCGAAGTGTTGAAGCGCCTCTTAAAACCCCCTTTGATAATCAACTCGGCATATCCAAGGTAAAAGCCTATCCCAAGCTTTTTTGCCTCATCAAATAGTGGCTGCGTCGCCACACTTGGCATTTCAGCTTCGTAGTAGCTATCAAGTTCTGCCTCATCTTCAATCATCCAGCGTGGGAAAAATGTGGTTAGTGCCATTTCAGTAAAAACTACCAATTCACAGCCGCGCGCTTTTGCTTCACGCATCATCTCGAGCAGTCTGCCCACGGTATCCGCGCGGGTCTCAGATTTAGAGATAGGGCCCATTTGGGCAGCAGCAGTTATGAGCTTGCGGGTCATGGCTTTACTCCAGTTTTTTGAGGCTATTGTGCAACTTAAGAACTGTGGGGATATGTTTGGTACTAGTGCAGTGCATTAAAGGAGTGCTCCCAATTGCACGGCTGCTCGGACCCCATCGATCAACCGGACTTTAATTTCGGGCCCTGCAATGGCGGGAATATGGGACATGCCTGCGCAGCCAAGTACCACTGACTGAATATTATCTTCATTTTGCGCCAGGAGAATTTCTTGAAGAATCCTTGTAGCAGAAGCCTCTACATCTGTTTCCAAGGAAAGTACCGGGACACCAGAAGCTCTGACTTTTGCCAAATTTCGACTAAACCCGTAGCCGTCCACGTTAGCCACCAGAATAGGTGTCGAGACAGATAGGGTTGTGACAACCGAAAATCGGGCGCCGACTAAAGAAGCCAAATGATACGCTGCTTGACCAATCCCAATAACTGGGCAAGCGGCTAAAGTCCGCGCAGCGTCGAGCCCAGTATCATCAAAGCAACCAATAATTATTGCTGATGCACCATCATCAGACGCCTTCTCAACAAGTTTCAGCAGATGCGGCACGCAGGCCTCACCGTCCTCTGGACCTTGGATAGCACTAGGCCCTTGATGTGACGTCCAGCCTTTGATCATAATATCAGGGCAAACTTTATAGGCAGTCTCCAGCATAGCTTGCGTCATAGACACCGTACTGTTGGGGTTGATGATGGTAATCATAGCATGCCCTTACCTGCATCGTTTCCCTTGCTGGCGCGACGGCGGGTAGCCAAAAGCACTATGACCAGAAAAATAACAATTATCACCAGCGAAAATACGGTAGTTAGCGTTCCAAGGGCATAGAGGACTGGAGAAGTAACATTTGTCGTCATACCGTAAATCTCAAGCGGGAGAGTGTTGCGGCTTCCTGATGTCAGCAAGGTACGCGCAAATTCATCATAGCTAAGTGTAAAGCCAAACAGCGCCACACCAATTAAAGACGGGGCAATTATTGGCAAGACGACGTAGCGGATAGTTTGCCAAGATGTAGCACCTAAGTCGCGAGCAGCTTCCTCAAAGCTTTTGTCGAACCGGTTAAATACGGCAAACATAATCAAAAGCCCAAATGGCAAAGTCCATGTGAGCTGAGATCCATAACCAGATGTGGCCCAATGTACGTTAATTCCAGCTTGGTTGAAGAGAAGACCAACACCTAAAGAAATCAAGATCGACGGGATCACCAATGCTGTAATAATCAGATAAAAGAGAACCGTTGAGCCTGGAAATTTCTGGCGGAATGCCAGCCCCCCCATAACCGAGACCACAATGGTTGTGACCATAACCATTAAGCCAAGGGTAAGGCTTCGCCTAAAACTACCCCAGATATCACCAACCGCCTGTTGTTCAAAAAGATTGTAAAACCAGTGCATTGACACACCACGCATCGGGAATGTCAGGCCGCCACCTGGACCCTGAAACGAAAGAATTCCAATTGTTAAGGTCGGGCCATACAAGAACAGAATGAATAACATAAAAAAAGCTGTCAATACATAAAAAGAGCGTGAGCGAGGTTCCATCTTAAAGCTCCTTCCTAATATCTACAAAGCGCAATAAAATGCCAATCACGACTAAAACGGTTATCAATAAAATGATCGCTGTTGCCGACGCTGATGGGTATTGCAGCAAAGAAATATCGTTAGAAATTAGTCGGCCGACATTGGCAGATTGGCTGCCAGACATAATTCGCACCGTAAAGAAGTCACCCATTACAAGCGTCACAACAAAGATCGTGCCGATCATGATTCCAGGCTTTGTTAGTGGTATGATTACGTTCCAAAGGATTTGCGCACCGTTCGCACCGCCATCACGAGCCGCTTCAATCAAACTTTTGTCGATCCGCATCATTGTGTTAAAAATTGGGACCACCATAAAGAGCGTGTAAATGTGTACGAATGCCAGAACGACTGAGAAATCACTGAATAGCAGCCATTCCACGGGTTGATCTATAACTCCCCAAGACATCAGAGTTGAGTTGGCGATTCCGTTACGCCCTAAAAATGGGATCCAACTAATCATACGTATGATATTTGACGTCAAAAATGGAATAGTACATAAAAGAAAAAGGGCGACTTGCCACGTCAAGCTGCGGATATGGAAGGCAAGATAATAGGCCACAGTAAAACCTATCACAACTGTAAACATCCATGTTAAGATCGCGTACTTAAAGGTGTTCATGAAAACTGTATAGGTGACAGGTGAGCCAAATAAAAATTCGTAATTATCAAATTGGAATGCTGGAATAACTGAGAATGCAGTTGTCTGCCAAAAGCTAACAACAGCAATCATCAGTACAGGGAGGACTAGAAAGATTAACAGAACTACTGCGAGTGGGGAGACCATTAACCAACCGGTCAGTGCATTATTAACGCGAGGTTTTTGCATGCTAGTCCTGCCATGATTGAATTTTAGTATAATAGTGGCGCGAACATGCGCCACTATTATAGTTTATGTAGCTTAGGCCGCTATAAACTCATTCCACTTGCGTACCATGTACTGGTTTTGATCCATAACAGAGTTCCAGCAAGCAACAGCACCCATGCGTTCAATGAATGAACCACCATCACGCACAGCACCTGGACCTTCAAGCTTAGAACCTTGTGGGCTTACTATGTCCCCTTTGGATTTTTTGCCCTCGTACCAAAAGCCCCACTCATCTGCGGACATGAACTCTTTCGAAGTCTCAGGCACTGCGGAGTAGTAACCCTGCCGCATCAAAAATCCACCGGCCCAACCGGAAAGGTACCAATTGATGTATTCATAAGCTGCATCAAGCTTTGCACCTTCAAGGCTTGCCGCAAGACCCATACCGCCACCCCAAGAGCGATAGCCCTCCTCCAGTGGTTGATAAATGCATGGAACTCCCTGCGCACGGACAGCAGTAATAGCTGGCGACCACATAGACTGAATCACAACTTCTCCAGAGGCCATCAGATTAACGCTCTCATCAAACGACTTCCAAAACGCACGGAACTGACCGTTCTTCTTAGCTTCAGTAAAAATACCAAGCGTCAAATCGATCTCTGCTTTGGTCATGTTACCTTTGTCTGGATATTTATACTCACCCATGGACTCGACTACCATTGCCATGTCCATAATCCCGATAGAAGAAATATCAAGGATAGAGGCTTTGCCCTTAAACTCTGGATTCAGAAGCTCGGACCAATTCCTAATCGGCCTATTGATCAAATCAGGACGGATGCCCAATGTGTCAGCATTATAAATAGTTGGGATCAATGTCATCCAACCCGATTCTTCCTGAATAAAATCCTTACCATTGACACCAGATGTGAAGCCCACAGTATGTGGTGCTGTTCCTTGGGCAATATCAGATGTTGGCGTCAGCTTGCCAGACCGAAAAGTGCCAGCTATTTTATCATAATTTGCGATACGAGAGGTATCCATCGCTTGCATATTTCCCGTCGGCCAAACCTTTTTACAAATCCAGTATTCAATGTCTGCTATATCAAAGCTATCCGGTTGCGTCGCAACGCGTTGTGTTACGCTATCGGAATCTAGGGCTGTCATCTCTAGTGTGATGCCTAGATCATCCTGTACTTTTGAAGCAATATCGTTGAAAGCAGATACTCCTGTACCAGCCTGTCGCAGAACAATATTGGATTGAGCCCAAAGCATTGGTGCTGCAAGTGTTCCGGCCGCGGCAGCAACTCCCGTCTTGATCAAAGTACGGCGGCTCAATCCATTTCTAGCTGTATATCTTGTCATTTTTCTCTCCTTCAGTTGTTGCCGCTAATTACGCGGTCAGATGGTGCTGGTCGTTTTGGTCCCAAAATAAAAATATTTGGTCACCTGGGTTATGAGGTTTAGCGAAAAATTTAGCTTCGGGCACCAGCGCCGTCACTTCTTGATCACCCATAATTTTGGTCAGAATAGAAACGTGCGTTCCCTGGTACTCAACAGCTAAAACACTAGCCTCTACACCACCCCCCTGAGGGGCCGCAGTCATTACTGCATCAGTGCGCACAGCAACTTCACCTTCAGGCAACACTATTACGTTATGCCCACCAATAAATTTTGCCACAAATTTAGTCTTTGGTGCGTTAAATATCTCACGTGCCGGCCCTGCTTGCTCTATAACCGCGTCGTTCATCACTACAATTTCATCAGCCAAGGCTAACGCTTCATCCTGGCTGTGAGTTACATGGAGAAAGCTAATATTTAGCTCTGTCTGCAATTTGCGTAGCTCACTGCGCATTCGGATACGCAAGAAAGGGTCGAGGGCAGAAAGTGGCTCGTCTAACAACAGAACCTGGGGCCGCGTGATCAAGGCACGAGCCAACGCAACGCGCTGTTGCTGCCCACCAGAAAGCTGCGCGGGCAAACGGTCCATAAGAGAAGTTAGGTCGACCAACTCAAGCATTTCGCCAGCCTTAGCTCGGCGCTCCGCTTTATCAATACCAGACATTTTAAGACTAAAAGCCACGTTATCTTGCACACTTAAATGTGGAAAAAGGGCATAGTTTTGGAACATCATTGCAGTGCCACGCTTTGCGGGTGGCAGGTTGGATATGTCACGCCCCGATAGGAGTATGGAGCCTTCCGTAACAGCCTCATGCCCTGCAATCATGCGCAATGTAGACGACTTGCCACAACCAGACGGGCCAAGCAAACACGTGTAGCTTGATGATCCAAACCGGTGACTTACTGCGTCAACAGCGACCGTATCCCCATAACGCTTTGTGACATTAACCAGCTCAATATCTTGTGCCATCTTACACTCAGATAGCTGTATATTTGAAACTATTTTTTGCTCAATATTATCCAATGACCAGAGCCTTTTTAATTATTTTGTAACAATTTCAGTATATAATAGAACTTAAAAAATAATGGTACTCATGGCATACTCTGAGTCAAGTTTTAATTAATCTAACGGGAAATAGATTTATATTTATAACCAGTTTCTAGAAACTAATACTATAATGCTGAGTTAATCAAAGATGTGCGGCTAAAGAGTGACCGATCAAAATCAATTTGAAATCAAGCCACTGACATTTAATCATTAGTCATTTCTGCAATGCTTACTAATAAATACAACTCTTCAAGTAGGTTATTTATGTTAAAAAAATATATCACTGACATTCCTCAAATAGCACAGGCATGTAAATGTACAGCTGATGCATTTTGGCGAAAAAACAAAACAAAGCCTATCTACCGAAATAGCGTCAGCTATTTTAAGCACAAGAAATTCAAAAGAAAAAATACTAGCGTTGGCTACTCTGATAACTTTTAAGCCATAGCGATGTGTTATCAACAGCAGCATTTTCACCAAAATAAATAATGTGAACAACTGTTCACATATTCATCACAACGAAATTCCTTATTATATTTTCCAAAAATTAACTATGGAAAACTAAATGGTTGATTAGGCCAATTCAAAAGAAATATCATGCGCACCATTCCACAAAACTGAATTTCCGAGTGCCATGAGGTTTTTTAATCCCGAAGTAATCGTAATAAAATGGTTGCCTGCTAATTGCCCCATTTTCGAAGAGAAATCCACGCCTCCATAAGACAGTAAAATCTCAGTCTCGCTTATACCGCCGGGATAAAGAAGAAATTGGCCAGGCGCAGGGTGGCTTGTATGGTTTTCGTATCCAACTCCAAAATTTGTGTCACCCAACGGTATCCATACGCCTTCACCAGACCAGCGAACATGCACAATTTTCCCCTGATAGGGTAAAAGTGCCTTAAACGCTGCAGTCGTTTCTGGGGCGAGCTCTTCCTCAAAATGGCCACCAAAAGTGAATTCTCCAGCGCGGATTATAAGCTGTGTCATGTAAATATTCCTTTTTAGTTGTGTCGCTATAGGTTCCAATTCCGCCTGGGGCCTTTTATTCGCTGCTGTTTGAGCAGACGGGATCCTGGCAAAAAAACCAGATAAGTTACTTACGCATAATAATTAGGAAATAGAAGCTTGGCTGTCTAGGACTTTTTTTGGTGGACTCGGTGGTAATCTACGTCCCTGATTTCATTTGATATAATCTTAAACGTTAAACTAAATAGGACTAAGTCTGCTCTACTCTAGCCCCTACAAAATTGACAACTTATTCAAAGTTTCTAAAGCACGATAGAAAAAATTAAAGGGTTTAGATGGGCGGATACGGATCAGAGCGGTTTAGTAAGCAACACGATTTCAATAAATGTAATTGGCGACACTTAAAGCAGGTAGGAGAGAAGGGTTTATAAACAATGGGTAAAACGGCAGTTCCACATGTTCGCGCAGCGGAATGATGGTGCCAGTCGCTGGCTCACTTGCACTTGCTAGCCAACTAAATTTTTTTATTTGTAAGGGGAATCTCGCCGCGGGCAGGGAGTGGGTAGATCAGTTAGTCCTAATAGAGTGCTCAGCGTGCCACTTTGGCGGCTAGAGGGCCTACTTCAAATATACTTTAATTAAGCGGGTAGTGAAGGTTATATCTAGCGGATCACCTTTTCTTATGGCACAAATTTTAATGCATAATCCACTTAAGCAAGATTAAAAGTCTTGGGAAAGGCCTTAACGCCAGTTAGACAAGCATAAGCGGCTACTTGAAACTGATGCATACCTTAAGGCGTTGGAGACGCCCAGGTCTATGAAAGAATGTGATAGCAGGACTTATCACCGCTTAAAGAGACGCGCTGCCGTGACTAAACGGCGATGTATTACTGAATTCGTTATAGTTACTAGGCGGCGGCTAAAGGTAGGATGATAAGATGAGCTAAGCGGCAAATGCTATTTGGACGGAAACTGATGTGCCAAATACCAATAATGCAATAAAATCAGACTGGGTTCAGTTATTGGTGGGCTGATCAAAGCTCTTCCTATTCTAAAAAATACTATTTAATTTGTGAAAGGCATCAATGACACGCAAGTTCCAAAGTCATCTTGCTATGCTATGTTTTTCGATTCTAATTGCAGGATCCTTTTCGTTAGGCTCCATTATAGCAAATGATATTTCTCCAATTGCATTTACTGCAGTACGCTTCACATTGGCTGCGTTTATTGTTGGGCTAATCGCATTCTCAACTGGCTCAGTGACTAAATCCGCATTAAAATCACCGTGGCGGTATTTAGTTTTGGGTGGGACATTGTCAATCCGTTTTGTCTTAATGTTTGAAGGTTTGAAAACTGCGAGTCCTATTTCTACTGTATCTGTTTTTACACTTATTCCCGTTATGTCTGCAGTGATAGGGTTTGCAGTACTCGGCCAGATTATTAATATTCAGATTATAAGTGCACTTATTATTGGCGTAATAGGGGCGTTATGGGTCATTTTTCGCGCTGACGTCCAAGCGCTTTCGATGCTTTCAGTTGGTCGAGGTGAGATAATTTATTTTATGGGATGTGTAGCATATGCCTTCACGCCGATACTGTTTCGCCTTCTTAACCGTGGAGAAAATCCACTTATGGCCACGTTTGGAATGCTAATTAGTGGGGGAGTAATATTGAGCTTCTTTGGAGCCTCAGAAATTATTAAAATAGACTGGATGGGTCTTCCCATAAGGGTATGGATTACATTATTATATGTTTCTATTTTCGCAAGTGCGATTACATTTGCATTAGTGCAATTTGCATCCATGCACCTGCGTGCAGCTAATGTTTTAGCTTATACATATTTGACACCTACATGGGTATTAGTTTGGGAGTTCTTGTTAGGCCATAATATTCCATCATTATGGATTTTGGCTGGAGTTTTTCTCACAGTATTTTCAGTAATGTTATTGTTAAAAACATCGCTCCAAAATTAGGTGGTGTTGTATTTATTACAAAGATTTAAAAACTGCATCGGCAACTGGAATCAGAAACTAATATACAAACTGCTAATACCCCCGGGGTGCCGTCCAGTATAAGCCATTCGGAGTACTAAAAGTTCTTAAAAGTATTTAACAAAGGGGTACACTACCTGTTTCGATCAGCCTTAAATCGTTTGGAGTAGCCCAAGTCTCAGGATTAGTCATTAGATTTGCCAGAGCTTTTGCGCCAGCTTCTAACATTTTTTCACCTTTCACCACATTGGAACGTGCCGGATTTCCCGCTAAGCCGTTTTCAGTCATATGGGTAAAAGGGCGCCATCTATATGAACTCTGCCCCACTGACAGAAAGTGTTCACCGCCGGCATGGCTTGCAAGCTTGGTTATGTCCGACATATCTACCAGATCACGCTCGCAGACAAGCATCATTGAAGTTTCTGCCTCACCAGCATGCATCACACCTAGTTGATCTTCTAGGTGCCTAGATAAATTCTCTCCAGCTTCCATGTCATAGTTAGTAGCCACCAATGTTGCCTTGGATGTCGGTGCTAACTCATCCAAAATCTGCTGGATGGCGATTATGTTTCCACCATGGGAGTTTGAAATCAGAATATCTTTAAAGCCTTGCCGCGTTATGGCCTCAATCAGGTCACTCACCACGCGTCTAAACGTATCATGCGACAAAGTTAGTGTACCGCCAAAGGGCATGTGATGCTCCGACAGACCTGACCAAACCACAGGAGCCACGACCACCGGACGAGTGCTGTATGCCTTTCGTGCTGCGCGGTGAGCAATTTCCTGTCCCAACCGCGTGTCTGTCATCACGGGCAAATGTGGCCCGTGTTGCTCTATCGAGGCGATAGGTAATATAACTATTGCGTTTTCATTGGCCAGTGACCGCAACTCATGTGCTTTTAAGCGCGCCCAGTCTACTTCAATCATTACGAATTCTCCAATTTAAGGCGAAGCGTATCGGACAAGATAGCTGTATTGCCAGTAATAAAAATTATTTTTGGTTATATGACGGCGATAAGGGACGCCATCCGAAGGTCGTGAGCAGCCAGTATAGAGGAAGGATAAAGGCAATCTATATGGAATATAAATTTTAAAATAAGACTTTAAAATGGTAAGGAAATTTAACAGATTAGTATCCAAAGATCTGCACATTCCAAGCAGAGCTAGCCCGCTACCTAAGTATATCGCCTGCCCTTATAACAAAACTAAAACCAACACTTACTTTTGAAGAAATCTATGAGAAATATTCAAAATAAGTAATAAACCCTAACCCCCCAAACTAAAAAACCCCCGTGTGTGTAACTGCCCATGTATATATACCCTACGTACCCCCACTGGCCCTTGCCCCCTCATGTAATATCAAAATGTCGCAACTGCGACGTTTATGGGTAGGGTCACAGTAAGTGATCGACACGTACAGTGCCTTGCCTTGGCCGATAGTCTGTACGCGTGCTTAACACA
>MDSY01050271.1_pt1 | contig 23643 bp, 13 predicted proteins | sample 811131 | NCBI WGS metagenome assembly MDSY01 (sample SAMN05326643, study PRJNA326480) | marine metagenome | isolation source: seawater | place: Atlantic Ocean: South West | collected 2010 | reverse complement strand
GCCAGGGCCGAGGCTGAAGCAGCCGAGGCTGAAGCAGCCGCGGCTGCAAAGCAGGCTGCTGAGCGCCAAGCCGCTCAAGCGGCTGCCGCTGCTAAGGCGGCGACAGAGTTCGCCTCGGAAGATGAGGCAGAAGCTGCCAGACTTGTGCAAGCGATGAACGCCTCCGCGGAAGAAGAGACGAAGGAGCTCGTCTCTGCGAACGTCGGAGTCGGCGCCGTGGAAATGACCGCGGAGGAGCGCTACGAAGCCGAGCAGCTCGCCTTCTCTGAAGTGGGCTCAGTCGAGCACCACCGCGAGAAGGAAGCGGAGGAGCGCGCCAGAGCCGCCGCTGCCGCGGAGGTTGCTGCTGCCGAAGCTGCCGCACAGCAAGTGCAGGCCTCCGCCAAGGCGGAAGCCGAGGCTGCCGCCTCCGCTGCCGCCTCCGCTGCGAGAAACGCCGACGCCATCGGCTCCGCGGAAGGCGAGTACATGGGCAGAGCTGAAGTCGCTGCCAAGGCTGAAGCGGACGCCAAGGCGGCCGCTGACACCAAAGCCAAGGCAATCGCTGATGCCAAAACGAAGGCTCTCGAGGCGGCCAAGGCTGAGCTCGCGCGCCTCCAGGTCGTGAACAGGCTTGAGATTGAGTCTAAAACTCGCTCGCGGGCGGGTGCTCCTCTCGCGCAGACGATTCTCCTCGGCGCCGAAGCCAAGGCTAAGATGGCGGCGGACTCCATTGCCCTCGCGCAAGCCGCGACCGAGATGGCTGCCGCTTCCGAGGCGTGTGCTATCGCTGAAAGACTCGCCCTTGAGTCGGCGGTTGCGGTGATCAAGACCATCGAAACCGCCGAAGAGAAGGCCATCGTCGCTCGCACCACGGCCAACCACGCCGCCGAGGCGAAAATCGCCCTCGACATTTTCTCCGCCGTGGACAAGGAAGGTTTCGCCCAGCTCGCGCAAGAAGCGACCAACGCCAAGTACGAAGCGGACATGGCCGCCTCCGAGAAGGCCCAGGCTGACAAGGCTGCTGCCGAGAAGGCTGCCGCCGACCGTGCTATTTCCGCCCAAGCCGCGGCGGAGAAGGCTGCCGTCGACAAGGGCGCCGCCGAGGCTGCCGCGCAGAAGGCCATCGCTGAAGATTCTGAAGCCAAGGAAGCCGCCGCTGAAGAAGCGGCTGCCACGAAGGCTGCCGCTGAAGAAGCGGAAGCCATCGCCAAGGCTGAAGCCGAGGCTGCCGCCAAGAAGAAGGCGAAGGAGGAAGCCGAAGCCGCTGAGAAAGCCGCGCGCGCCGCGAAGCTGGAAAAGCTCAAGGCGAAGGCGAAGGAAGATCCCGAAGCGGCGTACTACGAGATTGAGAAGATGGTTCGTTCCGGTGAAGGAAACGCAGAGGACTGGGAAGAAGCCAAGCGCCAGGCTAATGAGGTTACCGGAAACCTCCTCGAGGTTGTCAAGTCTGGTGTCACGCCCACCCCCGGTGACGTCTGGATGATCGAACCAAAAATTCCCGAAAAGGGAGGGAAGATCACCGTGTACTACAACGCCGCCGCGACGTGCCTCGCCGGCGTCAAGCAGTACGGCGCCGTGACCATCAACTCCGGTTGCAACAACTGGGAACAACCCGAAGCCACTGTGATGAAGGAAGTTAAGGGCAGGTTCAAGGTCAACGGCAAGCCCATCAAGGCTGTCAAGGGATCTTGGTGGCAGAAAGCCGAGGTTGACGTCCCCGAAGAAGCCTTCGTCATGGACATGGTCTTCAGCGACGGCGGACACCAGTACGACAACAACAACCGCGCTGATTTCCACGCCGCCGTTGAAGGTGCTGAGGAAGCGCTTGAGCTTCACATGTGGGAGCGCGCCTCGGAGCTTTACTACCAGCTCGTCGACGACCGCGTGATTCGCGAAGAGAAGGCGAAGATTCGCAACGAGCGCCGCGCCGTGCTCAGGAAGAAGTCCAAAGCCGCGGCGGCTGAGGTGACTCGCAGACAACGCGAGCACGTGCTGTACGTCGATCCCCCTGAGCCCCGCGCTGGTCAGACCGTTCGTGTGCACTACAACCCGAACAATACCAACTTGGCGACTGCGAACGAAGTGTATATCATCGGTGGCTGGAACAGATGGACGCACGCCGAAACAATCGGCCCCATCAAGATGGAACCTAACGAACAAGGCGGCTCGCACGTCTCCTGTGAGTTCACCTTGCCCACGGACGCGTTCAAGATGGACTTCGTGTTCGCCAGCAAGCCCAACGGCAAGGGACTCTTCGACAACAACAACAGACTTGACTATCACGTCCCCATAAAGGGCGGCCTGGACGGCACCACGGGCGAGCCCGTGCAAGAGCCCGCACTGCACGTGGTGAGCATCAGCGTCGAGATGGCGCCCATTGCCAAGGTTGGCGGCTTGGGCGACGTCGTGACGTCGCTGGCGCGCGCCACGATGGAAGAAGGTCACAAGGTTGAAGTCGTGCTGCCTAAATACGACACCCTGGACTACGACTCGATCGAGGGTTTCGTCGAGGTAACCGGTTTCTCCTGGGGCATGACGTACAACCGCGTTTTCCACGGTCTCGTGGAGGGCGTGGACACGTACTTCATCGACCCCGAAAACGGCATGTTCCAAGTTGGCATGATTTACGGCACGGATTACCTCGAGATCCCGCTGACGGATGCCGAGCGCTTCGGCTTTTTCAGCAAAGCCGCGCTCGAGTGGATGCTGCAAAGCAAGAGAAACCCCGATATTATTCACTGCCACGATTGGCAAACCGCGCCCTGCGCCAAGTCGTACTGGGAGGACTACAACGCCTACGGGTTGGATAACCCGCGCGTGGTGTTCACCATCCACAACCTGAACTACGGCGCCGAGCTCATCAAGGAGGCGATGACGTACTCGCAGGCGAGCACCACGGTTTCCCGCACCTACCGCGAGGAGATTGCGACGCACGGCTCAATTGTCGACAACCTTCCCAAGTTTCACGGCGTGGTGAACGGTATCGACCCCGATATTTGGGATCCTGCCAACGACGACTTCCTGCCCCGTTACTACGACGAGACGGAAGTCGTGGCGGGCAAAGCGGCAGCGCGCGAGGCGTTGTGCGCGTACAGCAACATCCCGAACAAGGACGCTGCGCCTCTTGTCGGCATCGTGACTCGCCTCACGTCCCAGAAGGGTGTGCACATGATCAGGCACGGCATCATGAAGGCCCTGGAGCGCGGTTGCCAGGTTATCCTCCTAGGCTCGGCGCCCGACCCTGAGATTCAGCAAGACTTCGACATGATGTTCCACGAGTTGAAGAACCGGTACCACGACTACATGTGCTTCCACTTGTACTACAACGAGCCCCTGAGTCACTTGATCTACGCGGGTTCGGATATGATCCTCGTGCCCTCAATGTTCGAACCGTGCGGTTTGTCTCAGTTGATTGCTATGCGTTACGGTACCGTCCCGGTTGTGCGCCGCACCGGCGGGCTCAACGACACCGTGTTCGATTACGACGTCGACCACGGCAAAGCCGAGTGGGAAGGCATGAAGCCCAACGGCTTCGCATTCGAAGGCACCGGTGACAGTGACATCGACTTCGCGTTGGATCGCGCGATCAGCTTGGCGTACGACAAGCCCTCGGAATTCCGTGCTCTTCAGGCGAACTGCATGACTCAAGATTGGAGTTGGAACAGGCCGGCGCTTGAGTACATTGAAATTTACCACGCGGCGAGAAAACCGTACTAAATTTCTGGTACATAGTATTCGCACGCGGGGGGAGAGAAACAGTAGAAAAGAAGTAAGAAAGCGAGGTGAGGAGGGCACGCAATTGTTTGTTATGTGTAAAAAACACATTTAAGATAAAGTCATCGACCCTGTTTTGCTGGACGTCCCCAACTCTCACACCACAAAAAAACCTCGTGAACCCTTATAAAATTCCAACCCCAGAAAAAATCACTTTTCGCAAAATTAATTAAAAGAAAAATCCGAAGTCCCTCGAAACGACCAGTTATTAGAATAAGGACGGTGACGCGCTGACGAAGATTTCCGTCGTCACCCCGATTTAAATTCGCCTGTCACCGTCCAAGAAAAACCGGTGACATCAGGTAATCGAACGGCAAGAATGAGGTCTCATACCCCGTTGCGGAGGGACAACGGAGGCGACAGGTGCGAGGAGTTGCGGAGCAGAACCTTAGGGTGAGCGGATTAGCAACGTGACGAACGAGTCCAGACGACGCCATGGTGGACCTCGCGCGTTGGCTTAGCCCGTGAAAACAAAAGCGCGACGTAGGAGCCGACATTTTCAATCCACTTTGAAGATGGGCAGCCGAGGAGGCCTTGGTAGCAGACAGGCTATAGGATTATGCGTGTGGTTGCTCTTGGTGATCATCCCCGCGGTACTTCCTAGGTCGTTTTCGCCCTGCGCGGGCCAATGCAACGCGCGTGGAACATGCCAGGTACGCGTGCGTTCAGCACAACAATTTTCTTCGCTTTATCCTCCCCGCGTGCCGAATGAACGCTCCTTTTCGTTCCGTCCCTGACCATCCCCACTCCCAAAAACCCTTGACGACAGGACAATGGTATGTGTGTGTGCGAAAGCGGCTGGTCGGGAGAGGGTTGTGCTCTTGAATCTCCTGGAATATCCCTAGAGAAGCGACGCAACGGCACACACGGCTACCGGTTCGAAACTACAAATGAGGTACAAGTTGGCGATGCGGTTTTCGACCCACACGGGCAGGTCGTGTACGTATCCGCGCGCGACACGAGTGGGGAAGACGTCATCGTACAACTCGATCCGATGTCGGTTGCGGTCACTGGTACACGGGGCTGGGACACAGTGTCTGGTCCAGACCGGACGACAGCCACTCTGGTTCCAGAGACGGGTTACTCTGGCACGGCGGACCATAAAAGAGACGACGGACACTTTGACTCGAGCACTTCCGAGGGTTGGTATTCCGTATTTCGCGGTTTATCGCTCGACCTATTCAACACCTCTGTGGTGGGTGTTTTTGCAGCGCAGAACATGCACGAAACCGGCACTGGTACGACCAAGTTTCGCATCTTGAGATACACCAGTGGTCCGTCCGAAAGTCACAGGTCCACATTGACCACGGGTGTCGTCGACGCGATGGCCGCAAATGAGGAAACCGGCCACGTCGTGTACTCGTACAGCCCCGACGACGGCGTCGCGCGCTCAAAAATTGTGATGTTGGACCGCACACTGTCTACGCAGGTGGGGGAATATAGTATCAATGCGAATCTGCTTAGTTCGCAATGTGCGACGTGCGCGAAGAGTCACGAAGCATTCAAGTTTGAGACGGCAACTTCGGTGACAATACCCGACGGGACGCACCACGTCGTCTTCGCCGGCACTGCGCTGACGGACGACAGCGGTGTGAGTAATATCTGGTCCCCCGCGCTCTTTAGAACCACGATGGAAAGTACTGATTTCGTCAGTGATACTGGGTCCGGGTCCGGGTCTGAAATGTACTTGGACGGCTCAACTGAAGCTTTGACAATCCCTTCCAAGTGTGAAGGCGTTGTCGACAACAACCAAGGGCGGTTCACTTCGTTCACGGCGCTCGCCGCGCACGGTGCCTTTGGGTATGTCGGCACATCCGGGCGCGACGAAAACTGTGAGGGCTGCGAACACCGCTCAGCTTGTGTGTTTATGTTCTCTCTCGATTTCGACGATGGCCATACGCCATCTGCGGCGATTGTGTTGAACGGTGGAGACGGAGGTCTGGGAGAAAAAGACGTGTGGTCGAGCGCCGTGCAGCCAGACGCTTCTGACGCAAACGCGGGATTCGTGTACTTTGCCGTCGGGTCGCGCTCTGATACAACTGCGGGTAGGATTGCCAAGATTGAGGTTGGGGGGAGTAACACCACGTCGGGTTGTGTGTCAGGGTGTTTCAGACGAGTGGGGACGTACGCGGAATCGATGCCATTCGGTGGTTTGGTGCATATTCCTGACTTGAACGGCATTCTCGCCGCGAGTCACGCCTCCGCGTCGACGACGTATTCCAAGTATTCCACAGCTGCTGTGACGGGGATTTCCCCGCCGTTCGTGTTCGCCGAGACGGCAGGGACGATGGTAACAATCTCTGGAACTGGCTTTTATTTACCAAGCGATGTCTCCAACGACAAGGCTACAAAAATAAGCTGCAGGTTTGGGCATGCCTTTGCTGGCGACGACGACTTTTTAGCGACGGCGTGGAAACCGGCTGAATACGTTTCCTCGACAGAAATTAAGTGTGAGGTGCCTTCCGCGGCAGACTCACAATCCATCAACCTGACATTAGCTGAAGTTGAAATTTCCTTCGATGGCTATCCGACTGCCGATGCGAGCTCTTCGCCTTATTTCGCGAGTGCTCTTTGGAGTGGACATAACGTTGTGGTGCACTATTACGACGCGCCGTTCATCTCCGCCTTTGACGTGGGCTCAACCGGCGCCTTCAAGTCGCAGTTGATGTACACGGGAGAGGACCCCGACAACGTCCCCTTGACTCTACGAATATATGGAAGCATGTTCATCGATAGTGATGGCAGTAGTGGCGGCGAATCGCGTCTTGGCTGTCGGTATAATGGAGATAGCTCGAGCGATATCGCAGCCACGTTCGTGAGCCCCACAGAGATTCACTGCCCAATGTGTGTCGTGGCGAGCTCTTCAGGGACAAATCGGTGCGGCGCACACGGCACGAGCGGCGCTGCGCAATACATCCCATTCTCGTGGCTTGCAGGCGGTACTCCGAAAACAGATGTGGATGTGTCGATAACTATGAATGGAGTGGATTATCATTCATCAGCTGCTCAGGCGTTTACCCGTGTTCTACACGTATACGGCGAGCCTTACGGCTTGACCGCGTTGCACGCGAGGGACGTGGCGTACGCATACCCGGCGAATGCAAACGCAAACGGGGAGGTGGAACTTAACACTGTTACGGTCAATTTAGTCGATGTGCAAGGGACATTCGTGGAAAATGACATGGGAATCGGTGTTACGCATGGATTTACAATTGTTGCAGCGGTCAGTTCATCTGGCTCAACCGGTGGCAGTGCAGCGACGCTGACGCTGACAGACGCGTCAGCCACGCAGGTGACCACGGCTGGAACTGCAACTTTTGATTTAGTTCTCAGTTTCGTCCCCAAAGTTGGCGTGTATGAGGTGTCTTTCACGGGTTCGGACTGTACAACTGGGTCGCCCTGCACAGCTCTCACTGCGACGACAGCATTCACCTTCTCGGTATCCCCAGGAGTCGCGGTCGGATTATTGGTGCGACCTGGAGGTTCCTCGGGCCAGTACGTGACAGGGCCAGACTTTCCAGCAGACGCAATTAATGTCAGCGCGGCGGCGACGGTTTCGCTGGACTACATGCTGATCCATACGGTTGATGCAGGAGGCAACCCGGTGACAACTCGAGACTTGGTCAATCACACTGTCACTTCCACGTTGGTGACAGCTGAATTGGATGGAAAAAGTGCCCATGTCAGCCGGACAACCGGCGCGATCCTCAATGGAACGATGACCCGGACGACGTATCAAGGCGAAGTGGACTTTCTGATGACCTTGGAGTCAATCGTCCCTTCGGGCACTCGAACACCAGGTGCATCGACGGATATTACCTACGGTGCTCCTTCCAGAGGAGAGTATGCCGAGGCATCAAAGTACCTGATTCAGTTTAGCAGTCCAACCCTGGCAGGAGTGGCACACGCTGTCGTCAGGGTGAACATCGGGCAGGCAGTGTATCTTCGTCATAATTCGACGGTTTATTCGGTGATTTCACTGGCCGCGACGGAAACCACCATGCAAATTCCAACAATCGAAATTGGTGCCTACGACGGAGGCAACAACTGGTACGCACGCATATTTTTGAATTCTTGCGCCTTGTGCATTTTCCCTAAATCCAACAGAAACGCTACTAACCAAAACTTCATTGAATTCTTACACGCAGGATCGGCACGAGCGACACAAGTCTTGGAAACGTCACTACATCGAGTACGTCTTATCCCGCATTAACTTTGTCTGGAACCCTTTCTGTGCAGATGGACGAAACAACCGGGGTATGGACGTTTGACGGTCTATATGCGGCAGCGACCGTACCAGGCGAATTCACGCTCCGGTTCTCGAATCACTGGACTGCTTCGGTCGACCAAATAATTAAGGTCACGCTAGGCGTAAAAGGATACAAGCTTGTGGCAGTGCTTCCCGACAGCTTTGGAACGTACGCAGCAGCGCAGATGACCACCTTCGAGGACTTCACCGTGAAGGTGGTTGACGGGGGTGGAAACGATATGGGAAGCGCTGATCGTTTCAGCGATTCTTTCTTGTACGCAGACTCTCCCATCGCACGCACGTTAACATTCTCCTCGGACACGCTTGAACTGACTGGCGATGCAACCAAGCAAACGGCGGACGGCACAGTTCTCGTCGACGCGCTGTCATGCTTTGAGCCGAAGGTACGTATGGCATCACGCGCAATCCCAACCTTTGAATTCCGCGGTCGACTTATTTTAACTTGCTAACTGAATGTTTTCACTTCCCTCAGATTGGAACGCATACTATCACCGTCAGTGAGACTGACGCCGTGGTTGACAGCGTAAACGTCGGTTCGTCATTGATTTCCGACTCCTTCGACGTCACCTTCACCCTCGGCACGCGCCAAAGGATTTGTGCCGCTGGTTCGCCGCAGTTGAAATACTCCCCCTCCTTCGGAGCAAACATTATTCCTTCAGAGGTGCGTTGCGCGCTGAATAATTCGTGAATCTTGTTGCTTTTCTTCGAAGCGCTTGAATTTATTGCGCTGAATGCTTCGTACTCACCATTCCTCTTTTCTCAACACGCAGGTTCTGCTTTACGCATCGGATCGTCTCACACCGCTAGACGTGTTCACCATGAACCTCGCCGACGGTGGCTGCAATCCTATCATGGACTCGGGCGCGTTTGGCACAGTCGTCGTTACCTTGAACGATACGAGCCGTGAGCTGTATCCATACACCGTCGGGGACAACAGCGATACGTATCGATCTGCTGTGCTCGTCGCAGGCACAACTTCTGAATTTCCTCGTACCGGCAGTCTTACTGGTTTTTTTGAAGCTGGAGTTTCCGAGTTTGCTGGTGCGTTGCTTCCCTTTCCAGTTTCGCCTCCGTTTGCGTATTCTTCTGACTGGTTGTTGACTCATAAATTCGCAAATTCTGACTTTTCTTTATTTCTTTGATTTTTTTTTTCAATCTCGTTCATTTTCCAAAACAGGACTTCATCTCATGCGACCATCCGTTGGATTTTACGAGTTGACGCTTACCCCGTCGCTGAGTATCGATGTTGTTGATAATATTACCACAGACGCTGCGTCCTACGTCCTCGAAGTCGTCGCCGGTCGTTCGCAGATGCTCGGACTCCCATCTCCGTGCATTCCGTACATCGACTCTGAAACAAACTACACGCTCTGCACGGTTTCAAGCGACTGCACGTGTAACCGGTATCAAGCTGCGTTTGAGACGGCTCTCGACACGCTTGAGGTGTTCGTGCTTGACGCAGGCCTGAATCCTGTATATGCGAACGATACCTTCCCGGACGAGAATGTCACGCAAAGGGAAGTCACTGTCGTCTCTGCAGATAATTACCTGGATTATTGTCGTGAGAACGTCACGTTGGGGACGTGCGAGTGCATGGGACCGGAGCTCTCAGAATACTCCATTTCTGACGTCGTGTGTTCGCAAGTCACTAGTTTTTCCGCAATTGCCGTCAACGGCGTGGCGCAGTTCTCCGACATGTATGCTATGGCACCGACAGTAAGCTCTGCTTACGATGCGGATGGATATAAACTGACGTTTAGCTCATCAGGACTATTAGATCTGACCTTTGGAATTCTCGTCACCGAAGGCGCGGGCTATTCCTTCGAGTTGACTCCGCCTTCGGTTTACCCGTTACCCGCGCTCACGGCGGATACGTTCCGTTCAGACTTCGCGACGAAGATAACCACGGCTGTTTCTGACATGACCTTGCAAGTGCGCATTCTCGACGGTGGAGGCAACTTTGTGGGTGAAACGGAACCACGTGGACACATTATTGATGTGAGCTGCGCGACAGCCGAGATGGGATTATATCCCAAGGGCGACGGGCAAGGCGGCACTACCTACGCGATTACTTGCATGCGAGGATCTTGCAAAGAAGGCGAAGAGCCGGGAGTAGCCAGGTTCAGGAATCTTGTCCTCATGAGCCCCACGATTGGAGAGCACGCCATTGTTTTCTCGGGTTTGGGGGTTGATGCGACGTTCATTGTTAATGTTCTAGTCGGACTTGAGGCTGTGGGTTTGAAAGTCGTGGACTACACCTCATTCACGTTGGAGGCGTACGCGGCGACAGCTATACCGACTGTGCGAGTCGGCATCGTCGACGCGGGATATAACCTCATGGGTGTGACCAACCCACAGACTCGCGTGATTTCGTGTGAAGTCGATGGGCCACGGCATGTCTTCGATATCTCCCAGGGCGCGAATATCGAAGATCTTCCAGCCTTTTCTGGCGACGTGGTTTTCACCCGCATGGCTCTTGGAACGCCAGAGGCTGGGGACTACAACTTGACGTTCTCCACCGATGGCTTGAATTCCGTGGTACTCAACATAACAATCATCCAAGGGCCTGCATCTCGCTTATACGTCCCTGTCGAGTTTACCACCGCGTCTGGCATCAGCGTGATTCCTGAGACGAATTATCCCGCGCTGGTCAGCACGGCAATCAGCCCCTTGGTGGTTCTAGTCTTAGACGGCGGTTTAAACTACGTGCCTGATGAGTTGGTGGATGTTTCTTTGTCGGTGGACTCTGGAAACATGACGTACACACCGCGGAACACGAGTTTAGGATACTCGCTGTTCGACGATATCGTGTTCCATCAACCAGAAGCGGGTGTTTATAAGTTGATATTCTCCACGAAATTACTGGCATCCATCGACGTCAACGTCGCCATCGGACAAGGGTATCCGGCGTTTGTAGATGTGTGCGACGGGAACGATTTCCTCACACGAGATAACGAGACTGGCATCTGTAATGAGACGAAGGTGTACGAAGCAACATCTGAGTTCACGCTGAGTACGTTTCAGGTCAGAACACTCGATGGTGGCAGAGTTTTCGTTGGTGACAGGTGGAACTCAGAGGAACGTAACGTGACGGTCGAGTTGCTTTCCTTCACCGACGTCGACGGGCGAGTGTATTACGAGTATCCACATGGGGACTCACCGCTGGTACCAGACTTTGAAGGCACACAACGGGTGATAGACGGTATGATTGGCTGGTGCACGGATGGTATGGATATCAATCCAACTGTCGTCGAGACTCTCAACTCATTTACGGGTGCGATGGAGTACACGACCTACTATGAAGATTCCTCGCCAGAGTTTTGCCACGAAAAAAGCTACAGCGGCGAAGCGCCGGATATTCATTACAACGCGGCTCTCGACTTTGTGTTACCCCGGGCTGGTATTTACCACCTTATATTCACCTCGGAGTGCGATATATCGATATGCAGTGATGCGGAGTATCCAAACCTAACGCCGGACATATTGCAGATAACGATTGTCCCAGGGACTCCCACTATCATGCGTTTCGTGACTGAGCCGCCCGCGTTGAATGAAAACGACATTCATCTCGAGCCAGCACCCGAAGTTGAAGTTTTTGACATCGCGAACAACCTGTGTACGCTGACGAATACGTTCATATCGGTTGTTCTTTCGCCGCGTGTTCCACGAGTGCATGGAAACGTGGCGCCTATAATTAAAGGGCGAGCAAGGTTTGAATCCCTACGATTCAGCGGGGAGCGGGGTGTGCCGTACACCATGACCTTTTCGATGCACACGCACAACGTCACTCTCGATTTCGCCCCGTTCACTTTGCGCCCTTGCGAGGATGTGAAACCCAACAGTTTTTCTGACGAAAAGGGAATATGTCACTGCTTGCCTGGATACACGGAGGATACCCACAACGGGACGGGTTTTGTGGACGACCTGGATAACTACAATGTCGCTGGAATAGATTTGTACAAGCCAGTGGTGTTTGATTCCGGGAACTGGCTCGAAGCGCTGCACCCTTACGGCATATGCGTTCCGTGTGCGAACGGGCACTACAAACCCTATCCCGGCGCGCAGGCGTGCACAAAGTGCGCTGAACGCTTCGACACGGCAAGGACAAACGGAGAGCTTAGCCCACCTCACATGTCTTCTTCTGGACAGATGCTGGAAGGGCCGTTTGGGAGGACGCATGTAACAGACTGTCACTGCTTGGTTCAGCTCGAGACACCGTTCCTGAGCTATTATCAAAACACCTCGACGGAAGTCGATCCGACGTGTGAGGACATTTGTCCTCTCGGTGGAAACTGCACCATCCCCACGCGTTGCGTGAGAGAAGAGCCCATGTGCGAGCCTTGTCCTATCGGTGGAAACTGCACCGGTCTCGGGGTTGAGACTATCGGGGCGTTGCCTGGATTTTACCGAACCAGGCGAGACACAACGAAGTTCATCGAGTGTCCGAATCCAGAAGCGTGCCTCGGCGGCGTTGATAACACGTGTCTCGTCGCTAACAATAGCGGTTTCGCGGGAACGCTTTGCGCCAACTGTGTCGCCGGATACGCGCATCCCTCGGTAAACGGGATGTTCCCTCCGAAATGCGTCGATTGTGGCAATGACGGTATCAACGCAGCGTTGTTTTTGCTTCAGTGGTTCGCGATCGTCGTAGTCATCATGTTCATCACGAATGTGAACTCTCGCCCGGGATCCGACGCCGTTTGCCTCGTGAAAACTTTCGTGACTTATCTTCAAACCGTGTCGATTGCCAAGGAACTTGATATGCGTTGGCCGGCCTCCGCCTCTGGATTCTTACTGTCTCTGGAAAAGGTCAGTTCGGTCAACTTAAAATCAGCCGCGACGCAGTGCTTGCTCGCGTGGGATTACTTCGGCGCGACGGGATTTTACATCTCACTGCCTTTGATTGTCGCCACCGGGGCCTTCGTTTACTTTTCGGTGTTCAAGCTTTTCGAGGATCAGCGCGCCGAGATGACAGTCACGACGGGTAAACGACGGAACCAAAAAAGCAAGGAGGACGAGGAATCGAGTGGAAGTTACGACGACCGCCGTGTGATCAAGAAGTCCGACGCGTTGAAACGAAAAACGCGAGTTCAAGCCATGGACGACGCGAGTTTTGGTGAATCTTGGGAGAGTGGAGCGTTTGACGAAGTCGTGTTGGTCGTCGTCATCGCGCTTTGGTTCATGTATCCCACGTTGGTCCAGTACCTCACCGGTTTGATGCGGTGCAGACGACTTGACACTGGCGCGGAAGTGTTCCTCATTGCAGACATGGACCTGCGGTGCTACGACGTAGCACACGGAAGCTGGCTGCTTTTGTTAGCCATCCTATTTGTGCTGTACATAATAGGAATACCCCTCGGGTTAAACGCATTGATTCAGTACGAAGGCGAAGCATTCGGGTCGCTGGGAATGCGCTACCGCCTCGGCGTGCTCTACAAGGGAAATGAACTCGGCGCGTGGTGGTGGGAATCCGTGATCTTCCTCCGTAAATACGTGTTGGTAACGTTTGTGGTGCTCTTCGGGTCGGACCAATCGCGTTTGGGAAGCTACCTGATTGTTTGGCTTCTGGAAGCGTGTTTCGTGCTGCACCTGTTTGTGCACCCGTACGCGAACGAGCGACAACATCGTCTGGAAACGCTCGGGCTACTGGCGTCGATATTCACGTACAACATGGGAATCCTGTACCTGGAAGAATACCCCGCGGTCGTGGACATTCTGATAACATGTCTCCTGTACGGCATCCACTTCGGCATGTGGATTTTATTCATAAAGAGCATGTTGGCCGAGTTCAAAACCGAGCGGAAAACCGGGCTCATCGCGCGCGCCAAGCACGACGTGACACTTGAGAACAAAATCGCGGATGAGTTTGAAGCGCAAAAAGCGAAACGTGAAGCGCACAGGAAGAGGCTTGCGAAGCAGAAGGAGAAAAAGAAACACGCGGGCACGCGTGTGCCTTTCGCGGACGATGAGCTGCTGGAGAAAATCGAGAAAGGAACCGTTCCCGAAATCAGGGCGGACCACGCGAAGCTGTCCGCCAACCTCGCGGTGTTGCGCCAGGTTTGGGAGCAAAGGAAGCAAGGCAAAACGGCGAAAAAGTACGCCGTGGACCGCCGCACCGAAGACCTCACCGCGGCAGACAGATGGCGACAACAAAGAGAAATCGATGGCCACTCCGGAGGTACATCAACCGCAGGAGGCGGCTCGCGTGAATCCTGGAGAGACAAGATGGCCAAACGAGAGAAAGAGAGGTCGCAACAAAAACGATAGTCTAGTTAGAAACTGTTGCAAAACACCCTCGAGTAGTTTATTCAACAATGCGCGAACGTGAATATGTCAATAGTTTTAGCACTCAGGCAGCTAAAGCCCGAAACCGTCTCGGTATTAATCCTTGTCAACTCCCCCAACTCTACGATCACCTCACAGTGACGCTTACGCGAGAGACTTGATGAGAGCGTCACCCGAGGTTTGCACGACGGCGAGCGCGGCGACGGCGGCATCCTTGTCCTTCTGGCGGATGGCGAAGTCGAGCTGCTCGACGTTCTTGTAGAACTTCTTCGCGTCAGCCTTGCCGGAACCCTTGTTTTCGACGAGGTTGTTGATGTCGAAGCGCATGGTGCCGACCTGGCGGCGGAGCTCGTTGCGGGCCTGGGTCCAGTACGCCTTGTTGACGTATGTCACCATGTCCTGGTCCAGGCGGGAGATGGACTCCTTGGCGCGCGTCGCGGTTTGGGCGGTGGTCAGCTTCTGGAACGCGAAGCGGGAGGCACCTTCCTGGCGGGTGGACTCGGCGATGTTAAGATCGCGGGCCTGATAGGGAAGAGGGAAACGGAGTATAGGAGTCAGATCCTCTCCGCGGCGGTAGCATCATGGAAATTTGGGGAAACGATCGACGATGATCGAAACCACGCCGTTTCGGAATCGAGGCGGGGCAAGGTGGTCCAACGTACCTCGTAGATGAGCTGGAGACCTTCCTTGTTGGTCACACGCTGGTCGGTGAGCTCAATGGCGTTGAGCGCGAGGGCGGGGGACGCGTTGAGGGCGACCATGCCGGCGACAAGGAGGGACGCAGCCTGGGAACGAAGACGGATCGGAAAGAGAGGAGTCAGCGATTGATGTTTCGCACAGGGTTTGTTTCACGACCAGCGCGCCGGGGATCGCGGGCGGACGGTGCAATTCCCTCGCGTCGCTATTTAGTTCGGACGTTCTCCAATGAAAACGTAACGCGCGCGTAGGTTGCGACCATCCCGCTATGTTTTCGACGCTCGCACAGAGTGCGTCGCGAACGTAACCGGGAGGCGCGCCACTTGTTAATATCCACTCCGCGATTGATGTTAATCCCGGAAACTCACCTTGGACTTGTTGTCGGACGCGGACGCCTTGACGACGACGGACGCCTTGGACGCCTTGGCGCGGATCTGCACCTTGGCAACGAGGGCATTGCCGGTGAAAGCGGAGGTGGAGAGAGCAGCCATCTTGTCGGTGAAAGGTGGAGGTTCGGTTGGTTGGGTGCGAGAATGGTCGATTGCGACACTCATCGGGACAGAAAACTCTTTCCACTTCGCATCACAATATTTTTTCGTCGGATTGACCAATCATCAAGCGAGGAGCTGGAAAAATGCCTCTGATTCACGATTTGGCCACTTTGGACGAGCTTGGCGCCAGTGTGAAATTGCCTTCGAAACTCTGTCTGAGCTGACTGAGGCGACTAGCGCAGACTGGCAGACACGAACGAACCTACCCGCCTTCCCCTTCTCCAACGCATATTTACCCGCTGGCCTCGATGCGACGGCACGTGCTCGACTGTGTCTTCCTCGTCTCGGCAGGCGCGGTAGTAGTGCTACTCTGCCGTTCCGTGCTCTTGCTCGCGCACTTGGTCCTGGCACTCTCCTTTAATAACTCACCCTCAACACCAACGAACTTCCCTGTCAAAGTACGCGAGGCTGCTGTGCTTGCGGTGCATGTGCACGCGCCGGTGAGCCGTGACCCGGTGGAACGAGTCGCTGTGGCTCAACTGGCGCGTGCGAGTGGCACCTCGTTCACGACGGTCGCCGCTGCTGCCGTCGATGGGACACCACGGGAAGCAGACTCGGACAAGGACGTGGAACTGGAAACTTTTGTGGTTTGCGAGAACGACGCACGCGCGCCTTTGTCGTCTGTTGAGATTGAGAATTGGCTTGGAAATCCAGGTCTCACAACCATAGATGCGTTGCGAGATGTTGAGCGTGAAATTCTCGCCCCAGGGTTTGACACATTCAGCGGGATATACGGCGCCGCGGTGAAAGCTCGAGCATTGCGTTTGCTCGCCGAGTCTGACACGTTGGACAGGATTTGGATTTTAGAGCCGGACGTTGTATTCACCGGCGAGTGGCGAGACTTTTTCAAGCAGTACGACGGATTGTATCCCGACCAAGATTTAATCGCGGCAAACTCGACGGACGCTACTGGGGGCCCTTCGTGGCCACACGCGAAATCGTGCACGCTGTGCGGGGACGGCGAACAGTGGTACACCGCTTTTCTGCCCGTGTTTCGCGTTTCCAAAAGATTAGCGCGCGCGGTGGTGGCCGCGCTGAAAAGAAACGTCACCGGGCACCACGAGGCGTTCATCCCAACGGTGTGTTCGCGGATGCCTGGATGTAAATGGGCGCCTGTGGTGAGTAACGGTGGTGTCTTTCGGTACCGGCCGGTGGTCGACGCGACGGAAGCGACGCGCCAGCGAAAGCCGGGGAGACTATTTCACCCCGTGAAAACAGCCCCCGCGTTCCGAGCGCTAGTCGAATAACACAGGAGTTAACGTGCACTGCTTACATACACCAGCTATACTAATTTTGCTACATCCCTACAGTCGGACCTTACCAGTCCACGGCATCGTCTTCCAAGTCCTGATACCGTCCAATCGTGGCGCACCGCTTCGCCTTTCCTGAAAGCAAAATGCTCCGCGCCAAACGAAGCCTGCTCGCAAGGTCATCCTCGCTTTGTGCCCCCTTTAACAGCGTAGGGACGATATCCTCAAGGAGTTCCGAGCCTATTCTCGCCATTAATAAGCTCGTCTGAATTTTCTGCCACGTCAACGCCAACTCCGCGACGTGTTCGCGGCGACACCACGGGCTCGGCGCGGGCGGCGCCGGTGGAGCTCCGTCGCGCAAATCGTTCCAGTACTCCTCCGGAAGCCAGGTGAGGAAATAGTCCTCGCCCGTTTCTGACGTGCTAGGTTGTCCCTTGGCCCGAGTTTCGAGCTCATTGTACGATTTCCGGTCGGGATACCTCAACTTTTTAGCGTTTGAAAGCAACGTGAGAAACGCGTCGCGACGGAGCGACGATCTGGCTTCGTCCGACGTCATCAAACTCTCAATCATGGGCGCGCACTCTTTCCACAAACGCACTACGTTTCCCAAAGAGTACGCGGCGTCGCAAAGCTCCTCGGGGTTCAAGGAATCACGGCGAACCTTGCCCCAATCCACTTTATCCATCGCGCTCTCGATCCACCCCATAGCGTCAAGTGCGGTTTGCGCGCGTGTCGCGGAGTCGTGAGCGTCGTCGTTGGCTCGACCTTTCGACACATTCGCGCGCCGTCCGCCCGCGACTTTCGACATGAACGACGCCGCGGCATTTCGCACCGGGGCGCGCACATCAAGCAACGGCCCATTATCCTCGGACATGATTCGTTCGTATCGCTCTTTGAGCTCAAGGAATTCCCTGCGACAAAAGGAGGGGGAGAAAACAGATGTCAGTCAACGTTGGATGATTTGAGATTCCAACAAAAACGATGGAAAGGGGCGCACACGTGGCTCACTCACCGCGGCAAACGAGCGCGTTTGGACGCCGCGCTAGGATTTGCACTCGTGTTTCCACCCTGTGCATCTTCCGTCTCGGTTTGATACCTGCGGTGTTTTTTGGGGACGAGGGGAGGTCAGGAGCGGCCGCGGAGATTGAAAAGCAAACTTTGGAAAAGCAACATGCGCGTTAGGATGACGCACCAACGCTTGACCGTCTGCTGCGCAGCTTCGTATTCAGCGCACGCAGCCTCGAGTGCGCCCGTCGCTCTGCTTAGAAGCAGGCAGGCGTTTCCAAGCCTACCGTGAGCGGCTTCCATGGCGCCCGGTGCCCCGCGCACTTCGTTCTGTCGTTGTTGAGCTGATTTCCTTGACTTTGATTTTAACTTTTTGTCAGAGCAGGTGGTATCGGCTATTGATCGGTCCGTTTCTTGGGTTAATGACGAGTTATCGTTGCCAAAAATGGCCAAAAATCGACCGCTTTGTGCAGTCTTTCGCCGTGATAAAACAGTCGCACGAAGCATCCGTCTTTCCAAGCCGCGCGTCGACGTACGCAGGTTTAGCAAAAAATACGGGATGGGTAACCAACGCGCCCGCTCGCGCGGTCTTCGCCATGGCACGCGCAACATGTTCAGCCGTCCCTTCCGCAAGAAGGGAACCCTGAACGCGACGACGTTCCTCCGCACCTTCAGGTAGGTGCATCATCAAGCCGTGTGTTTCCCTTCCGGAGACCGCCTCTCTGTGTCTAGATATACCGCGAGCGAGCGTTCAAACGCGAGCAATGGATGCCGCAGCGTGTGTTCCAACGAGCCATGCGGTCGGGGTTCCCTACAACCGTGCCTCCCATCCCCACGCGCGTCACAACGCCGGTAAACATCATCCGCTAACTTTAGGGTTTCCTTTTTTCTCCATCCATCTCTTCGCAGGGTCGGTGACTATGTCGACATCAAGGTGAACCCCGCGCAGCAGAAGGGTATGCCCTACCTCGCGTACCAGGGCCGCACTGGCATTGTGTGGAACGTCACTCCTCGTGCTGTCGGTGTAGAGGTTAACAAGCAGGTACGTGTCGCGCATACGCTCCCTTTCCGTCGCGCGTCGCATCGGGGAAATCTCCTATACGGTAAACAGACCCTAGGCAAATTGCTGACATTTCTCACTTTTTCACCTCTCACAGATCGGTGGTCGCATCGCTAGGAAGCGCATCCACGTCCGCATCGAACACGTCCAGCACTCCAGGTGCCGTGAGGACTTCCTCAACCGCCGCAAGGAGAACGACGCGGCGAAGGCGGAGGCCAAGAAGAGTGGCAAGACGGTTGTCACCAAGCGCGCGCCCGTGGGCCCGCGCGGGGGGTTCGTTCTCGAGAACGTCAAGACGGAGATCCTCACCCCCATCCCGTACGACATCGTGCGTGAGGGCATCAAATACTAATTTCGGAAAAGGGACTAGTGCGGGCGGGTTGTAAAGGATAAATGACTTGCCACGAAAGGGTGCTTGCCACTACAACAGCAAATTACGCGTCTACTCTCTACTTCTCTAATTCGATTTTCCCTCGCCGCAAATTTCGCGACCATCGCCTTGATTCTATCCTTCAGCGTCTGTAGTGTGTGTGTGCCTATCACTTGTGACTCGGGCAACACCACCGCACTTCCGTCGTCTCCGAGTTGCCACCCTAAGGATTCCATAGCAAGCGTCCCGCCTTTGACGCCCATTGCGTGCGCGACGTACGCCTGGTTGTCGACGCGCAGTTTCCGAAACCGTTTCTCGTCCGGTGATTCCGCAACGTTGCACGCGATTCTGTACAGGTACCGAATCGCTTCACCTGTGGCGTTGACGTCCGGGTGCGTTTGCATCGTATCCAGCGCTACCTTGAGCAAAGTTTGGTCCGTGGTGTCTTTGTTTGTATCGTGCGTTTCATCATCATCATCCGCCACCTCAGGGAACTCCAGCTTTGCCGTTTTCATCCACGCCGGCGCAGCGGCGAGTCGCGCCGTGGCCCGGGCGCGCCAAAGCGCGGTGTCTCTGAGTGAAATTCCCAAGTCTCGTAATGCGGGAAGCAGCGTGGTTTCCACCGGTACGGCGACCAGGTCTGCGGGTGTGGACACACCAGCACGTTCCTCGAGTCGGGCGAACACCGATTTGACGCTCCACTTATCGTCGCTCGCGGGTGCTAAGATATCAGCCATGATTTCATCGAGCTCCTTCCCTCGCGCCACAGCAATCCACTCCAAAAACGCATCTTCGTTTACGCGTGCTGTGACTGCCACGTGATTGGTGTCAGTCGTGTCAAGCGCCGCGAGCGACTCTTGCGTTGCGATTCCCGCGGTGAGCAATCGATGAGCTACGCGAGCACCGCCGACGATAGCGCACACCTGTTTGTCAGGTACGTCGCAGCACCGCGCGACGTCCACACCGCTCAGACCGACGGGCATGCTCCGTGTCCGTAAACACGAGGCACTCGAAAAGGAGGAGGATGTCGATGCAAGAGCGGCTTCGGGGGCCTTCCCTTTGCGGTCAGTGGAGGGTGCCAACTCTGGGACCCCGAGCTTCGTCGGCTGGTAGCAGCATGTCCAGCGGCCCTCGAACGGTCCCTCTCCCGAAACTCGCCGCGTTTTCTCACAGCGGTCGCATATCAGAAGCGTGCAAGGCGACTGATCCTCCGCGGGGACGTGACTGGAGGTGCCGAGTCCCTCAGACGCCTCGCTCATCTGCGTCGCTTCAAATGACATCGTCCTTCCTCAAAGTGAAATCGAAAAAGCTCGAGAAATGGTGAGGAGAGCGTGGAATGCCATCGAGCAAACAGTCACCGAAAGCTGGTGAAACCAGCCAATCAGCAGTTATCGTTGTGATCGATGTGGATGAAATCGTGGCGAAAACGAAAGGGAGGGCAACGACGGCGGATGGGTTCCGTCCCGCCGCGACTGCCAGCGCTTCCCCATTTCCGCACACAGAGAGCACGTGTACGCACCCGTACTGGTGTCAGCATGTACTCCGCCGCCACCACGACGGCCGTCCCCGCGCCCGGCGCCCTTGTGGTACGTCCACCGCCCGACGCTTCGCGGTAGTAATCTCACTTTATCCCTGGGGTTGGATGATGTGCACAACATCTCCATCAGATAACAACCTTCCACGACCGATCCGATGAGGACTGGTGCTCCGACGTTTCGATGCGTACGACACGCACATCAGCACCACTGACACGTGCTCCACTCCCCTCTCTCCTCTTCCCTCACAGGCGGGCCGCCGTGTACGTCGCGCCGCGCGCAGCTCGCGCAGTGCGATCCGTGTTTCGGCGACAAAAAACTCCGATGGCCACGCTGATGTGGACGAGGATAAGAACCAGCGCGCGGTGAACGCGATTGCCGGTGCCGCCGCCGCTGCCGCTATTATGGGCAACACCGGTGCTGCCATGGCGGACGCGTACACCGACTACATGCAGGCTCTCGAGGAGCAGAACATCAAACCCGGCGCAATTGAGCTCGTCCCGGCGACGCAGGCCAAGGCGAAAGCCGCGGCGCCAAAATCCGCGCCCGCGCCTAAAGTACCTAAAGCGGCTGCCCCGAAGATTGACAAGGAGGCTGCCGCCGCCGCGAAGGCTCAAAAGGCTGCCGCTGACCAGGCGAGGGCTGAAGCCAAGGTTACGGCTGATGCCGGCGCCGCGGAAAAGAAAGCACAAGCTGCGGCTCAAGCGGCCGAGAAAAAGGCTGCTGCCGATGCCGAGAAGGCTGCCAAAGCTGAGGTCGCCGCCAAGGCCAAGGCCGAGAAAACCGCCGCTGCCCCCAACGCTGAGGAGAAAGCTGCCGCCGCGCAAGCCAAGGCGGAAGCTAAGGCGCAGGCGAACGCGGCCGCTGCTGAAAAGAAAGCGCAAGCGGCCGCCGAGAAGGCGGCTGCTGACGCTGTAAAGGCTGAGAAGGATGCCGCCGCCAAGGCTGAACGCGACGCTGCTGCTGCCGAGAAGGCTGCTGCCAGGGAAGCTGCCAAGGCTGAAAAAGCCGCCGCTGCCCCCAAAGCTGAGGAGAAAGCGGCTGCGGCGCAAGCCAAGGCGGAGGCCAAGGCGGCCGCCGATGCCGTGAAGGCAGAGCGCGACGCAGAAAACGCCGCGGCTAAGGCTGAGAAGGATGCGGAAGCCGCGGTTGCACGCGAGGCTGCTGCCCAGGAAAGAGCGGAGAAGGCTGCCGCAGCCAAGGCCGAGCGTGAAGCCGCCACCGCCGAGCGTGCCGCCTCTAGGCCCAAGGCTGCCGCTCAATCCTCCTCCGGTGATTCCACTCCCCTCCTCGCCGGCGCTGCGGTAGTGGTTGCCGCGGGTGCCGCCACTCTCGGTGGCAAAAAGAAGGAACCTGAGCCTGAGCCTGAGCCAGAACCGGAGCCGGAGCCTGTGTTCCCGAACCCTTTCTCTTTCTTCGCCAAGAAAGCGCCTGAACCGGAACCGGAACCGGAACCTGTTAAGAAGTCTTTCTCGATGTTCGGGGGCAAGAAGGCGGCTAAGGCGCCTGTCACCAAGGAACCTCCTGTGGACATCCCCAAGAAAACCCCGTTTTCTTTCGGTGGCACCATGAAGATGAAGAAGCCTACGCTAGAGCCCGAGCCCGAGCCCGAAAAGCCGGCCGCGAAGAAGCCGATGTTCTCCTTTGGCGCCGGGACGATGAAGATGAAGAAAAGCGCGCCCGAACCCGAGCCCGAACCCGTGCCGGCCAAGCCTAAGTTCTCTTTGTTCGCCAAGAAGGCCCCCGAGCCGGAACCCGACTACGTTCCCGAAACAGCGGAAGAACGCATCGAGATTGCGACTCAAGAAGCTGAGGACATCGTCGCGGCTGCGTACGAGGACGCGGAAGACGCGGCTGCCGCCGCCGCGGAAGCGGAGGAAGAGCGCGAACTCGCTCAAGAGGCGTTCGACTCTGCGGAGGCTGGCGCCGAGAAGAAGGAAGCCCGTGCCGAGCTCAACCGTGCCCAGAAGGAAGCTCGCCAGGCGGATCAAGTTGCCAAGGTGGCCGCTACGCGCGCCATCAACGCCGCGAAAAACGAGGAGCGCTCCATCATCACCATGCTCTCCGCCGCGGACCGCAAGGTGTACAAAGCCAACAACGCTGCTGCTCCCAAGAAGGTCGTCGCTCCCCCTCCCGTCAGGGCACCCGAGCCCGAACCGGAACCGGAACCGGAACCGGAACAGGTAAAGGCGGCGCCCAAGAACCCGTTCGCCGGCTTCAGCTTCCCCAAGGCCCCCAAGATTAACCTCCCTGGCCGCAGAGTGGCCCCTGCGATGCAGACGGCGAGCGCGCCCGTAGCCGACGAGGTTGTCGAACAGGCAGCGACCGAGGTTCAAGTCGAGGCGGTTGCCATTCCCGTCGAGTCGGAGGCGGACATTTTCGCGCGCATCATGGCCGAGAAGGAAGCGGCTGACAAGGCTGAGGCCGCGAAGGCGGCGAAGGCCAGAGAGACCGCGCTCGCGAAGGCCAAGAAGGATGCGGAAGCGGCGAAAAAGGCTGCTGAAGTCGCGGCGAAAAAAGCCGCTGACGAAAAGATCGCCGCGCAAAAGGCGAAGATCGAGGCGTTTGAAAAGGAACAGGCGGACAAAAAGGCGGCCGCGGAAGCCAAGGTAGCGGCGGCGAAGAAGGCCAACGAAGACAGAAAGGCAGCGGCTGCGGCTGCCAATGCGGAGGCGATCAAGGCAAGAGAGGAAAAGAAAGCGGCCAAGGGAGGTATGTTCGGCTTCGGCAAGAAGGAGGCGAAACCCGCCGCGGCGAAGCCCGCTGCTGCTAAGCCCGTCGCGGCTAAGCCCGCCGCTGGTGCCAGCGACGCCAATGCCAATGCCGCGGACGCGCAGGCTTGGATTGACGCGTGGAAGGGCGGTG
>MDSY01138971.1_pt1 | contig 23652 bp, 17 predicted proteins | sample 811131 | NCBI WGS metagenome assembly MDSY01 (sample SAMN05326643, study PRJNA326480) | marine metagenome | isolation source: seawater | place: Atlantic Ocean: South West | collected 2010 | reverse complement strand
CAATCAAATAATTCCTATCATCAGTGATCATATGGATAGGGATGAAATAATTTCTTATGCTGTAATTGATAGAATGATCAGGCATGATGATGGAGTCTTTCATTGGTATTGTTTTGGAGCAGACTGTGCGCCTCACAATTTTTATTGGTATGAAGAACCAACAAATAAGAAATTACATCTCATTCCTTGGGATTTAGATCTAGCATTTATGAACTCAATCACCAATGAACACACTGTTACCAATCTAAAAGATGATTGGGGAATTACATCGAATAATTGCTACCCCTTTAAATATGGGTTATTGGACCAAAAATCTGCCGCATGTGATAAATTAGTTGCAGGTTGGGTGTCCTATGGAGGTCCTCTGTATGGCCAAATTGAAAGTCAATTTGAAAATGGGATTTTTTCTCAAACTCAGGTAAACAGTCTCATTAATTTTTGGGCGAGTCAAATAAGAAATGCTACAATTGAAGCAAATAATCTTCATAGTGACGCTATCCCCATCTCTTATTGGGAATGGAGTATGGAAAAGCTTAAAGACCAAACGGACTACTCCAGAAACAATTAAGTCAGAAACACTATTTTAATTGCACAGTTCATGAATATGTTGGTTGTATTTTTACCAAATGATTATTGGACTAATAAAAGAAGGAAAAACACCTCCTGATAGGAGAGCAGTTTTAACACCCCAACAGTGTACGAATTTGCTTTCAGCAAACAAAAACCTCAAGATAATAGTCCAACCAAGTGACGTAAGAGTTTTTCCAGATTTAGATTATAAAAAATCAGGTTGCATAATAAGTTCTGATTTAAATCAATGCAATATTTTATTAGGTGTAAAAGAAGTCCCCGTTAAAGATTTGATTCCAGAAAAAACTTATTTTTTCTTCTCGCACACTTACAAGGAACAATCGTATAATAGAAATTTATTAAAGGCTTGTTTAGATAAAAAAATCCGTTTAATCGATTGGGAATTACTAAAGAAAAATAAAAAAAGACTTATTGGATTTGGATATTATGCAGGTCTTGTAGGCGCCTACGAAAGTCTTCGAGGATTTGGTTTAATGACTGGCCGCTATTCTTTAGAATCTGCAAAAAAACTATTGACATTAGATAAAATTAAGGATGAATTAAATAAGGTTAGATTACCTGATTACTTCCAGTCAGTTATTACTGGAACGGGTAATGTATCTAAAGGGGCTGAAGAAATATTTCAAGCTGCCGCAATCAAAAAGTGTAGTTCTTTAGAATATTTAGATACTAACTCAAAGGAACCAAGGTTTACTATTCTTAAAACATCAGACTATGTAAAACGATCTTCAGATGAATCATACGATCAAGTTGAATTTTATAAAAACCCTGAACTTTATAAAAATGGATTTTTACCGTTCGCTAATAGTTCAGATCTTTTTGTCCCCTGCCATTTTTGGAAAGAAGGCAGTCCTGATTTTTTCAATTTAGAAGATATTTCTAATTCTGACTTTCGAATATCATTTGTCGGTGACATTAGTTGCGATATCGCTGGTCCAATTGCGACAACATTAAGATCTAGTACTCTTCATGATCCATTTTATTCAGTTTTAAACGGTAAAGAAGTTGAATTTGGTCATGATAAAAGTATTGGAGTACTTGCAGTGGATAATCTTCCCAGCGCTATCCCATTAGATGCAACTTATGGGTTTGGAGAGATGTTTATTGACCATGTTCTCCCTTCTTTATTTGATAATGATTCCGATGATATTCTAGAAAATGCAACACAAACTAAAAACGGAAAGTTAAATGCATCATTTCAATATTTGCAATCATATGTTCATGGCTTTGATTTAAATATCCCAAGTACCGATAATATTGAATTCAGCATTTTAGATGAAATTGAAATGGTCAAAAAAAGAATCAATTCAATAATAACTAATCAAGAAATTCCAAGTTTTGAAAATACCATTGTTCCCCTTGAAGAATCTGATGAGCTCCTTCAAAAATTGACGGAATTACTTTTCAACTTTAATTCCGCATGTACCAATGAGAAAATTCAGGAGGCAACTAGATCAATATCTCCAGTATTATCTGCTCTGAGTAATGATATTTTAACCAATGAAAAATTATTTGACCGAATAGCAATTATCCATGATAATCGGCAGGAATTGGATAGTGAAGATTTGATGCTCCTGTCAAAATATTTTAAGAATTTTTCTAGAAATGGAGCTTTACTGGATAAAAAAAATCAATCATCGCTGAGATCCATTGACGAGAGACTTTCCTCAGCAAGCCTTGAATTTTCGGAAAATGTTTTAAAGGACACTGAAAATTGGTTTCGAATATTAAAAGAAAAAGATATTAGCGACCTACCAGATGGAATTAAAAGCATGCTCAAAACAGCTGGGCAACAGAGGAATCTAAATGCTTATTGTTTAACTCTAGACGCTCCCATATATATAGGGTTTATGACCTATTCTAAAGACAGAACACTCCGAAAAGAATTCTGGAGAGCTTATAATCAACGTGCTTCACGAGGGGACTCAAATGACAACGGAAAACTAATATTAGAAATATCAGAACTACGTCAAAAGAGAGCAAAACTTCTTGGCTTCCCTAGCCATGCCCAATTTATTCTTGAAGAGCGTATGGCAAAAGACCCCAAAACTGTTTATGACTTCCTTCAATCTTTAAAAATTAATGCCCTTCCCGCAGCAAAGAGAGAAATCCTTGAACTAAGGGAATTTGGTAAAAATATTTTAGGTTTTAAAGAAATTAAAAAATGGGATATCGCCTTTATATCAGAAAAATTTAAAAAAGAAAAACTGAATTATAATGATGAAATTACTAAGCCTTATTTCCCATTAAATGAAGTTTTAAATTGGGCATTCTCAATAGCAAAAAGGCTCTATGGTTTAGAATTTGACAATTCAAAACAAGAGGGATACAACTCAGAAGTTGAAGTTTATAATGTTACTAATTCTGATGGAAATTGGGTCTCACACTTACTGACTGATTGGCATCCCAGAAAAGGAAAGCGAAATGGGGCATGGATGACTAGCTATCGTAAATCATTTGATCGTAATGGTAGACGAGTTTATCCAGTTGTTAGTTTAGTTTGTAATTTCAGTACTGCGTCAAATGGGCAACCTCCCCTCTTGACTTTCAACGAAGTACTAACTCTTTTTCATGAATTTGGGCACGGTTTACATGGCATGCTAGGGGAAGGTAAATATGCAAGCCTAACAGGCACTTCCGTCGCCTGGGACTTTGTGGAACTACCATCTCAATTTATGGAGAACTGGTGCTTTCAGCCCGAAGAATTGTCAAAATGGGCAAAGCATCATAAAACAGGTGAAAGCATGCCTAAATCTATAATTTCAAATATCAAAAAGAGTCAAAAATTTCTAGAAGGAATGGCAACAATTAGACAGATAGGATTGGGTCTTCTTGATTTGGCCTGGCATGACCCGAAAGAGAAAATTGAAAATCATATTGAGCTTGAGAAGAATATTCTAGCTGACTTAGAGCTATTGAATTACGAACCTGAAGCAACTATATCTCCAGCCTTTTCGCATATTTTCGCAGGAGGATATTCTGCAGGATACTACTCCTACAAATGGTCTGAAGTTTTAGATGCAGACGCTTTTAGTCGATTTATCGATGAGAGTAATGAAGCGCTCGTCGCAAAAGATTTTAAGAAAATCCTTACTTCTGGTGGAGTCATTGAGCCTTCTGATTTATTTAAAAAATTTATGGGCCGAGAGCCAAAGGTCAGTGCACTTTTGAAAAGAGCAGGTCTTGAAAACTGAGATTCGAGCAAAAAAGAAACTTGGGCAGCATTTTCTTGTGGATATAGAAATTGCAGAAAAAATTGCCAACTCACTCAGCCTTTGTGATTATGACAAAATATTAGAAGTTGGACCAGGAACGGGAGTCCTAACGCAATTTCTTATAAAGAAGTCAGCAGAGTTACATGCTATTGAATTAGACAGTGAGAGTATTCCTGTGCTCCAATCCAAATTTCCTGAGATTTCTAACAGATTGTATAATGAGGACCTTTTAAAATGGAATGAGCCTCAAATATTTAAAGAGAATAAGTTTGCGTTAATTGGTAATTACCCCTACAATATTTCTACTCAAATATTGTTCTGGATGCTTTCGAGAAGATCTCAGATACCTGAAATGGTTGGTATGTTTCAAAAAGAAGTTGGGTTAAGAATAGCTAGTGGGCCTGGGAATAAAAATTATGGAATAACCAGTGTCCTGACACAAGCGTATTATGACGTAGAATATCTATTCTCCGTGGGGCCAGAGTCTTTTAATCCCCCACCTCGCGTCCAAAGTGGAGTAATTAAATTGAAAAAAAAGTCCATACCCCCGAATATTAATTATGATACTCTCAAGCTCATTGTGAAAACCGCATTTAACCAAAGAAGAAAAACTCTCCGAAACGCCTTAAAATCCCTTAATTTTGTAAATAACAAGGTTTTAGATACGGTTTCCGGGCAAAGAGCTGAACAATTAAGTGTTGACCAATTTATTTCCTTGGCGCAAAGTTTTAATAATGTCATTTAAAGTCACAGAAGACTACATAAAGTCCTTAAGGCAGATGCTAGAATCTCATGATTCTGGCCTTAAAGAATTATTAGTAGAACTTCATGCTGCTGATATCGCAGAAATTTTAACATATTTCAACATTGAAGAAGTTCTTCAACTTTTAGATGCTTTACCAAGAGAAATTCTTTCAGGAATATTAATTTACTTGGATGAAGATATTCGTGCAGAAATATTAGAAACACTAAATGGTTCAGAAATTGCCCAACTTGTTTCGGATAACATGAATACTGATGACGCAGTGGACATTATTTCAGAATTGTCAGAAGAAAAAAAACATGATGTACTCGGTAATATTGAAGACCTTGAATTTGCGAAAGATTTAGCTGACCTTCTCACTCATGCTGAGGGTACAGCTGGAGCACTAATGGCAACAGAACTTGTCAAAGTCAATAAAAATTGGACTGTTTTAAGGTGTGTAAGAGAAATGCGTCGCCAAGCTGAAGAAATTGATGTAGTTCATGCAGTTTACGTTGTTGACAATAATGATATACTGCTAGGTTCTCTCTCATTAAAAAAGCTTCTCACAACACCTACAAAAACTGAAATTTCAGAAATTTTTGAAAAGAGCATACGCTCCGTCACTTCAACAACTGAAGATGCTGAAATAACCAGAATGATGAAAAAGTATGACCTGTTTGTCGTTCCTGTCATTGATGAAATTGGGAGATTACTCGGAAGAATAACTCTGGATGACGTTGTGGATATCATTCAAGAAGAAGCCGACAGTAATTATCAATTAATGTCTGGTCTTAGCGATGAAGTTAGCAATGAAGATGGGCTTTTTCAGACAACAAAAGCTCGTTTACCATGGCTATTAATAGGCCTATTGGGAGGAGTATTGACATCAACTGTGATTTCTGGAAATGAATCTGAGATTACTTTGATCCCGCAAATTGTATTTTTCATCCCACTAATTGCAGCAATGGGCGGTAACGTAGGTGTACAATCATCTGCTATTGTTGTTCAAGCTATTGCTAATTCAACTCTTCAAAAAAATATATGGAAACGTCTGGCTAGAGAATTAGGTGTAGGTCTGTTCAATGGACTGATATGCGCTATGGTAATTGTTACATATAGTTGGGCAATGGGCCAGGGTTTTCTTTTCGCTATTGCAGTTGGTTCTTCCTTGCTTGCAGTAGTATTGTTTGCAAGCCTTTTCGGAACAGCGATTCCATGGGTTTTGAATCGTTATAACATTGATCCTGCTTTAGCAACTGGACCGTTTATTACTACAACTAATGACGTGCTGGGACTAAGTATTTATTTCGCTATTGCGAACGCGTTACTGTAATTATGAACCGAGGTTGGGTTCTTGCACTCGATGCAACTGATTCAAAGCTAGAAGAAAACCTTACTCGCGTTGGTTTCCAAATTGACAGGAAATACAATGATGATATAGCTGATCTTGATATAAATATCGAAAGAGCGCAAGGTATTCTATTACGAAGCAGAGTGACTCTTAGTGATGAAATTATCAAAAAGGCTGTGAATTTAAAGTGGATTGGACGCTTAGGCTCGGGTCTTGAAAATATCGATATCAATTTTGCAAGGAAACAAGGCGTAGCTTGTTTTAGCGCTTCTCAGGGAAATGCAAATTCCTTAGCAGAACACACCTTAGGCTTACTCTTAAACTTAGCTCATCGTATTTCCTCTTCGAACCAGGAAATTCAATCAGGGAAATGGCAAAGAAAAGAGAATATTGGTTGGGAAATTAAAGGCAGCACAGTTGGAATAATTGGGTTTGGCCCAATGGGTTCAGCTTTTGCATCAAAAATACGATCTATGGATGTCAAAATACTTGCTCACGATAAATATATTCATGATTTTGCACGAGAACATGTAGATGAGGTTGATCTTAAAACATTACAAGCTAAATCTGATATTATAAGTGTGCACTTGCCTTTTACAAATGAGAATTTGAATTTTATTGATGCCTCTTTTCTAGAAAAATGTAAAAAACTAAAAATCCTACTAAATACTAGTCGAGGAAAAATATTGAACACAGAGGATGCCTTCAATTTTATAAAAAAAGATGAATTGAAAGGTCTAGGATTAGATGTACTCGATATTGAACCGAAATCTTTGAATTTATCAGAGATTCTATTAAATGATCGTAAGGACCTTATTAAACACCCCAGAGTATTGATAACACCCCATATTGCAGGTTGGAGTGAGCAATCATTTCCGAAAATGGGGGAGATCCTTTTTGATCAAATTTTAAAAATGTTATCTTAATGTAAATTTTTTGTTAACTTTGCGTTAGAAAACGAAATTAAATGCGAAAACGATCCACAAAAAAAAGTCTAAGATATTTAAAGGATATTCTAGCTATGGAGTTAATAATTATTGTCATATTATTTCTCGTCGGCAACCTCTTTTAAAAAGCATAATTCTTAACGAATAACAATAACTTTTTTTTTCACTAGTGATGAAGGATTAAAGCGATTAATTCAAAAATTCAATCAAGAATTGAATACTTTAGCAAAATGCAACGTATCATAATTTTTCTTTTTGCGATAACCAGTATCGCTTCCTTTGGACAGCGATCATTACAATCAATTAATTTAAACCTGCACATAGGTTCTTCAAATCACATAGGAGAATTAGCCTCAAGTGATGCTAATGCTTTACTACAAGAAGCAAGAAATAGTTTTGGTGGAGAATTTAGTTTTTACGCGGGACCAAAATGGGGGGTTGGACTAGAACTTGATTACGGGAAATTATTCGCGGATAATGCCAACCACAACAAGGATAATTACATGGGAGTTCTGGTGCGCAGCTCATTTTTTAATTCAGGCGTTCGGGTCACATATAACATTTTACCTTTCGGAAAATATTGGAAAAGAAATCCTGTGACGCCCTATGTTTTCGCAATGGGTGGGGTCTTGTTTAGTCAGAGTAAATACATGACAGATGTCATTTATCCTACAACCTGTATTTTTGACCCAGGAACAAATATATCCGGAACATTCGGTGGTGGAATTGGACTTAAAATTCGTCATAATGAGCACTGGACAAGTAATGCGGAAATTTATAACTATCAAGTTCCTGGAGATCGCCTTGAGGGATTTCATCTCGCGGATGACACTAGCCCAGATATTTTACTCGGACTAAGATTTGGAATTAATTATTCCATCTACACCTGGTAGTCTCTATAGTTTTAAGATTTAAAACTAATCGTTCAAAAGAACTTGATCTAGATTTAAACTTCTTTGCTCCATTTTAGGTATACCTTTCAAGTCCAACCATTTTCTTGATATCTCATCTGAATATCTGACAGTATAAAGAGCTAAATTGTTTTCAATTTTAACTTCATATTCCTGAAGCTTCAATAATACCAGCGGCAAAACTATATGATCATTCGAAACACTGAAAATAGCGCTTACTGCACTGTGCTGGGTTAGGTTTACAACAAGCCCAATATCAGAAAAAATATTATAGATTCGGCTAAGTTGACCCTCTGACAAAAAACTTAAATCTTTTGTCCGTATCGATAACATGACCTGGTTTGCCTTCTTGATTAGGCACGGAACTATCGGCTTAAGATCTTTGAAGTTTGCAATTTTCGTAGCCTTAGACTCATTTTTTAAAAAAGACCTAACGTGTAAAACTATATCACGACTTTGAAGCGGCTGGATAGTCTTTGGGTGAATGACAGAAGCCCCAAAAAATGCCAATTCGATTGCCTCTTCATATGGAACCTCTTCCAACAGCTTAACATTTTCAAATACCTTTGGATCACCGCTCATCACACCAGGAACGTCCTTCCAAATCGTCAATTCCCCAGCATTTAAAGCATAAGCAAATATTGCAGCAGAATAATCTGACCCTTCACGACCTAAGGTTGTGTATTCTTGAGTTTCCATAGATGAACCTATGAATCCCTGAGTAATCCAAATACCCTGTTGATTTTTCAAATCATTCTGAATATTATGCTCCGTTGTTAAAAGATCTATCTCCGCTCTCCTGTGGTTACTATTAGTAGAGATAATTTGGCGAGAATCAAGCCAAGAAGACTGGGGATGCTTTGTTTGAATTACAGCATGTAATATAATTGAAGACACCATTTCACCAGCAGAAACAATAGCATCATATTGCTGATCATATGTTAAATCCGAAGGAACTACTTGAATTCGATTCCATTCACCTTCCAACCCTAATTTAAGAGTCTGATCCAATAGGCCCATCGATTCAGATAATTGAAAATGAAAATCCATTACTTTATCTAGTATGCTTTTTGCTAAAATCTTATCCCCAGTTATTTTCGCTTCTAAATAAGCTTCTAATGAGTTTGTTGTTTTCGCCATTGCTGAAACAACAATTAGCAGAGGATCCTTACCAAAATTAGAGACCAATTCAATAGCTTTTTTTAAGGAATTTACATCCTTTAGAGAATTACCACCAAATTTAAAAACGGACCAGTTAGTCATATTTATGAATAAATGAATTGAGGATATTGATATGAATAATTGATTAATTCTTGACCAGAAAGCCTGCATGGGTACCAATCTTTTAATATTTCTGAACCAATGGATTCATAAAAATCAATAGCAGGAGTATTCCAGTCTAAAACCTCCCAATGCAACCTATGAGAATTTATTGATTTCGCCCACTGGATAGTTGCTTCCATTAATCTTCTGCCAATACCTCTGCCTCTATAATTTGATCTTACAACTAAATCTTCAAGATGCGCAGTCAATCCTTTCCACGTGGAGTATCTTTCATAGCATAATGCCATGCCAAATATTTCATCTGAAGAATTTGATACCGCGAGAAAACAAACGAACTTTTTTAACTCCCAATCCATTGTCAATTGATCAATCGTAATCTCGACCTGATCCGGTGCTTTCTCATACACTGCTAGCTCCTGGATTAGCGAAAAAACTACTGGAATATCTGATTTTTTTGCCCAACGAATTGAAATATCTTCCATTTGATCCTTCATTCCGCTAAAGTAATAACGCATACTCTATCTTTAACCCAACCCTTGATTATAATATTCATGAAACATCATCGCCCATCAACTCTAGGAGAATTTTTAATAGAAAATCAAGAGAAATTTCCATATGCCACTGGGGAATTATCTCAGCTTTTATCATCTATTCGTCTTGCTTCAAAAGTTGTAAATAGAGAAATAAATAAAGCCGGTCTTGCGGATATTCTTGGACTTGCTGGATCTGAAAACATTCAGGGTGAAAACCAAATGAAATTAGATGTTTTCGCAAATGATACATTTATAAGGACATTAAAATCCATGGGCGAAGTATGTGGCGTGGCAAGTGAAGAATTAGACGACTTCATCAGTTTTGATGATAACATTCACTCCTCGAGCAAATATGTTGTTTTAATTGATCCCTTAGATGGAAGCAGTAACATTGATGTAAATGTATCTGTAGGGACTATTTTTAGTATTTACAGAAGAATTAGCAAGCCCGGAACCCCAGTTAAATTAGAAGACTTCCTCCAACCTGGAAATGCGCAAGTAGCATCTGGATATGTGGTTTATGGGTCGAGTACTATGATTGTTTTCACAACCGGTCATGGGGTTAATGGGTTTACTCTAGACCCCAGCATAGGAACCTATTGTCTCTCACATCCAAACATGAAAATTCCTTTGAAAGGAAATATCTATTCCATAAATGAAGGCAATTATGTTCATTTCCCTGAAGGAGTCAAGAAATATATAAAGTTTTGCCAAACACTGGATTTAAAATCCAACCGACCATATACCAGTCGCTATATAGGCTCTCTGGTCTGTGATTTACATCGAAACATATTAAAAGGAGGAATCTATATTTATCCAACCGGAACATTGAGCCCTAATGGAAAGCTAAGGCTACTATACGAGTGCAATCCTTTGGCTTTCATAATAGAACAAGCTGGAGGGAGAGCCACAAATGGAGAAATTAGAATTTTAGACATAAAACCTTCTGAACTTCACCAACGAGTGCCTTACTTTGCAGGCTCCACCGAAATGGTCCTTGAGGCCGAATCATTCCTGGTGGAGAGATGATTTAATGCGAGTAAGAGATCTAATTCCATCCTATTTAAAAGATTCTCGATTTAGGGAATTCTATACTAACTGGACTAATAGTGAGCCAGGTGAATCGATACATCTAATTGGATTAAAAGGATCACTGACTTCTGTAATCGCAGCTTGCACTTACCAAGAATCCAAAAAGTCTTTAATTATTATTCGCTCGGATAAGGAAGAAGCTGCATACTTTTATAATGACCTGCAGAAATTACTAAGTCAAGAAGATGTTTATTTTTTTCCAGACTCATACAAAAGGCCATATTCAGACCAAGAACAGGTCAATAATATAAATATTGGCCTGCGCACTGAAGCATTAGAAAGGCTATCAAATGTCGAAAAACCATGCGTAGTAATAACTTATCCCGAAGCTCTAGCAGAAAAGGTTATTACAATACAATCATTAAAATCCAAAACATTAAACATTAATGTAAAAGATCTTATTGATCTAGATTTTTTAAATGAAAGTTTATTTGAACTAGGATTTGAAAGAGTTGACTTTGTAGAATTACCGGGACAATTTTCTGTCAGAGGAGGGATAGTTGATGTTTTTTCATTTTCTCAACAAAACCCATCACGGATTGAATTCATTGGTAATGAAGTTGAAAGTCTCCGGTCTTTTTCTGTTGACGACCAACTAAGTTTAAATAATCTTTTCAGGATTACTTTGGTATCAAACATTGAAGACAAATACCAAAAAGAAATAAGACAGTCACTAATCGCCTATTCAAAAAATATAGCCTCACTATGGATTCAAGACCCATTAATTACTGAAGAAAAAATTGAAGCGTGCTTTGAACACTCAAATAAAATTTATCAAGATTTAAATTCAACTATTAAAAGAGTTGAACCTTCTAGTTTGTATTTAACCAGAAAAGAAACAAAAACTGAATTTGACACAAACGTTTTAATAGTCGAGTCCGGCAGCTTTAATTCGACAGAAAAGTCATGGGGGGTGTTACCAAGAACCTCTTTTGGGAAAAATTTTAATTTATTATTCGAGACACTCCAAAAACAAGAGCATAAAGGTTACGAAATATGGCTAATGTGCGGTCAGCCGCAGCAAAAAAAACGTCTTGAATCAATCATATCTGACCTTAGTGAAAATCCCTTAAAAATTAATTGGTTAGATGACGCTTTGCATAGCGGATTCGAAGATCCTTTAGGGAAAATAATTGCCTTTACAGATCATGAAATCTTCGAGAAACATCAGAGATTTAGGCTTCGAGACGGACTTCGTAAAGCACAAGCCATAACTTTAAAAGAATTAAACTCACTTCAAATTGGTGATTATGTAACCCACATCGATCACGGAATAGGAAAGTTTGGGGGATTACAAAAAATTGATGTCCAAGGAAAGAACCAAGAAGCAATCAAAGTAATTTATAAGGATTCTGACTTATTGTATGTTAGTATACATAGCCTGCATAAAATATCAAAATTCAACTCTAAAGAAGGAAGTGCTCCGGCTGTAAATAAGCTAGGCTCACCTGTTTGGAAGAACTTAAAGAAAAAAACAAAATCCAGGGTCAAGCAACTTGCTTATAATTTGATTAAACTTTATGCCAAAAGAAAAGAGGCAAAAGGGTTTTCATTTTCGCCTGATAATTATTTGCAAAATGAACTAGAAGGGTATTTTCAATATGATGATACTCCAGATCAAGAAAAGGCATCAGCAGATGTGAAATCTGATATGGAATCTAGTATTCCAATGGACCGACTTATATGCGGAGATGTTGGGTTTGGCAAAACTGAGATCGCGATAAGGGCAGCATTCAAGGCTGTCAACGACAACAAACAAGTTGCAATTCTTGTACCTACAACAATTTTAGCTTTTCAACACTTCAAAACATTCAGTAATCGGCTTAACGAGTTCCCTGTAAGAGTCGAATACATTAATAGATCTAGGAGCGCCAAAGATTTAAAACTCATACTTAACGATTTAAGTGAAGGTAAAGTTGACATACTTATCGGAACCCACAAGCTCGCTAGTAAAGATGTGAATTTTAAAGATTTAGGCCTACTAATAATTGATGAAGAGCAAAAATTTGGAGTTAATGTAAAAGATAAACTCAAAACTTTAAAAGTCAATGTAGACACTTTAACCCTTACTGCTACACCCATCCCGAGAACCATGCAATTCTCATTAATGGCTGCTAGAGATTTGAGTGTAATGAATACCCCTCCTGAAAATAGACAACCTATTGATACTCAAATTATTGGGTTTAAAGAAGAGAAAATACGTGATATTCTTAATTATGAAGTCAGTCGCGGCGGACAGGCTTTTTTTATTCATAATCGAGTTGAAAACATCAAAGAAATTGCAGGAGCTTTACAAAGACTGATGCCGGATGTTAGAATAGCAATTGGTCATGGTAAAATGAAAGGGAAAGATCTCGAAGATGTTTTAGTAGACTTTATGGACCGGAAATATGACATTCTTGTGAGTACAACAATTGTAGAGAGTGGACTTGACGTTCCTACGGCAAATACTATGATTATTAATCAAGCACATAGATTTGGCCTCAGCGATTTACACCAGATGAGAGGCAGAGTAGGAAGATCAAACAAAAAAGCATTTTGCTATTTAATATCGCCTCCAGTAATTGGCCTCCCTGATGAATCAAGAAAAAGACTACAAGCGCTTGAACAATTTTCTGATTTAGGATCTGGATTTAAAATTGCTTTAAGAGACTTGGAAATAAGGGGAGCTGGAGACCTTTTGGGAGGTGAGCAGAGTGGATTTATAAATGACTTGGGGTTTGAAACGTACCAGAGACTTCTTTCAGAAGCAGTTCATGAGTTGAAGAATGAGGATTTCAAAGAAATTTATGCAAGCCAAAAAGGTGGATTAAAAGACAATAATATTGAATGTCAAATCGACACTGACTTAGAGCTATTGTTTCCAGATAAGTATATCAATTTTGTGGAAGAGCGACTAAGGATTTATCGTGAGTTGAATAGTCTTAAAAATGAATCTGAATTAAGTCACTTCGCAAAAGGACTAGAGGACAGATTCGGGCCAATGCCAAAACAAGCAAAAGATTTACTCGAGTCAATGAAGCTAAAATGGTTAGGAAGCTCTTTGGGTATCGAGAAAATAATTTTAAAAGGCAGCAAAATGATTGCACATTTCCAAAATAGCGAATCAAAAAAACCGTCAGAAAAAATCATTTCGGCATTCTTATCTAGAATAAAAGAAGACCCTGAAAGGTTTAGAATGAAACAAACAGCTCGATTATCTATAGTTGTGAGTACCATTAACTCAGTGCATGAAGCTTTTATGACTTTACAGAGCATCAAAAATCATCAACCAATATTAAGCAAAACAACATGAATGCAATCCAGTCATTTGGCATAGACAAACAATACGAAAATCATGTTGCACTTCACCCTTTAGATCTGAGTATTCCTGAAGGCAGTGTTTTTGGACTTCTCGGACCAAACGGAGCTGGAAAAACTACACTGCTTAGAATCATAAATCAAATTATATCTCCGGATAATGGATCCGTTAGCTTTTATGGACAAAACATTCGTTCTTCCGATAGTCAGCATATAGGATACCTTCCAGAAGAAAGAGGACTTTATAAAAAAATGAAAGTCGGTGAACAGTCCATGTATCTCGCCCAATTAAAAGGCCTCAGTAAAAAAGAGGCAAGGAAAAGACTTCATTGGTGGTTTGAAAAATGGGGACTCGAAACTTGGTGGGATAAAAAAGTCGAGGAACTATCCAAAGGAATGGCTCAAAAAATCCAGTTTATAATCACGGTACTTCATGAGCCTAAATTATTAATATTTGATGAACCGTTTAGTGGACTAGATCCTTTAAATGCAGCCCTCATTAGAGACGAAATGCTTAGGATTAGAGAAGAAGGAGCGACAATTGTTCTTTCGACACATCGAATGGAAAGTGTAGAAGAATTATGCAGTCACATCGCTTTACTAAATCATGGAGAAAAAATATTAGATGGAACGGTAAATGAAATACGAGAGTCACATCGTAGTGGGAACTTCAGATTATCATATCGATCAAATGAACCTATTACCCTTTCAATCCCTAACCAAGTAGAAATGTCTCAAAACTTAAAAGATTTAAATAAAGGAATCTGCATTGCGGAAATTCAAAGCACGAAATTAAATAGCTCTGAAATTATAAGCGCCTTAGCACCTCAAGTTGATACAATTCGATTTGAAGAAATCATACCAAGCATGAATGACATTTTCATTAAATCAGTAGAAAGATGAATCCATTTATTATTATCGCATTGCGAGAATTTACTACAAGAGTTAAAAACAAAACTTTCATCCTGATGTCGATTCTAGGGCCTCTGGCAATTGGAGCACTATTGGTTATTCCCGCCCTTTTATCTAATGTAGACGAAGATCCCAAAAAACTACTGGTTGTAGATAATTCTTACCTTCTAGTGGGAACTGAAAAAATATCAAAACACAGTTTTCAATATTTGAATCCAGAAGAATTTGATGAAGAATCAGCTATTTCTGCGGTAAGGGGAAAAGAAATTTATGATGGCCTATTATTTCTACCTCCATCTGAAAATGGAGATCCAGATTTTATACTGCGAAATACACGATTATACTCAAAAGGGAATATTGGGATAGATTTAACCCACGACATAGAAAGTCGCCTAGGGAAATTAGCTACAGAAGAAAAATTAAAAATTAACGGTGTAGATCCTTCAATTGTAAAAAATTCCACCACAATTGTAAATATTAAAAACCTAGATCTTACAGAAAAAGGCTCTGAGACTAGCTCTCTTCCTCTCAAAATGGCAATTGGATATGGAGCTTCTTTTTTCATATACATGTTCACCTTTTTTTATTCAGCTCAAATAATGCGCGGAGTCATCGAAGAAAAAACTTCTAGAATCGTTGAGGTGATGATAACATCTGTAAAACCGACACAACTTCTTTTGGGCAAAATAATAGGAATTGCTGGTGTGGGACTTTTGCAATTTTTAATTTTAATTGCTTTTAGCACAGTAATTTATTCTATCGCTGGAAGCGTCGGTCTGCTAGGATCTGATATTTCTGATCTTACAGCCGGTAATGTGATAATGGGAAATGCGGAATCACAAACTGCATTAAATGAAGTTATTGAGAGCTTTAAAACTTTTAACATCCCGAAACTAATAGGGTTTTTTGTTTTTTATTGGCTTGGGGGCTATCTGCTTTATGGCGCATTATTTGCTGCTGTTGGAGCAGCTGTTGAAGCTGAAGCGGATACTCAGCAATTTATGCTTCCCTTAACGATGCCTTTAATTTTAACCCTACTCCTTGCTTTGCCAATGATGCAACAACCAAATGGTGCTCTTGCAATGTGGTTGTCATTTATACCATTTAGCTCACCAATGGCAATGATGATAAGACTTCCATTTGGAGGTGTACAAACTTGGGAGATTGCTTTGAGCATGCTACTATTAGTTATCGGATTTCTCGGGACAACTTGGGTTTCTGCAAAAATTTATCGCGTAGGAATCTTAACTTACGGAAAGAAAGTAAATTATAAAGACCTTTATAAATGGTTACGCAGAAAATAATAAACGAATAAATATGTCTTTTCCCGATTTTCTTGAATTAGTTATTTTCAAATATGACAGCTTAAATGTTACCCTATTTGATATTATTCAAGTCTTTGTTATTCTATCTCTTGCTCGATTAATAACATATTCTATAAAGCGAATATTCAACAGAGCAGTATCTCGAAAAAGAGTCGATCATGGAACCGCGTATTCATTAAGGCAATTATCGAATTATTTCATTTGGATCATAACGATACTATTTACTCTTGACTTTTCGGGAATAGAGATTACTGTAATTTTAGCATATTCAACTGCTCTTTTTGTTGGATTAGGTCTGGGACTACAGGACACCTTTAGAGATTTTATCTCGGGAATTATCTTACTAACTGAGAGGAGTATATCTGCCGGAGATATTATTGAAATTGATGGAATGACTGGGATAGTTAAGGAGTTAGGTCTTCGAACAACCAAAATATCCACTAGAGATGATATTTCAGTAATTCTTCCAAATAGCAAATTAACTAATCAAGGAGTAATCAATTGGAGTCACCAAAACACATCAACTCGATTTCATATTGCCATTGGAGTTGCATATGGCTCTGATACTCGACTAGTTGAAGAGATTTTAATAAAATGTCTCAAAGAGCATCATGACGTTCACGCAAAACCAGCACCGTCTGTTCAGTTCACTAACTTCGGAAGTAGCTCTTTAGATTTCAATGCTAATTTCCACAGTTCAAACTTGTTTCGAATAGAATTTACAAAATCTCAACTACGATATTCAATTGACCAAGCATTCCGAGAAAATAATATAACTATTGCATTTCCTCAAATGGATGTCTGGATGCACAACAAATAGGTTTAGCTAATATTTTATTGGCTTTAAGCAGCTTGATTGAAGAACAAATCAAATTGTAAACTTTATATTGTATTAAGTTTCGATCTGAAAGATTATTAAAAAGTTCAAATAAGAATTATTCATGGCGCGTATACTAATCGTAGAAGACGAAAAAGCAATTCGGAATGTTCTGAGGAATATTCTGATCAATGAAGATAATTCTCATGAGATATTCGAAGCTGAAGATGGCGAAATAGCCCTTAATAAGTTAAATGATAATACTTTCGATTTGGTTCTCTGTGATATCAAGATGCCTAAAAAAGATGGTATAGAAGTACTAGAGTTTATAATGGAAAATTATGGAGATACCCCTACCGTTATGATCTCTGGCCATGGTGATATTGATACAGCAGTAGCGTGCATAAAAAAAGGCGCTTATGACTATATAGCTAAACCACCGGATTTAAATAGACTTGTAACAACAATTAGACAGGCTATTGACCGAAAAGTCTTATTACAAGAAAACAAACGTTTGCGCAAAAAAGTTAACAGTAAATTTGCCATGATTGGGACGTCTAAGTCTTTAGAGTCTGTGAGAAATATGATCAAAAAAGTGGCCCCAACTGATGCACGTGTTTTAATCAGCGGTCCAAATGGCTCAGGAAAAGAAATTGTTGCAAATCAATTGCATCAGCTTAGTGCTAGATCTAAACAATCTTTTATTGAGGTTAATTGTGCTGCAATTCCTTCAGAATTGATTGAGTCCGAATTATTCGGACACATAAAAGGTTCATTTACCTCTGCAATAAAAGACCGGAAAGGAAAATTTGAATTGGCACATGGTGGGACCCTGTTTTTAGATGAAATCGGGGACATGAGTCTTTCTGCCCAGGCAAAAGTTTTACGCGCTCTTCAAGAAAACCAAATAACACCTGTCGGCTCAGGGAAATCTATTGCCGTTAATGTTCGAATCATAGCAGCTACTAATAAAAATATTAAAGAAGAAATAAACTCAGGTAGATTTAGAGAAGATCTTTATCATCGTTTAAGCGTTATTGTAATCGATGTTCCATCGCTGAATACAAGACGTCAGGATATTCCAGATCTAATTGATCATTTTTTAAAAAGCCTAACAGATCAAGGTTTCGGAAAAAAAACATTCTCTAGTGAGGCAATAGATCACTTGACATCTGCGAACTGGACTGGTAATGTACGAGAGCTAAGAAATGTAGTTGAGAGACTGCACATCCTAGGGTCAAATCCTGTTTTAGCAGAGGAGGCCTCTAAGTATTCTTAAGAGCAACAATTCCTATCTGATTATAAAATCTTTTTGTAAGTAAATAGGCACTTAAAGTAAGACCAATAGCTAGAGCCACCCAAACCCCGACTGCTCCCCAGCCAAAATAACTACCAAGCAACCATTCTAATGGTAAAGCAATCAAATAATAAGAGATAAAAGAAATTATTGTGGGAATTCTAACATCTTGCATACCCCTTAGGACTCCTAACGCTGTAGCCTGAAGGCCATCACTTACTTGGAATATAGTCGCTACTATTAATAAAGAAGCGGCAGCTGAAATAACATCCATATCAGCTGTGTAAAATGAGGGAAGAATGTTTCTAAGGGTAAAAAATAATATTCCAGTAAAAGCCATAAAGGCTATTGTTAGAGAAAACAAGCTTTTACCCGCATTTAACGCTTCGCCTCCCCTCTTTGCTCCAAGTAATTGACCGATTCTTACTGTTCCCGCTGCACCTAATCCTGTTGCAGCCATATATGATATAGATGCTAGATTAATCGCAATCTGATGAGCAGCGAGCTGCCTTGGTCCATATGTTCCAATTATCCAAGCACTTGCCGCAAATGCACTCACTTCAAACACATATTGTAAACCTGATGGCAAACCCAATTTTAACAAAGACCTAATTGCTCTAATTGAGATCATCACATTGTCCTCGACTATTTTATAGTTCTTCCTTTTTGCAAGAACAAAATACCAGACATGAATGGCCATGATAATTCTTGCAATTATTGTAGCAATACCAGCACCTATTATACCCAGAATAGGAAATGAAAATAATCCAAATATCAATAACCCATTAAGTAATACATTTAATAAATTACCTATCAAACTGATTCTCATCGGAGTTTTAGTATTACCAATACCCTCCAAATACTGTTTACCCGAAAGAAAAAGCATAAAAGGAATGTATGAGACCATGATCAAAATCAAATAGACCCTGCTCTCTTCAATAACCTCAATTGACTGATTGGTCTTTTGAACAAAAAGAAATAATAACCAAGCGAAAAGGAACATGATAAAAGAAGTCAAAAGATTGACTAATGTGGAGTTCTTAAGCAATCTATAAGCCTTATCCCATCTCTTTTGACCCGATGCACGGGCGACCAGAGGAGTTAAACCATACGCCACCCCAATTCCAAAGACAAGAGGAACTGAGGTTATCGATCCAGCTAAAGAAACTGCGGCAAGTGGTATGACTCCTAATTGACCAACCATAATAGAATCTGCAACAGATGTAACAATATGTCCTAATTGACCAATAATTACTGGAAGAGCCAATGGTACATTTTCTCGCCATTGGAATGTTTTCAACATCAATCCATAGACTCGTAACGATCTACTTCTCTCATGTAAAATGTATTTGCCTCGTCAAGTAGACGATTCATCTCATCTGTAAGTTCATTCTCATCTTCGCCTCCAATTTGATCAAGCCACTCTACCTCATCAGTATCGAGATCTATTACAAATCTTGGATATTCAGTGTGAATAATGTAAACATTTTCAGGCTGATCGGTATTGTCTCCAACCAAAAATTTAGGAATCGCCATGATAGAAATAATTTTAACTCGTTATTTGAACTAAGGTACAATTTAAGAGCAGTACATTTATCGCGTGAATGTCATATTCTTTGCGAGAAAAAATTTACTTGATCAACCAGGCGGAGATACTGTTCAAGCTTTAGAGACTATTAAAGCGCTTAAAAAAAAAGGGCATCATGTTATGCTGATTCTCACTGCGAATGAATTGAACAAAGAAATACGCAGCTCCAAATATGATGTGATTCACTCGCTAAACTTGGGACGATATGTTGACCAATACCATTGTTATAAGATTCGAAAAAAATATCCACAAATTAAATGGGTGATATCTTCCATTTTAGTGGACTACAAAAATTATGAATTAAAAAGAGGTGTTATTTGGAAGCATTTACCCTATGTAATTCAAGAGCACATAAAAATTTTTCTTAGAGCAATTTTAAGTAAAGACCGATGGCCGACAATTGGGTTAATTTTTTTAAAGAATCCATTATTAAAGTTTGCGTGGACAGCAGATCACATAATAACCACTACATCTGAAGAAGCTCACAGAATTAAACAAATAACAGGTTTAGGGAATAGCGTCAAAGTTATTTCTCCAGGATTAGAGCACTTATCCGTAGCTAAACAAACTGAACGTCATGGATTCGTTATTTTAGGGAGAATAGAGGGTCTTAAAAATCAAATTGAAGCAATTAATGCATGGAAAATCCTGAGTAAAAAAGGTTTTAAAGAACCTTTGACGATAATTGGAGATGAAGGATTAAACCATAAAACATATGTTAAATATTTTAAGCTTGCAATAAAAGAAGCAAAAGATCATGGGGCTAACGTTATTTGGACAAATGCAATTAACAGGGATAAAATACCTGAATTATTATCGAAAACTTATGCAGTGATAATTCCATCACTTTTTGAAACTTTTGGACTAACATCAATTGAAGGTCTCCAAGCCAAATGCCAAGTAATTCTCTCTAAAAATGCTGAAAGTTCAAAAGAACTTGAGAAAGATGTTTTTGTATGCTCGCCTGTTGCGGAACAAATTGCGATATCCGTTTTATCAGCATATGAAAATCCAAAGAAAAATGCATCACTTGATAGATATTCATGGAATAAAGCTGCTGAAAGTTTAGAGAATATTTATTCTACTCAGACCCGATTCATCGCATTCAGTGGATCTAGGGGGATGCCAAATAGATATGGAGGGTTTGAAGAAATGGTTGACCACATTTCCAGAGGGCTTTCAGACGCAGGGAATCGAGTTTGGGTTAGCACCTCATCAAAACATTCAGAACCCAGATACAAATATCCTGGAATTTTAAGAAAGTTGCATTGGGACCCTGAACAGGTCATAGGTCCATTTTCACAATTCATATATGACTGGCTGAGTATAAGATCCATCAATCAGTGGAAGCCTGATTCACATATTACTCTTGGCACTACTAGTTCTGGACCTTCCTTACTCTGGCAAAAATGGTTTTACCGCACCAATGTAGCAGTGCACTTAGATGGGCTTGAGTGGAAACGTGGTAAATATTCAAATAGTGTACGAAAGTATCTAAAATTATCAGAAAAAATAGCAGTAAAATGCTCAGATATCATTATTTCGGATAACCCAGGAATAACGGATTACTGCAATATGAATTACAAAAAGCCCATTCACGAAATATCATATGGCACAGAGATTCACAAAAGACTAACCAAAGACGAACTCAATAACATTCTAATAAAATTTGGACTAAAACAAAATGCATTTGCACTTATAATTTGTAGACTAGTTCCTGAAAATAATGTGCTTGAAATCCTGACTGAGCTAATCGATGAAACTCCTATCGCAGTAGTTGGCAATTGGAGCACTCGATACGGTCAAAATATTTTAAACTTATTTCAAGGGAATGTCAATCTTGTCAAAATTGAAAGTGAGTATGATCCGATTATAACGCAAGCTCTGAGGCAAGGTTCATCAATATATATTCATGGACATAGTGTTGGCGGAACAAATCCTGGACTACTTCAAGCCATGTCAGCAGATTGTAAAATTGTGGCTCATGATAATATATTTAATCGATCTGTCTTAGGAAGTAAAGGTGTTTATTTCAGTACCTACGATTCTCTCTTAAAAAAGATTTGGCTGAACAAAAAATCCATTGAACAAGATTGGAAGGATAAACTAAAGTCACATGATTGGAAACAAATCACGAAAAAATACTCTGAAGTTGCTGAATATTTAGCTTTGAAAAAGCCCTAAACTAAATCCATTTTCGTTTTCCTAAAAGTGTCGCGCCAATTATTTTCAAATCCAAAATAAAAGACCAATTCTCGATATAATATATATCAGCACGAATTCTTTCATTCATTAGTTCTATATCCTTAGATCCGATTAAACCCCGAGCCTGAGCCAAGCCAGTCATTCCAGGCTTAACCCAATGCCTAATGCCATAATTATTAATAGCTTTTGTATATTCCCCATGATCCGAGAGCATATGTGGCCTTGGGCCGACTAGACTCATAGTACCGATAAAAACATTCCACAGCTGGGGGAGCTCATCTAAATGAGTTTTTCTTAATTTGTTTCCTAAAAAAGTAATACGATTATCCTTTGATTTAGCCTGAACATCTTCTTCTGAACCCTGATACATACTTCTGAACTTCCATATTCTGAAATTGTTTCCAGCTATTCCCACTCGAGTTTGAGAATAAAACATGCCCCCCGTTGAATTGACCCTAATCAGAATGCCGATAATAGGAGTTAGCCATGACAAAATGAATAACAAGCCGAAAAATGAAATGAGAACATCAAGTGATCTCTTCACAAATGACGAAAAGAAAAAGCTCAGAGGTTCAGGCCGAATATCCACAATTGGAATATTACCAAATGATGCCAACCGAGTACGATTTGCAACTAAAACTCCCAAATCAGGGACTAACCTTAGTCTAATCCCTAGTTCATCAGCAAGTCTTGATGCTGAAAGCATTTCTTCAGGTGAAACCCATAATTCTTCATATTTATTTGATAATTCTTGCACCGTGGGTAAAACATCAAATCTTTTTCCAATTTGATAACCATACTCCGGATGACTTTTAAGTTCAACACTTAATCTCTCCCATTGACTTCCGATGCCAACAGTTGCTATTATTTTTGAAGTATTTTTTTTTAAAAAATACTTTCTCAATCCATAAATCCACAAGAAGCGGAGAATTGTGCCAAAAAACAAATATGAGACCACAAATAAAAATAAAAATATTCGAGAATAATAGATTGAGGTCTTTAAAATAAAAACGACTAAAGCTATCGTAGAAATGTGAAGAAATACCATCCTATAAAAACGAGACAAAACACCTCTGACTTCCACTCCCACTATTAGTTTATGCACATTAAAAACTAGTGAAAAACTGAGCCAAAGAACAAAAACTAAAATAAATAATATGAGATATTGATCATAATAGAGAGGGTTATTGACAGATAAATTGCCAAATTGTACTTTAGTCCAAAGCAAAAACAAACCGATTAAAATGGCTCCATCCGCTAAAAAAAAAGCAAATTCTGATGAACGTATACCTCTTGACTCCATTAAGCCCATAAGTTAACCCTATTTTTGAATATGGCGATGAATGACTTATCTACATCTTTGACATATTTGAAGGGTGTTGGACCATACAAGGCTGGACTAATGTCTTCTGAACTGAGTATCAGAACATTTGGGGACCTTATTGAATACTTTCCATTTAGATACATAGATCGATCTGTAGTATATCAACCAAATGAAGTTTCACCAGGCCCTGCTGAAATTCAGGTACGGGGTGTTTT
>MDSY01054331.1_pt1 | contig 23655 bp, 23 predicted proteins | sample 811131 | NCBI WGS metagenome assembly MDSY01 (sample SAMN05326643, study PRJNA326480) | marine metagenome | isolation source: seawater | place: Atlantic Ocean: South West | collected 2010 | reverse complement strand
TGGTTTGATTTCTTCTTTAATTGGCTCTGGTTTGATTTCTTCTTTAATTGGCTCTGGTTTGATTTCTTCTTTAATTGGCTCAGGAACTAGCTCTGGTTTGATCTCTTCTTTAATTGGTTCTGTTTTTTTTGGTTCTGTTGCTATTACTTCAACAGACATTTTCTTTGTGCTAGGTTTAATCGTTGATGTTTGAGTTTTTTTTTCTTCTTGCTGTTGATTGTCGGGTACATTATTTAAATTACTAGCAACAAAAAAACCAAGTAGTATTACAAATAATGCACTCATAGGATTACTATATTTTTATAAGAGTAAGAGTCTACGGTATTTATTTCCCTAATGTTAGTAATTTTATCTAGTTTTTAGGAAATTTATCATAGTAAATACGTTATTCTAGACAAGTATTTGTTTATTATGAATCTTTTGTGCCAATTAGTTTTATTTAAAAGAACTAAATTTTTTTTCTTTATACTCAAGATATTCCATAAATGCCTTTTCGGCCTCAATAATATCAACTTCTTTAAATTTAATTTCTGAACCAGGTTGTTTTTGAATAAACTTGTCATAGTCAGCAGTAATTATATGGGCTATTTTTGGATAACCACCAATAGTTGGATGGTCATTTAATAATACTATGGGTTGTCCGTCACCTGGTACTTGAATTGAGCCCTTAGAAATTCCCTCGGAGGGAATATTGAACGAACCAATGTGTCTAAGTCTATCACCTGTAAGTCTAGCTCCCATTCTGTCCGTGTTATTTGTAATTTTATATTTTTTTGAATAAAAATCTTTTAAACTTTTTTCAGAAAAATAATTCACTTGTTTTCCAGGTAAAACTCTTATTGAATTTACTTTTTCTTCAAAATCTAAAAATATTTTATTATTATTATTATTCATACTTGAGTTTAAATTTATCTTTTGATTAATTGATAATTTTTCTCCTTTATTTGGTCCAATTTTCGCTTTTAATAAAGTTGAAAAACTATTTTTAATTTTTTTTAAATCAAAGTTTCCCTCCACAGCTAAATAACCATAGATTGATCTTGTTGTAGCGATTACATCTAATATATCGCCTTCATCTAAGTTAAAACTTGTATTCGGAATACCATTAATTATTTCATTATTTTTCTTTATTATTTCGAATTTTATATTTCCTGTAACCGAAATGTGGGCTTTTCCTGATACCAATTTTATACGTGGTCCTTGATATGCAAATTCAATTAGTGGTTGGTTTAAGTTATTACCCACCAGCCTATTAGCAAGCTCTGACAAAAAAGAATCCATACTCCCGCATGCAACAACACCAAGATGCTGCAAACCAAATCTACCTTTATCTTGAAAAGTAGAGTTTACACCTGATCTTTCTATTAAAAATGTAGTTATCATTATAAATTTTTAATTTCTGACTTTTTTATTGATTCAAATTTTACTGTGTCTCCAGGTGATAGAATACTAGGTCTATCTTTATCAATATTAAAAAATTCTAAAAAAGTTTTACCAATAATGTTCCACCCACCAGGTGCTTCGAAGGTGTAAGTATTACAAAATTTTTCAGCTAACCCAACTGAACCTTTGGGCACTCTTAATCTCGGTGATGGTATTCTACTTAGGTGCAGTTTTTTATTCATATCACCCATATATGGGTGACCCGGTATAAAACCTATCATATAAACAAAAAAAATTGTTTCACAGTGTAGTTTTGTTATTTCAGAAAAGTCTAATTTTAATTTTTTTTCTATCAATTGCGAGTCTAGAGCAAACTCTTCGTCATAACAAATTGGAATAATATGATTTTTAGATTTTAAGTCTTTCGGTATTTTAGAAAAATTAACAGACTTAATTTTTTCAATTATTTCATTTGATTTAACTTTTTCTAAATCAAAATTAATTAAAAGCTTGTTGTACGAAGGTGTATAATTTAATAGACCTTTTATTTTTTTTTCTTCTGCAAGATTCTTTACATAATAGAAAAGCTTAATAACCTTGGAATTTGTGTTTAAATCCACATTTTCACCAAAATCACATATTATTGAGCTATCACCAACAGTAGTTATTTTCTTTAACATTTTTGTTATAATTTATAATAAAATAAACTTAATCAAGATAAATATATGGAAATTAATTTAAATTGTGATTTAGGTGAAACATCAAAATTTTGTTCCACAAAAAATGACCCTGAACTATTAAAAATTGTGAATACAGCAAATATAGCATGTGGATACCATGCTGGAGATGCAGCTACTATTAGAAATACCATAAGAATATCAAAAAAAAATGACGTTAGTGTCGGAGCACACCCATCTTTTGATGATAAAGAGAACTTTGGACGAAAAAGAATTAATCTTACAGGCAGTGAAATAAAAAAATTAATTACAGATCAGTTAGAAATTATAAGTAAAATTGCTGACGAAGAAAGTTACTCAATTACCCATGTAAAACCTCATGGTGCACTTAATAATATGGCTTGTGAAAATTATGAAATATCTAAGTCTATTGGAGAAGCAATATTAAATTTTAATAAAGATTTAATATATGTTTGTTTGCCTATGACCCAAATGGAGAAAGCTGCTAGGGACTTAAACATGAGGTTAGCGTGCGAAATTTTTGCCGACAGAAATTATGAAGATAATGGTAATTTAATATCAAGAAAATTACCTAACGCATTAATTACAGATCCAGAAGAAGCATTAAAAAAAACTATTTTAATGTTAAAAGAAAAATCTATCGTATCCTATTCAGGAAAAAGAATACCCTGCACTATAGATACAATTTGTTTACATGGAGATGGTAAAACTGCTTTAGCAATGGCAAATAAACTTAAAAGTGGATTATTGAATGAAAATATTAAGCTTAAGAAATTAACTGAAATAGTAAAGATATAAAAAAAAGGCGGCTAAAATATTAACCGCCTTTATTTTTTTTATTACCAAGCTACTTAATTGCTGGCATTGGGTATTGTAATTTACAAGCTGCTAATTCAAATGGATAAACAGTACAATATTTTCCATTTTGTACTTGCATCAAAATACCTCGTGTTTTTGTATTTTGTCCGTCCTTACCAAATTTAACACCTCTATAAGGTACGATTAATGTTTCGGGCCCTATATCAATATTTTGGAGAGCAGTTTGAATTGCTTTTGGATCGGTTGAACCAGCAACATTAATTGCTTGGGCTAACGCCATAAATCCAGTAAACGCTCTTGCTGGTACATCTGAAAGATCTCTTCCTCCAGAGTGTTTTTTAAACAATCTATTGATATCTCCAATTAAAGGAATAGTTTTTGCAAGATCGGTATTAAAAGGTGATCTTGTAATTACTCCTTCAGCTTTGCTTCCCATGGTTGCGATAAACTTTGGATCTGTGTATCCAGCATTCTGAGCAACTAAAAGTTTTGGGCTATAGTTTAACTTTGATGCAGTATTTAAAAATAAATAAGCATCAGATGTATATGACGAAGGCAATAAAACATCTGGATTCTTTGCTTTTAGTCTCTGAACTTCAGAATCTAAAGTAGTAGTTTTTGCTTTGTAGGCAATTTTTTCTACAACTTTATATTTTTGTTTTTTGGCCATTTTATTTTGCGTGCTTCCACTGTCAGAACCCCAGAGTGTGTCTTCGTGAAGTATTCCTAAAGTCTTAAGCGCGCCATCATTTTTTTTATTAAAATCGTTCATAAACTCAAACATTAATTGAGTGAACTCACCGTCATGAGGTGTGACTCTGAAGAAATATTTAAATCCTCTTTTAGTTAATTTTGGTGAAGTAGATTCTCCATTTACCCAAGGTATACCGGCTCTTTCTGATACTTGGCTTGCTGCACCTGTTACAGATGAGTAGTACGCCCCAAACATTGCGTGCACTTTATCTGAATTTAGCATTTTTTCAGTTTCAGCAACACCTATGTCAGGTTTTCCGCCATGATCTCCAACTACTATCGAAATTTTAGCTCCGTTTAATCCTGAAAGACCTTTATTCTTTGCAAGCGGTATATCTATATCGTGGCTATTATTAATTAAATCCAAAGCTGTTTTAACAGCAGCAACAGCATCTTTTCCGACCTGCGCTACTGGACCAGTTAATGGATATAAAACTCCAACTTTTACATTTTCTGCAGCACTAATTATGCTAGACCAAGAAAAAGCTATAATTGAAAAAATAACTATAAAAATTTTTTTCATTTAATTATCTCCTTTTTTTTTATTATAATGTGGATTAAAAATGAATTTTGACCTGAAGTAAACACTTAGAATAAAATAACAAGTACCTCGTAGATGCAATTGTAAGAATAGTATGTTTTATAATAAGAAGTATCCAAAAATAATAACAATTAGGAGTTGTATTGACATCTGAGATTATTTTGCAGGCTATTGCTAGCGGTCTAATGATGGGACTAATTTATGCTCTTATTGCTGCGGGCTTAAGTTTAATTTTTGGTCTAATGGATATCGTTAACTTTGCACATGGTGAACATTTAATGTTATCCATGTTTTCATCTTTCTGGTTGTGGTCTATTTTTGGTTTAGATCCTGTTTTTTCTATTCCAATAACAATATTATTGATGGCCTTATGTGGGGTTGGTACACATTATTTTTTAATTAGACATATCTTAAAAGCAAAAATGTTAGTTCAAATTTGTGCTACATTTGGTTTGTCTATTTTTATAAGATCTTTAGCGCAGTTTTTGTGGACACCTGATTTTCAAAATATAAAAAAACCCATGTTAGAAGGCCGTATAGAAATCTCTGGAATTTTTGTTGGCCAACCTCAATTTTATGCAAGCATAGTGTGTTTGTTCTCTTTTTTTTTACTTTACCTTTTTGTAACTAAAACAGAAACTGGTCTTGCGTTACAAGCTACTGCTCAAGATAGAAAAGCTGCTGAAATATTAGGTATACCTTCTGATAGAATGTTTGCTCTTGGATGGGCAATTGGACTTGCTTGTGTAGCTGTTGCAGGCGGAATGATGTCGAATTATTTTTTTATATTTCCTGATGTTGGTCTCAACTTTGCTTTATTCGCATTTGTAGCTGTAGCATTGGGTGGATTTGGAAGTATTATAGGGTGTTTATATGCAGGAATAATAATAGGTTTAACTGAATCACTTGGTGGTTTGCTTATAGATCCTTCTTACAAACTTCTTTATGTTTTTGCTATTTACCTGCTTGTTGTAATCTGCAGACCACAAGGATTGTTTGGTAGATACTAATGAATAGTAAACTAGAAATAGCTAAACTAGAACCTGTTTGGAATACAAATAAAAGTATTTTTTATTTAATGTCGTCAATAGTTTTTCTTTTATTTGCTCTCCCTTTATTTAATGTGAATTCTTTTTATTTACATTTAATGATTACTATTTTTATGTATTCAGCAATGTCTCAATCTTGGAATGTTATTGCTGGAATGTCTGGTCAAATCAGTCTTGGCCATGGTGCTTTTTTTGGACTTGGTGCCTATTCATCAACTTTTCTTTATATGGAGTATGACATTACACCATGGGCGGGCATTGTTGTGGGAATATTTTTATCAGGCATAGTGGCAATATTAATTGGATTATCTGTTTTAAGATTAAGTGGACATTATTTTGCTATAGCAACTCTTTTAATAGGAATAAGTTTTCAAGTTATTTTTCAAAGATGGGACCTTGTTGGTGCTGCATCAGGCTTATGGGTACCCTTAACTGAATTCGACTCATGGAATGCTATGCAATTTCACAGCAGTAAAGTTCCTTATTATTATATTTTTTTAGTTTTCTTTTTGATAACATTTTTTTTAATATGGCTATTAGATAGATCTAAAATAGGTTTTAGATTCAGGGCAGTGAGAGATGATCCACAAGCTGCTGCAAGCCTAGGAATAAATGTCTCAAAGCATAAGATTATTGCATATGCTATTTCAGCTATGATAATGGCACCAATGGGAAGTCTATTTGCTCAATATATATTAATTATTGATCCTGATAGAGTTTTTAGCTTTGACATTTCTATTTTTGTTCTTCTGTTAACTGTTCTTGGTGGAGTTGGAAATATTTGGGGGCCTTTAGTTGGAACTGTAATATTAATACCAGTCACTGAATACTCTAGAATATGGTTTGGTGGTACTGGAGGTGCAGTTGATCTTATGATTTATGGAATTATATTAATGATAATTTGTGTTTTTCGTCCTGCAGGAATTATTTCGTTAGTACCAGCAAGAATTTTAGAAAGAGATAAAAAAAGATGATTATTTTAAAGATTGAAAACTTAAGTAAATTTTTTGGTGGGATCAAAGCCAATGAAGATATTAATTTTGATGTAAATCAAGGTGAGATTCTTGGTGTGATAGGTCCAAATGGAGCAGGTAAATCAACATTGTTTGACCTAATAACAGGATACACAAAACCCGACAATGGAAAGATAATATATAAAGACAAAAATATTTTTGGTGCTAGGCCAGATGTTGTTAGTAATTTAGGAATAGGTAGAACTTTTCAGAAATTAAAACCTTTTTCAGATCAAACTTTATTAGAAAATGTAATGATTGGTGCGTTTGCAAAAGAAGACAATATTAAAAAAGCAAAAAATAAAGCTTTAGAAGTAATTGATTTTGTAGACTTAATTGAAAAACGTCATCATTATGCGAGAGAATTATCTACAGGACAAAGAAAAAGATTAGAACTAGCAAGGGCAATGGCCACAGAACCTGATTTGCTCTTAATGGATGAAGTTACTGGTGGCGTGGATCAAAAAACTATTCCTGGCCTTGTTGCGCTTCTAAAAAAATTAAAAAGATTTGGGACAACAATTATTACGATTGAGCATAATATAAATATTATTATGGAAATTTCAGATAATATATTAGCTTTAGACCAGGGACAAAAAATCGCTTTCGGAAAACCAAAAGAAATTCAAAATAATAAAAAAGTAATAGACGCATACTTAGGAAGTGTGGACGGTGCTTGAAATAAATAATATCGATGTTTTGTATGATGATTTTCAAGTTATTTGGGATGTTTCATTGAATGTTAAAAAAGGGGAAATGGTTGCCTTACTGGGTCCTAATGGTTCAGGAAAAAGTACAATCTTAAACACAATAAGTAATCTAGTCCCTCACAAGAATGGTAACATTAAATTTAATGAAAAAATTATAAGTTTATCACCTACATATAATAGACCTGGTATGGGAATTTCACATGTACTAGAAAGAAGAAGAGTATTTCCTCACCTAAGTGTTAAACAAAATTTATTACTAGGTGCTTGGCATAAAGTGGCAAAAGAAAAAAGAGATAATTCATTAATCGAAATTTATAATATATTTCCAAAATTAAAAATAAGATCTGATCAACTAGCAAGAACTATGTCTGGTGGTGAGCAGCAAATGCTAGCTATAGCGAGAGGTTTGATGGGCTTGCCAAAGTTATTAATGGTAGATGAACCTTTTTTAGGTTTATCTCCTTTGGTTGTCAAAGATTTAATTAAGATATTTAAAAATATAACTGATAGTGGTATTTCGATTTTGTTCGTTGAACAGAATGTTAGATTAGCACTAGGTATGGCAGATAGAGGTTATGTTTTAGAAAGTGGTAGGTTAGTGGTAAGTGGTATGTCTAAGGATTTAATGAATAACGAGAAAGTAAAAAAAGTATTTTTAGGAAGTTAAAATTTTTTCTTTCCAAATTCAGAGTTTAGTTTATCGGTAATAAGCATTTTACCAGGTGTGTGTGTTATGCAAAAATCTGGTTTTGATTTTTCTAAAACTGACTGAGGTGTAACTCCACACGCCCAAAAAACTGGTATCTCTTCCTTCTTTAGCTCTCTTGGAGAGTTCCCGTACTCAGGTTTCATAATATCTTTAATTCCGATCATTAATGGATCACCTAAATGCACAGGTGAACCGTGCACAGCAGGATATTGTGAACTTATCTCTATAGACTTAATAGTATCTTTAGCATTTAAAGGTCTCATGGAAACAACTAATTTTCCAGAAAATTGCCCGGCAGGTATACAATCTATTGAAGTCTTATACATAGGCACAATAGTATTGTTAGTTATATGTTGCATTTCAATACCAGCGTTAATTAATGGTAACTCAAAAGACATAGAGCAACCTAAAACAAAAGTTACTAGGTCTTCATTCCAATACTTCTTTATGTCGTATGGTTCTTCAATTAATTGGCTTTTTTTCCACACCCTATATTGAGGAACATCTGTTCTAATATCTATTTCACCAAGTTCTGGCAGATATGGGCTACCTTTGATACCTTTACTTATTAACGGACAAGGTTTTGGGTTATTTTTACAAAATTGAGAAAAATCATCTGCATATTTACTTGGAAGTATACAAAGATTACCCTGAACGTACTTATCAGCTGTGCCTGCAGTCTGTTCTATATATTTATTCTCTCTAATTATTTTTCTTGCGTCTTTAGGATCTTTAACATTAAGCATAAAATTAATATAAAAAATTATTCAGAGATAAGCTAGCTAATTCTGCTGAAGAATTTTTTGTTTTAAAACCATTTAAAATATTTGTTGTTTTAGCTAATTGATCTTCAATTTTATTAGGATTTTCTAAAAATTCATTTACATGTTTGTAAATATTATTGGCATTACATTTGGATTGTAGAAGTTCAGGAATAATTTCTTCCTTGGCGGCAATATTTATTATATTTGCATACTTAGTTTTTACAAGGATTTTAATTATTAAAAAATTGATAAAATTAATTTTATAAAGAATAACTGAAGGTATTTTTGCGTTACAAATCTCTAATGATACTGTTCCAGATTTAGCAACAGCAAAGATAGATTTTTTTAAAAGATGAGATTTTATTTTATCATCGCTAACAACTTGACAATTAGATAGTCCACTATTTTTAATATAAAATTGAATTAATTTATTATGTTCTCGAGTTGAGTGAAAAATATAAATAATATCATTATACTTATTATCCATTAGCTTTATAAAATTTAATAATATTGGTGCTAAGATAGTAATTTCTGAAATTCGACTACCAGCAAAAATAGATATTAATGCTTTATTTTTTCCAACTATTTGATTGATGTCTATTTTATCGTCTTTTTTTTCTTCCAACAAAGGGTGCCCCACAAATTCACAGCTTACATTTTCTTTTTCAAAGTATTTTTTTTCAAAATTAAATAGTAAAAAAATATGATCTATAAATTTTTTTATCTTTTTTACTCTTCCCTCTCTCCATGCCCATACTTGTGGGGCAACATAATGAAGAGTCTTAATTCTAGCGTTCTTACTTTTTACTCTCTCAGCAACTCTTAATGTAAAATCTGGGCTGTCAACTGTAAAAAGAATATCGGGACTAAAATCTAAAATTGCTTTTACTGTTTGGTCAATTTTTTTTTTTATCTTGAATAAATTCAAAAAAACTTTTGTAAAACCCAAATATGTAATTTCCTTCAAATCATAAATAGATTCAATGCCCAAAGATTTAAGGTTGTCACCACCTACAGACAGATATTGAATTTCAGGATTAATTTTTTTTAAATTTATAATAACTTTGGACGCTAATTTATCACCTGAAGGTTCCCCAGTTAGTATAAATATTTTTTTCATTTTACTACAATAAATATTTTACTTTTATTAGCTATCTTAAATAGATTTTTTTTATCTAGACAAATATTTGATCTTTCTTTTAATACTATTCCTTTCAATCCCGAACTTTTACACTGTAATAAAGTTTTTAATCCTATTGTTGGGAGGTCAATGCGTAGGTCTTGTTTTTTCTTGGGGAATTTTACTAATACACCTGTAGAGAATTTTTTAATTTTTTTTATTTTTTTTAACATTTTTTCTGTACCATCATGACCTTCTATCTCTAAAACTTTTTGACTACGTACGACAGTTCCTTGACTAAAACTATAATTATTTAGCTTTTTTAAGACTGAAATAGCTTTTTTAATATCTTTATTGTCATTGGTATTAGGTTTTAATTTTGTGTGTACACCTTTATTAAGACTAAGTTCAGGTGTAAACAAAAGAGAGTTTAAAGTTATAATTTTTTCTTTTTTCAAAATATTAATTACTTCTTTTAAAATAGCTGCATCTCCTATTTTTGCTGCTTTAATAATTCTTGGAATATAATAAATACCTTTAATATCAAGTTTAATTTTTGAAAAATTCGGCTTTTTAACGTTACCAGCAAAAATTACTCTTTTACAGTTTTGTACTTTAAAAATTTCTATAATTTTTCCAATTTGACCAATAGAAACTATGTGTGAATTTTTTTCTTTTCTATAAATTTTGTTTTTAGTTAGATCTATAATTAGATATTTTTTTTTTAATTTTTTTAATTTTGTAAGAATTTTTTTTGGGAAATCATTTTCTCCAAATATTAGTCCGATCATTTTACTCTTTACTTGTTGGAGTACAAATTGGTCTTTTCTTATCTTTAGCTATAAAGTTAATTACTTCTTTTACAAGTTCATTGTCTTTATATTCACCATTTATTTTATTAAGATTTTCGTGGAGATTTTTAGATGTAAAAATCGCTTTATAAGCTTTATCAAGGTCCATTATTTTTTTGTTTTCATAATTGTTTCTCCTAAGTCCTATTAAGTTTAGTCCTTGTAGATGATTTCTGTTTCCAAAAGATAGTCCAAAAGGAATTACATCTTTTAATACTCCTGTCATTCCACCAATCATGGCCAACCTACCTATTCTTGTAAACTGCTGAACTGCTGAATTTCCTCCTATTACAACTGAATCTTCTATGGTAACGTGACCTCCTAAAGGTACGTTGTTAGCGATAATAACATTGTTTCCAACCTTGCAGTCATGGGCTACGTGAGATGAAATCATAAGCAAGCAATTATTACCTATAACTGTTTTTCCTCCCCCACCTTCTGTTCCTGGATTAATTGTTACATATTCTCTAATTGTGTTGTTCTCACCAATTATTAAACTATTAGGCTCATCATTGTATTTAAGATCTTGAGGTGATGTTCCGATACTTGCAAATGGGAAGATTTTAGTTCCCTTTCCTACTTTTGTATTTCCCTCAATATGTACATTAGATACTAATTCAATATTATCTTCTAACTCTACTGATTCACCTATATTGCAAAATGGACCTATCTTTACATTTTTTCCTATTTTTGCATTTTTTGAAATATTACTAGAGCTATGAATCATTTTTTATCTACTATAGTTGCTGACCATTCCGCATCAGCCATTCTTTTTCCATCAACTTTTGCAACACCTTTATACTTCCAAACCCTTCCGTGTGATCTTATTGCTTCAATTTCTAAATGAAGTTCGCAGTCAGGTATAACAGGATTTCTAAATCTAGCTTTGTCTACTCCCATTAAAAATACTAATTTATTTTCGTAGTCTTTTGGATCAATTCCATAAGCAGTCAATGCAGCTGCGGCCTGACCAAATGCCTCTACTATTAGAACTCCTGGCATTACTGGTTGGCCTGGAAAATGACCTTGAACATAAAAACCATTTTTTTTAACATGCATTATGGCGGTAGCTGATTTTAAATGAACAATATTGATAAGCTTATCAATTAATAACATCGGCTCCCTGTGTGGTAACAAACTTTCTATTTTTTTTCTATCTATCGTGTTGTTCATTTTTTTGAATTTCTTATAAAATTCTTTAAAGGTACTGCTGGATATCCCATAACTATTGTTCCGTCTTTTATATTTTTTACTACCCCACTACCACCACCAATTTTAACATTATTTCCTATTTTTAGATGGCCAGAAACACCCGCTTGTCCACCTATTGATACCTTATCACCTATAGAAGAGCTGCCAGCAAACCCAACTTGTCCTGCAATCATGCAATTATCTCCAATTTTTACATTATGCGCCACATGAACTTGATTGTCTAAAAAAGTATTTTTTCCAATAATAGTGTCGTTGATTGAACCTCTGTCTAATGTACAGTTTGCTCCAATTTCAGCGTTATGATTAATTATTACTTTTCCAATGTGAGGAAATCGAAGGTTTTTTTCTTTTAACGGAATAAAACCAAAACCTTTTAAACCAATTTTACATCCATCTTGCACAACTACATTATTACCTATTAAAGAATTTCTTATAAGAACATGGGATCCAATAATACAGTTTTCACCAACTAAAACACCTTGTTCAATTATTGTATTGCTTCCTATATAACTATTTTTTCCAATTTTTGAGTTCTTTCCGACTAAAGTATTTTTGCCAAACGTTACTTTTGGATATCTTGCTTTTTTAGGGCTTTTTAATGATTTGTCAGGAATATCTAAATCTGCACCTGGATAGAAACTTCTGGTTACTTTACAAAGCTCGTAAAGAACATTTTTAACTAATATAGGTTCACAATTTTTAGGCAAATAATCTTTAAATTTCTCTGTTGTAATACAATAGGATGCTTTAGTTAATTTTGCAAAATTTATATAATTTATATTATCTAAAAATGATAAATCTGAATTTTTTGCATTTTTAAGATTATTTATATCAAAAATTTTTAATTTTTTTTTAAAATTTAAAGCAGGAAACAGTACGCTGGGTAAAAAAGGACCTTTTCGTTTAAAGAAAATGTTCTTATTCATTGAAGTTAATTAATTTTTAAAGATGATAATTCTTTATTTAAAATGGCAATTATTTGGTCTGTTATTTCTAATTCCGAATTACCTAATATAATGCTTTCTTTATCCAAAACTAGGTTGATGCTATTTTCTTCCATATATTTTTTCAAAATTGGATTAACAGCTTTTAAAAGTGCTTTTTTTGCCTTAGTTCTTGATTGTGAAATTTTTTTAAATGACTTTTGTCTATTTTTTTGTAGATCAGAAACTTTTTTTCTAAGTATTTCTACTTTTTTTTTAAATTCGTCATTTGAAATTAATTTTTTTTGAGAAATTATTTGAGCTTCTTCTTTCCTGATATCTTCTTCTTCTTTTCTAAATTTTTTAGACTCATTTTCAAATTTATTTTTTAATGCTGTTTGTGCTTGGGCTCCAGCTTTACTGGTATTCAATACTTTTTTAAAATCTATAAAGTGAGACTCACTAGCTAAAGAAAAAGTAGAGTAAAAAATGAATAAAACTGAATATAAAAAAAATTTATTTTTAATTATTTTCATTATTTAAAATGTTGTTCCTAATTTGAAACTAAAACTTTCAGTTACATCTGTACTAGCTTTAGTTAAATTTTGTGAAAAAACAAAACTCATTGGTCCTACGGGAGAAGACCAGCTTGTGTTAACACCTAATGAAGATCTAATTTTGTTTGAATCATCAATTGAGCTATCATAATCCACTTCCCAAATATTACCAATGTCTAAGAATAATCCAATATCTGTTTTTGTGCCTTCTGGCAGTAGATTTGGTAATTTCACTTCAAAGTTAGAAGCTATAGCATAATTTCCACCCACATAATCAGTTCCATCTTTAGGTCCAATTTTTCCAGGCTGAAAACCTCTTAAATTTTTACCAGGTAATCTTATTCTTTTACTTATTCTTACATTTTCTTTACTAAATCCATTTATGCCTGTTGCAAGAAACTTAAAAGCACCAATAGCGTTTTCAGAAAAAGCATGATAAGTGCTTAATTGGTAAGTATTCTTCATGTAAGGAGAGTCAGCATAAACAGGTAGTTGTTGACTAAATTTAGAAAAAAACCCATCTGTTGGTTCGAACGTTCTATTACGTTTATCGTAAGATATTCCATAATTAAAACCTAAATCAGTAAATGAACCTTTTTGTTTTTTAAGAGACTCTGAAGCTGAACTCTCCACTTCTAAATTGTCATAGGAAAGTGCCAAAGAAGGCGACAAATAAATATCTCTATATTGCTCAAAACTAGTTCCAGCTCCAAACGAGGTAATGCTATTTTTAAATCCGGAATCTGGTTTATCATTACTTGAGTTTTGAGCAAAATAAGTTAAAGCATTTCCAGAAAATTTATAATTTGGGTTAGAGTAAGTAATCCCACCAGTAAAATTTTCTTTACTAATATCAATATTAGTTGAAAGCCTTATACCTTGTCCTAGCCAATTATTTTCACTAATATTAAATGCAAAACTGGCACCATTTGTTCCTACACCAGCACCAGCGCTAATTTCACCAGTTGGTTTCTCCTCAACTTCAATACTTATAATTTTTTGACCAGCACTTGAACCCTCACTAATAGTTTTTTTAATATCTCCAAATATATTTCTTGATTTAAGTTTTGATATAGATTGATTGAGTTTTAAGGTGTTAAAAGGGTCACCCTCATCTAGTAAGAGTTCAGAACGAATAACTGACTCATCTGTAACAGCATTACCTTTGATTATTATTCTTTCAACAAGTTCTTTTGAGCCTTCATAAATATTAATTTTAATTTCTATTGATTCATTTTCTAAAATTTCATTGACTGAATGTTCAATAAATTGAAGGTCGTTATTAACAATTAAAATATCCACTGCATCTAATAATTTTTTTACAGTGAATGGAGAATAATATTTTCCTATAACTTTAGAAAAATCTTTTTCTAAAGGTGTAAATAAGTTTTTATCCAAAACATTACTAACGTTCGTGCTAATTTTATTCACTCTGTAACGATTACCCGCGTTAATAGAGTAGGTAAGATTGGTAACGTTCTGTTTGCTAACAACCGCGTTGCTAGAAAGTACTTGTACGTCATAATATCCTAAAGACTTGTAATAATTAACTAATAATCTTTTATCTAGTTCAATATTATTAGAGTTTAAAAAAGTATTTTTAGACAAAACTTTCCAAAATTTTTTTTCTTCAGAGGCAATAACTTCTCTTAGTCTTTTTTCTTTTATTTTTTTATCTCCGGTAAAACTAATTTTACGAATATTGGTTTTTTTTCCTTTATCTAAGATATAAATAAGATTAATTCGATTATTTGCAAATTTTTCTTTTTTAACTTCAATGCTAGCAAAATTAAAACCTATAGATGCATAAGCCTTTTTTATAGCTCGCAAATCTTCATCTAATTTGCTTTCTATATAACTTCCTTTTTCTTTAAGTGCTAGACCTTTTAGAATAGATGACTTTATACTTTTTGATTTTTCTCCTTTAAAATCTATTGCATTAATAACCTGATACTCTTTCACTTTAATATTTAAAATGTTGTTGGTTAGAGAAAGTTCTATATCTTCGAAGAATTCAGTGTTGTATAAATTTTTTAAAATTTTATCGACATCAAAAGCCGAATAATCTTTTCCTAAAGTAACTTCACCATAAACATTTATTGTTTCGTCGCTTATTCTTTGATTACCAGTGATTTCGACTTTTTTCACAACTTCAGCAAACAAACTATTGCATAATAAAAAAAAAATAAGGATTAAATATTTTGACATTTTAGTACTGTTTTCGTTTTTTTATAATTTTATGAGCAAGGTATCTTCCCCATGTATCAATTTTATATATACTTTTTAAACTATTGGAAGTCATATTTGAAGTTTTTATATAGTTTTTATCTTTTAAAACAAGATTCAAATATTCGGAAATGTTATTAAAGGTTATTTTATGCTTTAAAAATTCATCAACAAATATTTCATTTGCTGCATTAATAATAATCGGGCCAGATTTACTACTATTGATTTTAGAAATCAACTTTAAAGTTGAAAATTTATTTTTATCAACCGGCAAAAATTCAAGATTTTGATTAGAAAAACCTTTTATATTTATCTTCTTATTAAAATATTTTTCATATAAAAAATTTTTATTAAACATTGCGTTTGCAATTGGTATTTTCATATCTGGTAAATGATACAGAAGATAAGTTGTCCCATTTTTGAATTTCACTATTGCGTGCACAAGAGATTGTGGATGAATTATAATTTCATACTTTTTTAAATCAAAAGGAAATAACTTTAGTGCCTCGGTTAGCTCTAAAACTTTATTCATTAGAGTTGCTGAATCAACGGATATTTTTTTTCCCATTTTCCATTTTGGATGTTTAATAGCATCTTTGGGTTTGATATTCTTAAATTTTCTCTTATCGAGTTTTAAAAACGGGCCGCCTGAAGCTGTAATAAAAATTTTTTCAATTTCGTCATTAGTATGTAGTTTTGTCAATTCTAAAATAGAAAAATGCTCTGAGTCTATTGGAACTAAATTTGTATTATATTTTTTCATTGTTTTTTTTATTAGGCTCCAACCACACACAATAGATTCTTTGTTTGCTAAAAGAATTTTTTTACTCAACTTTATAAAAGTTAATGTAGGTTCTAGTCCAGCAATACCTGGTACAGCTGAAACAGTAATATCAACTTTTTTTAAATATTTTTTTATATTAGCAATGTTATTTAAAATAATTAATTTTTTAAATTTTTTTATTTTTTTTATTTTTAGATATACTTTGAAATTATTAACAATAACTATTTTAGGTTTGAATATTTTAATTTGTGATAAAATTTTTAAATAATTTGTGTTTGCAAAAATTAAAACTACTTTAAATTTTTTTGTTTTTTTTACTATTTCTAGTGTCGACTGACCAATCGATCCTGTGGAACCAAGTAAAGCTACTGTTTGAAGTTTCAAGTTAAATCAATCCTACTATTTTTATCGAGAAACTAAAAATTAAAACAAAAATTAAGCCATCAATTCGATCAAGCACTCCACCATGACCAGGTAAAATATTACTTATGTTTTTTACCTTAGCCCTTCTCTTCCAAAAAGACACGAACAAATCGCCAAATTGGCAAGTTATTGAAAAAAGAATTGTTATCAAAAAAAATTTTAATTGATAAAAATTAATTAATTTTTCATCTAAGATTAAATCTTGAAAAAAATTTAAAATTGGTAAAGACATTAAGCTAAAAATAATAGACCCAATTGAACCTGAAATTGTTTTATTTGGACTTATTTTTGAAAGTTTTCTTCCTTTAAATATTTTTCCAAATGTGTAACCACCAATATCAGACAAAAAAGTACTTAATAAAATCCAGTAAAGTAACGTTAAAGAACTGCTTGTTTCTCCTCGCAGATAATAGAATGAAAATAATGCAAAAATTATTATAATATTTGAAATAAAGTTAAACAAAAAGTTTTTAGTATTTTTAAATATTTCATAAAAAGAAAAGAAATAAATAGTACTTAAAAATATTATAAAATAAAATCCTGAATTATAGGAGCAGTAAATTAAAATCGGAAGAAGCACCAACGATGTTAGTATTCTTTTTACAAGCTCGTAGTTCATTAATTAAACACCTCCAAAATTGCGTTTTATTTTATGAAACTTTTTAATTATATTATTTAAATCCTTTTTTGTAAATTCTGGCCACAATTTATCTAAAAAGAATATTTCTGTATAAGCTAATTGCCATAGCATAAAATTACTTAAACGTTTTTGACCCCCTGTCCGAATAAGAATATCTGGTGGAAGTAAATCTAAATATAAATTTCTATTAATATTATTCTCTGTAATTTTTTTAGATTTAATATTTAACTTTTTTATTGAATCCATAATTTCATTTTTTGATCCATAGTTAATAGCTAAATTAACAATTAATTTGGAATTTTTTCTTGTTTTTCTTGCGGCGGCTATTAAAATTTTTCTTATTCCTGAAGATAGCTTGTTATTACGACCCAAAATATTAATTTTTATTTTATTTTCTATAATATTTTTAATTTCTTTTTTAAAATATATTTTTATTAAACTAAATAAATAATTTATTTCTGATTTTGGTCTTTTACAGTTTTCGCTAGAAAAAACATAGAATGTTATAATTGGTACTTTAAATGTAATTGAGGCTTCAACTATTTTCTGAACAATTTTGACTCCCTCTAAGTGTCCATAATTTCTACTTTTTTTTTTTTTTATACCCCATCTTCCATTGCCATCCATAATAAAGGCAATGTGATTAAGTTTATTCATACTTGAAGTATTTCTTTTTCTTTTTCTTCTGAGATTTTGTCTATACTTAATATGTTGTCATCTGTAACTTTTTGTATATTTTTCTCAAATACTTTATTTTCATCTTCACTTATCTTTTTATCTTTAATTAATTTTTTTAATTCATCATTAGCTTCTCTTCTTATATTTCTAATAGAAACTTTATTTTTTTCACCAATATTTTTTAAGATTTTAATTAAGTCTTTTCTTCTTTCTTCTGTTAAATCTGGAATTCTTATTCTTAAAACAGTTCCATCAATTTGAGGGTTTATGCCTAAATCAGATTTTTGTATAGCAGCATCAACAGCTTTAATATTTGTTTGGTCCCAAACTTGAATTGTTATTAATCTTGCTTCAGGCACACTTATGCTTGCAAGCTGATTTATTGGCATCATTTGTCCATAAACATCGACTTTAATCATATCCAACATAGAGGCGTTGGCTCTTCCTGTTCTCAGTGAAGACAGGTCCTTTTTGTATGACTGGATAGTCTTGTCCATTTTAATGGCGTAGTTTTTTTCATTAAACTCTGAGCTCATAATTAAACTCCTTCACCAACTTTATATCTTATAAAATCAATTATTTTAAGATTACAATCATTTATTATATCTGAAACTTTCTTCTTTGGGTCCATAATCCACACTTGATTAAGCAGCGTGTTGTCAGAAATAAATTTATTAATTTTACCTTTTGCTATTTTTTCAATTATTTCATTTGGTTTTCCGGAGTTTAAAAGCTCTGCTTTGATAATTTCTAATTCTTTTTCTACAACTGCTTTGCTTAAATTTTTTTCTTCGAGTGCTATAGGAGATAGTGCTGAAACATGCATTGCAATTTTTTTTCCTACATCATCTTCTTTTGAAATTTTAACAATAGATACTATTTTACCAATTTTATCTTCTAGGGCACCATGAATATAATAAGAATTTTTTCCATTTGAGTTATTAAAAAAAACTGATCTTCTTATTGTTATTTTTTCTCCCATTTTAGCAATTAAATCTATTAAATTTACTTCTACCGGTAATTTATTTTTCATATTAGCTTTGTTAACTTTTGATAAATCAGATTTATTATCAAAGTTAATTGCTGAGACTTCTTTACAAAAAGAAATAAATACATCATTTTTTGCCACAAAATCTGTCTCACTATTAATTTCAATTAGAGCAACTTCCCCATCTCTTTCGTGTAAAAGACATAAACCTTCTGCGGCTGTTCTGCTCATTTTATTCGACGCTTTTGCTATACCTTTCTTTCTTAAAAACTCTATAGCCTTTTCAAGGTCTCCATTAGATTCATCTATTGCAAGTTTACAGTCTTTAAAACCAACACCAGTAACTTCTCTCAGTTTTTTTACACTTTCAAGTATATCTTTACTGGACATAAAATAAGATTTGCTAAATAATTTTTTCTTCAGCTTTTTTTGCTTTTTGAGTATTTATTTTTTTAGGTTTTTCTTTATCTTTTTCGTTAGTTTTAACTTCAATAAATTTTGAAGCATTAACAATAGTGCTTTTTAATAGATCGCAGTAAAGATTAATTGATCTCCTTGCATCATCATTTCCAGGTATTGGAAAGTGAATATCAGTGGGATCTGAATTAGTATCTAAAATAGCTGCAATTGGAATATTAAGTTTTTTAGCCTCAGCAACAGCAAGCGACTCTATGTTTGTATCTATAATAAATATTAACTGAGGCAACTTTTTCATGTCTGCTATGCCACCAAGTGATCTTTGCAGTTTTTCTTTTTCCTTAGTTCTTTTCAATATTTCTTTTTTGGTAAAACCAGTGTCTTCTTTAGCAAGAGTCTCCTCAAGCATTTTTAATCTTTTTATTGAATTTTGAATTGTGTTCCAGTTAGTCAACATTCCTCCAAGCCATCTATAGTTGACATAGAACTGATCAGTTTCTTTAGCTAAATTAAAAATTTGTTCTGAGGCTTGTTTCTTTGTAGATACGATTAATATTTTTCCACCACTTGAAATACATTTATATATTTCTTCCAAAGCGTTTTTAAAGAAAACAACAGTTTGTGTAAGATCTATTATATGTATTGAATTTTTTTCTCCAAAAATGAATTTTTTCATTTTTGGGTTCCATCTTAAAGTCTTATGACCTAGATGCACTCCAGCTTCTAATAATTCTTTTATATTAACTTCAGGTACATTCATATTTTTTCCGGTTAATCCACCACAGCAAACCTCTTACGAGACCGGTAGGGTTTTAACCCTTAACGCTGTGTGCGAAATTACGCTTTCTTATATTCAAAAAGAGCACAAATCAAGCAACTAAAAGCTTATTTTTTTAACATATTCCTTGTTTTTAATTAAGCTAAACAAATTAAAGTCAAATTTTCTAGTTTTTTCAAGCTCAAAAGAGTAATTTTTATTCCTGTCTCTTAAAATAACACTGATTTTTGTTTCACCATTACTTTTTAATATATCGTTTAGTTCTTTTAGCTTTTCTCTGTTGTTAAGTTCTATAGACACATTTTCATAAGTTTTGTTAACTAAATCAGAAAGATCAACTATTTTTTTTATATTCACTCTTAATAAACTGTTTTCATTGGTATTTTTTTCTTTGTGAAGGGTTAAAATAAAAGAACTAGACTCTTTTAGCTTCTCTCTATTAGATGTAAAAAGATCAGAAAATAAAAAGATTTCATACTCACTTTTGTTATCGCTAAACTTTACAATTGCGTAAGAATTTCCTTTTGTACTCTTTTTTTCTTGAATAGACATTATTGTTCCTGCAACAAGAGATTCGGATTCATTACCCTCTATAAAATCTTTATAAGAAACAATCTTAAGCTGTGTAAAAAATTCTTTATATTCATTTAGAGGATGGTCTGAAATATAAAAACCTAGTGAAACAAATTCTTCACTTAATAATTCTTTTTTAGACCATGGCTTGGTTGTATTAAATTTAAATATTTCATTGTCTTTATTATTAATATCGTTAAAGAGATTTGTTTGATTACTTATTTTTTCATCGTATTTGCTTTTTATTGTTTGAATAATCTTAGGTATGGCTTCAAATAATTTTTTTCTGTTTAAGTCAATCTCATCAAAAGCTCCAGCTTTTACAAGTCCTTCAAGTTGTAGTTTATTTACATCTTTTGGGTCAACACGGTTAATAAAATCTGTAAATGTTTTGAATTTTCCATTTTTTTTTCTTTCATTTATAATATTTGAAATAGCTTCAAAACCTACACTCTTAATAGCTCCTAGCCCATAAAATATTTTATTTGTATCTGGTTTAAATTCAGCAAAACAATTATTTATGGAGGGCCTGATAACTTCCACTTTCAATCTTTTTAGTTCCTCAACATATTCTCTAAGTTTGCTGGTATTGGTTAATGAAGTAGACATGGAAGCAGCTATAAATTCCTCCTTGTGGTATGTTTTTAAGTAAGCAGTTTGAAATGCAATTAACGCATATGATACAGCATGGCTTTTATTAAAACCATAATCTGCAAATGGTTCGATTTTAGCAAAAACATAGTTAGCAACATCTTTTTTAATTCCGTTTTTTAAAGCTCCTGAGATAAATTTTTCTTTTTGTTTTTCTAGTTCTGCTCTTTTTTTCTTGCCCATTGCCCTTCTTAGAATGTCGGCCTCTCCAGCTGTAAAACCAGCGAGTGTTTGTGCGATTTGCATTACTTGTTCTTGGTAAATTATAATTCCATAGGTTGGTTTTAAAATTTTTTCTAGCGTTTCATGAATATAGTCGGGGGTTTTTTGACCATTTTTACACTCGTTATAAGTGGGAATATTACTCATCGGGCCTGGCCTATAAAGAGCAACTAGAGCCACAATGTCATTAAACTCTGTTGGCTTCATTTGTCGTAAAGTGGCTCTTACACCTGTGCTTTCTAATTGAAATAAGCCCGTGGTTTCTCCAGTAGATAACAATTTAAATACATTCTGATCCCGCAAATCAATTTTACTAATATCTAGTGTCATGTTTTTGAGACTTAACATTTTAATTGTCTTGCTAATTACGGTAAGGGCAGTAAGACCAAGTATATCAAACTTTACAAGACCTGCATTTTCTGAAGAATGCATATCAAACTGTGTAGATGGTAAAATTAAATTAGCAGAATGATCTTTATACAAAGGAACTTGTTCAGATAAATTTTCACCAGCTATAACAACACCAGCTGCATGTGTTGCCATGTTTCTATTTAATCCTTCAACTTTTAATGAAAGTTCAATTAATTTTTCAACTTTTTTATTATTTTTAATTTCTTCTTTAAATCTTGGTTCTCTATCGATTGACTCCTGCAAAGATAAAGGTCTGGACGGATCAAACGGAATCATTTTACTTATTTTGTCTACATGCCCGTAAGGTAGACCAAGTACTCTGCCAATGTCTCTTATTGCCATTCTGGCTTTTAGTTTTCCAAAAGTAATAATATGAGCAACACCATTCTTATATTTAGATTTTAAATATTCAAAGACTAAATTTCTTTTTTCTTCACAAAAATCTATGTCAAAATCTGGCATAGAGATTCTGTCTGGATTTAAAAATCTTTCAAATATCAAATCAAATTCAATTGGATCAATATCAGTTATGTCTAGACAATATGCAACTAGAGATCCGGCTCCTGAGCCTCGACCAGGGCCTACAGGAATATTATTTTTTTTTGACCACCGAATATAATCTGATACGATCAAAAAATAGCTTGAATAATTCATTGAATTTATAATGTCTAACTCGTGAAATAGCCTATCTTCATAAATTTTTGTTGTTTTTTCTTTATCAAGTTTTAAATCTTTATTCAGAATGTAGTTTTTTAATCTATTTTTTAATCCTGTTTTTGCTTGTGCTAACAACTCATCTACTACGGTAATATTATTTTCTGTATTTATCGTAGGTAAAACTGGAGCTGATTTTTTAGGCTTAAAATTAAATCTATAAGGAAAATTATAATTATTTTCTAATGCCTCTGGAATATCTTTAAATAAATTAACTAAATCTTCATTTTTTTTAATAAAATGTTGATCGTTAAATTTTTCTCTGTTTGGATCGTCTACAAAATTTTTTTGGCCTATACAAACTAAAGCATCATGTGCTTCGTACATTTCTTTTTTTAAATAAAAAACTTCCTGAGAAGCTATTAAGGGAATTTGATTTAATTCAGAAAGTCTAATTATAAAGTTTTCATAATTTTCTTCTCCTAGATCATTGTGCCTTTGTATTTCTAGGTAGAATCTATCTTTAAATATATTTTTTAATTCTTTTATTGCTTCTTCTATCTGTTTTAACTTGTTAAGTTTAAATAGCTTACCAAAAAATCCGAGGTGATTGCCACTTAGCAAAATCAAACCTTCATTAATATTTTTCAGTTCATTAATTTTACAATGTGGGTCTGTTTTTTCATCAGAGTCTAAATAACTCTTAGACGATAATTTAATTAAATTTTTATATCCTTGAGAAGTGCTAGCAAATAAAGGTAATTTACCTATAGAATTTACTAAGGAAAAATTAATTTGTGTTCCAATAATAGGATGAGTTCCTGATTTACTGACTTTTTCAGAAAATTCTAATGCTCCGCATAGATTGTAACTATCACAGATACCTATATTTGGAGTTTTATTCTCTTTACAGTAACTTGCTAAATCATCAATCTTGATCGCACCTTCACAAATGGAATATTGGGTGTGAACTTTAAAATTGTTGAAAATTTTAACATTAGACATTAATTCTTTTTATATTACCATTTAAAATACTCAACTTGTAATCTGCTTTATTAGCTAAATCTCTATTGTGAGTTGCAAAAATTATAGTCTTATTTAATTTTTT
>MDSY01064952.1_pt1 | contig 23662 bp, 20 predicted proteins | sample 811131 | NCBI WGS metagenome assembly MDSY01 (sample SAMN05326643, study PRJNA326480) | marine metagenome | isolation source: seawater | place: Atlantic Ocean: South West | collected 2010 | reverse complement strand
CCTTTTTACACCTAAACAAGCCTTTATATAAACGTTTTTAAGTTTATTTTTTACAATCCCTTTTATCTTCTGAATTACAAGACATTAGAAAATGAAATTTATAAGAAAAAAAGTCTTAGCACGAGTTGCTAAGACTTTTTTAATAGTAGTGTAGTGAATTATTTAATAATAATTCGCTTTATCGCAGTACGAACTCCGTCGGAAACGTTTAAGAAATACATTCCTTGAGACACAGCATCTAAAATGATTGTATGCAAGCGTTGTGGTTGATTTGTAAATACTCTATTATATATAGTTCTACCATGGAGGTCATGGACCAAAACTTTTACATCCGTATTGAATCCTGTAGGGAGTTTGAAATCAAACTGACCATGAGAGGGATTAGGAACTACTATAAAATCGTTTAGAGATTGCTTGGACAGACCTAGAGGTGGCCCACATATATTAAGGTCGAAATTCAAAAATTCTCCACCGTTGGAACTTGCTGAAACATCTGTAATTGTCAAAACCCAATCCCCCATAGATGCCTCTCCGATAAATGCAGACAACGCCTGAAACGGAATAACAGCTCCAGAAATAGTGGGTGCAGAAGAATTGCAGCTTAAAGCAGTTCCTTGATCATCAAAAGTAACAGCAATATCAGCTCCATTAGCACATCTATTAGCATCCAATAAAGTGATTGTGGTTCCATTGGGAGAAGTCAATTTCAATTCAATATCTGCAGACAGCGTGTGCTGTACATTAATTGCAACATTGACATCTGTGATTATTGTGTCAATACCAATATTTTGAGTGGAGGTTTTAACTTGATCCCCACCACCAATTGAAAAAGGAAGAAAGTTTAAATTATTTTCAGTTGAATTTACCACATTGCAGGCAATTGCATCAGTTGTAAAACTACGAGTTGAAGAAAAAGCACCCTGACCACAGATGCTTTTTGGAGCAACTCTCCAATAATAAGGAGTTGTAGCTGAAAGAGAATTTAAACTGTATGTATTTGTAGCTGAACTGAATGTCATCAAATTAGAAGTAAATGAAGCATTGTTTGCAAGTTGTATTTCATAAGAAGATGCAATTGGATCTGCATCCCAATCTAGAGAAGTATTTAAAGAAACGCCTGTTGCATTTTGAAGGGGAAACGTTAAGTTAAGGGGAGTAAAACTAGTACTAAAAACCTCAACATTTATAGTTTTTGACCTTTGAACTGAAGTAGATTGTGCATTAATTGTAATGGGGTATGTGCCAGGCGAAACAGAACTTGTTGAGCTAATCGTAGCGACAATAGTCTGACTAGAGTTTATATTGTTTACTGAAAAACTAACAGAGACTCCAGAAGGAACACCACTAGCCGAGAATGTTGTTACTTCATTGAATCCTAAAAAAACCTGATACGAAACATCTACAACGCTGTTTGATGGTGCACATAATACTTGTGATGTTTGCGCTGCTGGTACAGAGATAACAAACGTTGGCGAGGTTGGTGAACCAATCGTAAAGTTGGTATTTGAAATGTCATAAAAAATATTATCCGCTGCTTCTACCATAACTCTAGCCGTGGTTGTTTGATAATCGGGGATGGAAATAGACTCAGAACCATCATTTGGTGTTCCACTTGCTAAAACTATTGGATAGGTCATCCCTCCATCGGTTGATAATTTAATATTCACCGTTTGACAATTAATAGTACTGTTATTAGTTTGACCAACATCCCAAGTAACCATTTCAGTTGACGCGACATTCCATGTGACAGCAGTGTTAGGAGAAGTCATGACAAATGGATTTTCATTAACTACAGTTACATCCATCAAATCGGAGCTAGTTTGACCGATTCCGTTCGCAAAGCCACTTCCATTATCCCTCACCGTAAATGAAAAACTCATTTGACGGGCTACAGAAGGCGTAACCTCCCAAGTGGGAGTCAGATTATTAGCAACTACATCACTCATTTGTGGCATTGACCTATTGGGAGATGATATTGGTAGTCTTGCTCTGTATAATGGTCCAACAACCCAACTGGACTGCGGAGCGGCATTACCGGCTCCTTGTTCAGGATCATTTTGAGACCAATTGTAAGTTAAGGTTGTTAAACCGTCTGGATCTGTGGCAGAGCCTCTGAGCAAAAAGGCTGTAGATTTCGGGATCGTATAATCTGGACCTGCGTCAGCAACAGGGGGTTGATTGGTTAATGAAGTTTCTACATCACAGGAACTGCTGTTACCAGTTTGAATATTGTCCGCTATATCTCTTATATTTACATAGTTAAAGTGAGCATCACTATTGGGCTGAACATTAGAAGAACAGATTCCTGCATACCCCATAATAGAACTGCCCGACGCCGGCTCAACTTCTGTAACTCCGTTTCCAGACCTAGAACAGGTGTTCATCGTGTGAAACCCTCCAAATTGATGCCCCATTTCGTGAGCAACATAATCAATATCAAAAGCATCTCCTGTAGGATTTGTACGCCCAGTAAATGCACTTCCTTTGGACCCATCTGTACAAACACATGCAAGACAGCCGGCATTACCACTGTTTTGGGTGTTGAAATTATGACCAATATCGTAGTTTGCACTTCCAATTGCATTGTCAATTACAGTTTGAGTGGTGTTATTCCACTCCCCGCTCCAGGGATCGGTTGCTGCATCTAAGAAAATAATAGCATCATTATTTGGAACAAATTGCATTGTTATTGCCAAATCTCTTTCATATATTTCATTAACGCGATTCATAGTTATGGCCATTTGTGCTTGAACATTAGCTTTTTTCTCTGCATCTGTTCCTGAACCCGCAAAAATTGAACTGTATTCTCCAACAGACGAAAGTGCCAATCGATAGGTTCTTAATTTTTGATCAGCAGTATCAGCTCTGTCTAAGTTATAGTTACTTCCCAAAGAAGTGATATTGATGTCATAATCGGTTAGACATTCAAAATTACCATAATCTGCCCCTAAAGACGACTTATTATAAACGATATAATTTTCTCGGTTTGATGTGTAAGGATCAATAAAAGTAGCACCATCAAGACCAGATAATTTCATTACATGCAGCCCAAACTGAGTGATACTAAATCGCATAGTCGCTGTAGGATCATCAATTCCAATAGCTTTGTATGTTTTAATTTGAGGGTATTTAGCTGCGAGTATTGGATGCATAATTGGAGATTCTGTAATTGTGAACCGTTGGAATGTACCATTAGGCATAGGGAATTCTACAACTACAGAAGAACGAATTGTGTTTGGACTTCTTAAAGGCGCTAAATCTAAAATCTCTGAAAACTTATCCATGTTTAAATGGAATACCTCAAAAGAGTTTGGTACTGAATTTCTTTGGAGTATTTCAGTTTCAGAAAATCTGGATGTCGTTGTTTTTTCCCAATATTGGTTTTGTGAGAACAAGGCTCCTCCACAAAATAAAAACAGCATTAATAGTGTTTTTTTTAGGTAATAATTTTTCATAATAATAGAGTTTAGGGTTTTTGATGTTAAAATTATTTAGTTTTGAGTCATAGAATAATCAATAAATTTAATTGCGTTATCATTTAATTGGGTACGAGCAGAAAAGTTGTTTAAACCTTACAGGATCAATTTGTATAAATACTTTGTTGCAAATAATGTGTGTGTTTTGGAAATCGTAATTAACGGAAAAGAGACTGAATAATTGGTGGATTTTATTTCCTAGATTTTCGGTGATTTTAAGTTGAGATAAAAACGCATCAATATCTAACCTATCGCAATACTGATATTGTGTAGGCAAAAGAGTCATCAAACAGGATACGAAAAAAAGAAACCTTGATTTAGGGGTTTTTGAATTCATTATCTAAGTAGGTATTTAGGGTAACTAACTCAAAACTAATGAATTTTACTTTAAAAACGATAAAAAAAATAAAAAAATAAAATGTTATTGTCAGACTAAAAAGGACACCCTATATTTGTGTCTTATTATAAATTGAATTATGATTCACATTACATTACCTGATGGAAGTGTAAGGTCCTTTGAAAAAAACCTTACTGTATTAGATGTTGCTAAGAATATTAGTGAAGGGTTCGCTCGAAATGTTATTTCGGCTAAGTTTAACGATGTTACTGTTGAAACCTCCACTCTATTAACAGGAGATGGCAACCTAACACTGTACACATGGAAGGATGAAGCAGGAAAAAAGGCGTTTTGGCATTCATCTTCTCACGTGCTTGCACAAGCTCTAGAAGAAATATTCCCAGGAGTGAAACTTTCTATTGGTCCAGCAATTGATAATGGATTTTATTACGATGTGGACTTGGGCGACGAAGTGATTTCCGATAAAGATTTCAAACGCATTGAAGATAAAATGATCGAAATCGCACGTGGAAAGCATGATTTTTCAATTAAATCTGTATCTAAAGCAGATGCGCTTTCAAAATACAAAGATGAAGAAAACTCTTATAAGGTTGAATTAATTGAAAACCTCACAGATGGTGAAATCACATTTTGTGATCATTCTTCTTTTACAGACTTATGTCGCGGAGGTCATATTCCAAATACAGGCATTATAAAAGCTGTAAAAATATTAAGTGTTGCTGGGGCTTATTGGAGAGGTGATGAAAATAATACACAATTAACCAGATTATATGGGGTTTCATTTCCAAAACAGAAAGAACTCACCGAATATTTAATCCTTTTAGAAGAAGCTAAAAAAAGAGACCATAGAAAGTTAGGAAAACAGTTAGAGTTATTTACTTTTTCCAAAAAAGTAGGTCAAGGCTTACCTCTTTGGTTGCCAAAAGGTGCTGCTTTACGATCGCGCTTAGAAGATTTTTTAAAGAAGGCTCAACAAAAAGCGGGTTATGAAATGGTGATCACACCCCATATTGGCCAAAAAGAATTATATGTTACTTCAGGACACTACGAAAAATATGGAGCAGATAGTTTTCAAAGTATTCAAACGCCAAAAGATGGGGAAGAGTTTTTACTAAAACCAATGAACTGTCCACACCATTGTGAAATCTATAATGCAAAACCATTTAGTTATAAAGAATTACCCAAACGATTTGCAGAATTTGGAACTGTATATCGCTATGAACAAAGTGGTGAATTACATGGTTTGACAAGGGTTCGAGGGTTTACGCAAGATGATGCGCATATTTTTTGTACCCCCGATCAGTTAAACGAAGAGTTTCAGAACGTTATAGACTTGGTGCTTTATGTGTTTGGCTCACTAGGCTTTGAAAATTTTTCAACCCAAGTTTCTGTACGAGATCCAGAAAATTCGGATAAATACATAGGTGCATCGGATGTGTGGGACAAAGCAGAACAGGCGATTATCAATGCTGCCGAAGCCAAAGGCTTGGATTATATTATAGAAACTGGTGAAGCTGCTTTTTATGGTCCAAAATTAGATTTTATGGTCAAAGATGCCCTTGGAAGACAGTGGCAACTCGGTACAATTCAAGTTGATTACAATTTACCTGAACGTTTCGACCTAACATATAAAGGTGCTGATAATGAACTACATAGACCTGTAATGATTCACCGTGCGCCCTTTGGAAGTATGGAGCGATTTGTTGCCATATTATTAGAACATACGGGCGGTAATTTTCCGCTTTGGCTGATGCCAGAACAAGTAATTATCCTGTCAATTAGTGAGAAATATGAAAAATACGCTCGAAAAGTTTTAAATTCGCTAGAAAATAACGAAATTCGCGCCCTCGTAGACAATAGAAATGAGACAATGGGTAAGAAAATTCGGGATGCAGAAATGCAAAAAGTCCCTTATATGATTATCGTTGGTGAACAAGAAGAGCTCGACGGAACAATAAGTGTAAGAAAACACGGTGGAGAAGATTTAGGTACGATTAGTGTGGAGTCATTTACATCAATCATAAATGAAGAAATTAAAAAAACATTAAAAGAATTTTAAGTTTAACTAAAATATAAAGCCATAGCAATACGTAGAAGAAGAGACAGAGGACCTCTAAGAATTATTAAAGAAGATCAACATAAGATCAACAGAAAAATCACCGCACAGGAGTTAAGACTTGTTGGTGATAATGTTGAAGTTGGTGTATACAGCTTATCTCAAGCATTAGCAATTGCTAGAGAACAAGAGGTTGATTTAGTGGAAATCTCTCCTAATGCTGTTCCTCCTGTATGTAAGGTAATGGATTATAAAAAGTTTCTTTACGAACAAAAGAAGCGTGATAAAGCAATCAAATCGAAAGCTACGAAAGTAGTTGTTAAAGAGATTCGTTTTGGACCTCAAACCGATGATCATGATTATGCTTTTAAGAAAAAACACGCAGAGAAGTTTTTAAAAGAAGGTGCAAAATTGAAAGCCTTTGTATTTTTCAAAGGACGTTCAATCATTTATCAAGAACAAGGTCAAATTTTATTGTTGCGTTTAGCGCAAGATTTAGAAGACCTAGGGAAGGTAGAGCAGATGCCAAAATTAGAAGGGAAACGTATGATTATGTTCATTTCCCCAAAGAAAGTAAAATAAGCGAAGCAACTAAATAAAAGGAGAAAATGCCTAAAATGAAAACCAAGTCTAGTGCCAAGAAACGTTTTAAAGTAACGGGTACTGGAAAAATCAAAAGAAAGCATGCGTTCAAAAGCCACATTCTAACGAAGAAGTCTAAAAAACGTAAGCTTGCTCTCACGCACAGTACATTAGTACATGCGAATGATGAAGCAAACATTAAACAACAATTACGTTTAAAGTAAACGTTGTTTAGGTTAAAATTATTTTTATAAACCATGGAGTAAGGCCGTTAAAAGTATTCAAAAAATTGAATCGCCTACTACAAAAAACATTTGAGAAATGCCAAGATCAGTAAACTCAGTGGCTAAAAGAGCCCGAAGAAAAAAAGTATTAAAACAAGCCAAAGGATACTTTGGAAGACGTAAAAATGTATGGACAATTGCTAAAAATGCAGTTGATAAAGCCATGCTTTATTCTTACAGAGACCGTAGAAATAAGAAAAGAACATTCCGTGCTTTATGGATCATGCGTATCAACGCAGGAGCCAGAGCGCATGGATTATCATATTCACAATTTATTGGGAAACTTAAAACGCATAACATCGAATTAAACCGTAAGGTTTTAGCTGATTTAGCGATGAACAACCCAGAAGCTTTCAAAGCTATTGTAGATAAAGTAAACTAAGGCACTAGCCTATTGTATCATATTCGCTTATAAAAAAGCCTCGCAATGCGAGGCTTTTTTGATTTCTATAGCGAATGGATACAATGAGTAAATATAAATTTAATCTTTTTTGGATTTATAAACATGTGGGTTTTTAACAACCCCTTTTTTGAATATTTTCCTCAAATTCATTCTTAAAAAAGAATCAAATCTGAGAACATGATTTTTAAATTTTTGATGTGGCCTCCCTCTAAAAGTGGTTACATGAAATTTATCAGTGCCAGAAAGAGCAGTGTTTGAAAAGTAGTAGTTAGATACACAATTGCGAGAAGCATTGACCACAACAGGGCTTACGGAATGCCATGATTTATCGTGAGTTGCCATAACTATAAGCCGGTTAAATCGGGAGTGTAATGTAGTTTGATGTTGGTCCAGACCTTCAGGCCAAATCTCTAAATGACCGCCATTAGAGTCCTTCCAATTTGGAGTGACATAAAACAATAAATTCAATACTCGCCAACGGTTTCGTTCTTTATCATGAGAATTATCTAAATGTGGATTCAAAAATTGTGATTGTTTCATAGATGATAATCCACCTGCATACAAGTTTTCATCTGGTGTAAGTTCTTGTATCCCACAAACCTGTTTAATCAAATTTACAACACGGTCATCTTGAAATGCATAAATGAGCTCTTCTAAAACTGGTGCATATTCATTCATTTGAACGCCAATATACTTGTTTTCACGAATGCTTTTTTTGAGAACCATTTCTTGTTTTGATGGAAACTGACTGTCAATTTGTTCCGTTATTTCAGGAGACAATAAATCATCTATATAAAAATAGCCTATTTGATTTTTGGATTCCTCATACTGTGTTTTTATACGGTCTTTTTCTTGAATAATTCTATTCACAATCAGCTGAGCTAGATATGTTCTATGAAGCGATGGCATTGAATTCATATTAGAAAAAAATAATAATTACAGTTATAATTGGATTTACTTACTTTTTAAATCACAATATACTAATAAAGATTAGTTCTATGGAGAATTAAGGACTTTAGAATGATTAAAAAACTATTTGGGAGTTCCTCTTAGTCCTGTAAAGCAAATACTTTCTGAAGCAAATCTGTAGATCGTGATGATAGTTTGATGCGTATTTTTTCTTCTTCAATTGCAATCATTTTATAAACGCCATCTAGTGCCTTAGTAGTTACATAATCTGTAAGGTCTGTATTCACTGATTTGCTAAATGGAATCTTATTATATGTTTGAATTAAATTAGCCCAAATTTTATCAGCACCCACTTTAGAAAATGATTTTTTAATCACAGGTTCAAATTTTTGATACAAAGTTGTTCTGGTTTTAGAAGTTAAATAGTCTGTAGCAGCCGAATTATCGCCTAATAAAATTGTTTTTGCGTCATCAAACTTTATTTCTTTTACTGCTGACACAAAGACGGGTGTGGCTTCTTTTACAGCATCTTCTGCAGCTCGGTTCAAAACTTTTAACCCCTCATCTGCTAAACTACTTAGTCCAATCCTCCTCAGTGATTTGTCCACTTTTTTTAATTCTTCTGGAAGTGTAATTTTGACAAGTTCATTTTTAAAAAATCCATCTTTTTGTGTCAGTTTACTGACTTGTTTTCGGATCCCATTGTCTAGTGCTTCACGAAGTCCAGATGCTATATCTGTACTTGGTAATTCGACGCCAGTTGGGAGCGGTATAAAATCGCTTACTTGTTGCAAACCGGCACATGAAGTTAAAGGAAATACTAATAAAATAATATGGAGTTTACGTAGCATTGTTTTGATTTTTATCTAAGTTAAGAAGATTAAGGTATAAATATATACTAATTAAACAGTTAAGTTTTTTGTTTTTTCTTTCTTGCCGCAGGAAATAAAACATTGTTTAAAATGAGTCGATACCCTGGAGACGTTGGGTGTAAATCCAATTCGGTTTTAGGATCCCCTACTCTATGGGTATAATCTTCGGGATCATGACCTCCATAAAATGTAAAAAATCCTTGTCCTTTAATTCCATGGATGTAACGCGCTTCCCCATTGGATTTGTTTTCTCCCAGAATCAGTACATTTGACTTGACTTGGTCTCTAGAATAGGACGTTGTTTGCCCCATAAAGCCTTTAATGAGGGCTGTATGATTTTGATTGAGCATGGTTGGAATGGGGTCCCATTTCGCAGAATATTCCATTAACGAAAAGTAATCTAATTCTTTTGGTATCTTGCGTCTTTGGGTCATGTCGATGCTTGAAAATTCATATACTTTTGGATCGCGTTCCAAAATAAAATCTTTAAATGCAAAGGTTTTAGAATACTCTAACTGGGACTGATAATTTGGTGTGCTACCGTCACCGTCAAACATGGGCTCACAAATATCAAGTGATTGAGCGGCTAAAGCAATATCAAAACTATCTGTTGCACTACACATAGCAAACATAAAACCTCCTCCTAAAACATATTCTCTAATTTTTTGAGCGACTGCTAATTTTTCTTCAGACACCTTATCATACCCTAAACTAGCTGCAAGTGTTTCAGCGGTTTTTTGTTGCTCAATATACCAAGCTGCGTTTCTATAGGCTCTGTAGAACTTACCATATTGACCGGTAAAATCTTCATGATGGAGGTGTAACCAATCATATAATAACAAAGCATCGTTTAAGACTTCGGAGTCATAAATAATTTCATATGGGATTTCTGCATAGGTCAAAACCATAGTTACAGCATCGTCCCAAGGTTGTTTACCACTAGGAGAATAGACCGCGATTTTAGGTGCTTTTTCAAGAATCACAGCATCCATATTTTTACTTGGACTGCTAATTTCCTTAAGAATTGATTCGGTTTCGGCATCACTAATGAGTTCATAAGAAACCCCACGTATGAGGCATTCTTTTTCGATAGCGTCTATGTATGGCAATAAAAAAGAGCCCCCTCTATAATTGAGAAGCCATTTGATATTTTCTTGTTTATTTAAGGCCCAATACGTAATTCCATAAGCTTTCAAATGATTTTTCTGACTCACTGCATCCATAGGAATAAGAATGTAGGAGGCATGAATTTGAAAGGATAGCACCAGAAAAAGACTCAGTAATAAGTGTTTCATTGCTTAAATATACTCAAAAAAATTATCTAAAAGAATTTAATAAGGAGTATCATCATCAGAATCGCCAAAAGCATCACTTGGATCAACTCTAAAGTTCTCCTGTTTGAAAGTATCGTCATTCGCTGCCGCGTTCATTTTTGAATGAAATTCTGTATCAAACGGAGAATCAAAATCATCGAGATTATCAAACTTTCCTAAATGACCAATGAATTTTAAACGAATATTTTCTAATCCACCATTACGGTGTTTTGCAATGATAAATTCTGCTTGTCCTTCCGAGGGTGTATGTTGTTCGTCATCCCATTCGTCAATTTTATAATATTCTGGACGGTAAATAAACGATACAATATCTGCATCCTGTTCAATGGCTCCTGACTCTCTCAAATCGGATAGTAATGGACGTTTGCTTCCTCCACGGGTTTCCACGGCTCTTGATAATTGAGATAATGCTATCACTGGGATACTTAGTTCTTTTGCAAGGGCTTTGAGGTTTCGAGATATCATAGATATTTCTTGTTCACGATTTCCGCTTTTTTGTGTACCTCCTGCTGTCATCAATTGTAAATAATCAACAACAATGAGTTTGATACCATTTTGAGAGGCCAATCGGCGTGCTTTGGCTCTTAAATCAAAAATAGATAGTGAAGGCGTATCATCAATGTATAAAGGTGCTTTTTCGAGGGCTTTTACCTTCACATTTAACTGCTCCCATTCGTGTTTTTCGAGACGACCTGTTCTTAATTTTTCTGAGTTTAAACCTGTTTCAGAAGAAATCAAACGTGTTATTAACTGAACAGAGGACATCTCTAGTGAAAAGAAGGCGACTGGAATACTTTGTGTGACTGCAATATTTCGTGCCATTGACAATGTCAAGGCGGTTTTTCCCATACCCGGACGTGCAGCTATAATAATCAAATCACTTTCTTGCCAACCAGAGGTTAATTTGTCTAGTTTATCAAATCCAGAAGGGACTCCAGAAAGCCCTTCTTTATTTGAAATTTCTTCAATTTTTTTCTTGGCTTGAAACACTAAATCTTGAGCTGTCTCTGTCGATTTTTTAATGTTTCCTTGGGTAACTTCATACAATCGTGATTCGGCCTTGTCTAATAGGTCAAAAACATCTTTAGTTTCGTCAAAGGCATCTTCAATAATTTCATTTGAAATTTTAATTAAACTACGCTGAATAAATTTTTGTAAAATGATTCTTGCATGAAACTCAATATGTGCAGATGAAGACACTTTTTGAGTTAAAGAAATTAGATAAAAATCCCCTCCTACTAAATCTAGTTTTGAGTTTTTACGCAATTGAGTTGAAACGGTTAGTAAATCAACAGGTTCACTATTTTCAAATAACTGAAGTATTGCTTCAAATATATGTTGATTGGCATCTTTGTAAAAAGCGTCTTTACTAAGAATATCGATTACTTCATCAACTCCTTTTTTATCAATCATCATAGCCCCAAGAACAACCTCTTCTAAGTCAGTTGCTTGTGGTGGGATCTTTCCTTTTTCCAAGCTAATGAGCGTGCTATTGTCGTTTTTGTAAACTTTTTTCGGTTCTGGTTGCTTCATTTATTTCTATTAATCATTCCCCTAGGAGATACTATTCTAATCTACTTGTTTCTTAGTAACGAAAGTACTTAAAATATGAGTATTAATCGTGTTGTAAAGGTAACGGTTACTCAACAATTGGACTGTTTATAAGTCCAAAATATTGTTGATAAGCATAAAAAAAGCCAAGTGTTTCACTTGACTTTTTTTTTTATAAGATAAAGACTACGACTTAATCATTATAGACTCCCATTTGAGAGTACTTTTCCATACGTTTATCGACCAATTCTTTTGGTGATAAGTTTTTAAATTCATTATAAGACTTCATAATCTTATTTGAGACTGTTGTGAATGTTTGTTGGCGATCTTTATGAGCACCTCCAAGGGGTTCTTTCACAATTTCGTCCACCAATTTCATACGCTTCATATCTTTGGCAGTTAGCTTTAACGCTTCTGCTGCTTGTTCTTTATACTCCCAACTTCTCCATAAAATAGAAGAACAAGACTCAGGTGAAATCACAGAATACCAAGTGTTTTCTAACATCAAGACTTTATCTCCTACGCCTATTCCAAGCGCACCTCCAGAAGCACCTTCACCGATAATAATGGTGATGATTGGTACTTTTAAACGGGTCATCTCAAGAATGTTTCGAGCAATAGCTTCTCCTTGTCCGCGTTCTTCAGCTTCTAATCCAGGATAAGCACCTGGGGTATCTATCAATGAGACTACAGGGATACCAAATTTCTCAGCTGATTTCATCAATCGCAAAGCTTTCCTATATCCTTCAGGGTTGGCCATACCAAAGTTTCGATATTGACGAGTTTTAGTGTTATATCCTTTTTGTTGACCAATGAACATAAAACTTTGATCCCCAATTTTACCCAGTCCACCAATCATTGCTTTATCGTCTTTAAAATTACGATCGCCATGTAGCTCCAAAAATGAATCACCACAAATAGCATTTATATAATCAAGTGTATAGGGTCTGTCTGGGTGTCTTGACAGCTGAACGCGTTGCCAAGGGGTTAAGTTTTTATAAATGTCTTTTTTGGCGAGATCCAATTTTTTTTGAATCTGAATACAAGTTTCAGAGACGTCTACATCACTCTCTTCACCAATGATTTGACATTTTTGTAATTGATCTTCTAGTTCCTTTATAGGCAACTCAAATTCTAGATATTCCATAGAAATTCAAGATTAGTTTTTAAGTTAGTGTACAAATATAAAACTTTAATAGATTTCAAAGGTTAGATTTTTGATTTATTGATGTTTTTAAAGACAGCATTAAGAAGCACCGTAGAAATTATAAGCCCTGCACCAAGGTAAAATAATGGGCGCATGGTTTCTGTTTGCGGGAATAATACAACCGCAAGTACAATTCCATAAATAGGTTCTAAGTTATAAGTCAACACTAAAGTGTAAGGAGTAATATGTTTCATCACATGAATGGAGGCTATAAAAGCATAAGCTGTACAAATGGATGCTAATATAAATAGACAGGTCCAATCTGAAAGCGTAAGTTGAAAGTAAGAGGCATCAAATCCATCACCTGTAAAGGCTATAAATATTGACATAAACAGTACGCCACTCACAAATTCATAAAACGAAATGACACTGGCTTTGTAGTTTTTTACAAACTGACCATTGAGAACTGCAAAAAGTGTGGAAAATAACGCAGAAGAAATTCCTAATGCGATTCCTATAAGGTATTGTAACTCGGTTTGTGTTATGAGAACCACTCCAATTATGACTATACAACCAAATATAATTTCATACCCTATAATTTTACGTTTATAAAACAAAGGTTCTATCAGAGATGCAAAAAAAGCTCCTGTAGAAAACATTGCTAAGGTAATTGAAATATTAGAGGCTTTGATAGCAGCAAAAAAAGTGATCCAATGCAAGGCGATGATCACCCCAGCGATTGAAAAACGGACTACTGCCTTTAGGGGAACTTTTAGCGACATCTTTTTGAACTTGATAAACAAAAACATTAGAACCCCAGCGATGGTCATTCGGTACCAAACCAAAGGAATTGCATCAATCGTAATGAGTTCGCCTAAAATAGCTGTAAAACCAGCTATAAGCACCAAAAAATGAAGGTGGAGATAATTTTTGAGTTTATCGTTTTGCATTGTAAAGAAGGTAAATTGCTAAACTTCCAAAGAGGATATTTGGAAACCAAACGGCCAATAATGGAGAAAAGTCAGATTGCTCTGCCATGACACCAAATACTTTATCAAAAAACACATAAATCATAGCAATTACAATCCCAAATGCTAAATTGACGCCCATTCCTCCACGACGTTTGACGGAAGAGACAGCCACAGCAATAATCGTGAGTATAAAAACCGATACTGGTAAACTCCATTTTTTATATTGCACTACCTTATAACGGTTGATATTGGAAGACCCACGCACTTCTTCGCGGGCAATAAAGGTCATTAATTCGCCATAGGTCAATGTTTCAGCAACGTACATTGGAGGGGTTAAATCCTGTAAGTCGAAGCTAAAAATAGTGTCTTTTTTGCGACTGTATTCAAGCTGATCTTCATCATCACCAATGGTTCTTAAATTATAATTCGTCAATTGATAGGTACTGTCTTTTTCGACATAACGAATGACAGATGCATGAATTTTATATACTAACTTATTGCCTTCAAAATGTTCAAGGGTAAAATTATTTCCACGCTTTGCTTTGGTATCAAAATTACTAACATAAATGTATTCGTTATCATTTATTTGTCGGTGAATATGTTGGGTTTCAACAACCTTGTTATTGCTTAAATACTTGTACGTAAACTCATTAAACCCTTTACTCGCAATAGGTGCCCAGTACATCCCCAGCATCAAAGCGAGACCTGCAACAAAAGCAGCTCCTATTAGATAGGGTCGTAAAAACCGTGAAAATGACACTCCGGAACTTAAAAAAGCAACAATTTCTGTATTGTTTGCCAGTTTTGAGGTAAACCAAATTACGGATAGAAATAAAAACAATGGAAACAAGAGGGTTGCAAAATAAATTGTAAAATCGAAATAATAAGAAGCGACCTCTTCAAAAGGAACTTCATTTTCTAGAATACGATCAATTTTTTCAGCAAGATTCACAGTAATCCCGATAGGAACAAACAGCAATAACATCATGAAAAATGTGAACAAATACCGTTTTAATATATACCAATCTAGAATTTTCATACGTCTATAAACGATTATCCATTTGTTTGACCATCATAGCTTTCCAAGTTCCAAAATCTCCTGCTATGATATGTTTTCGAGCCTCACGCGTAAGCCATAAATAAAAGCCTAAGTTATGAATTGTAGCGATTTGTTTTCCTAATAATTCGTTAACACTAAACAAATGTTTTAAATAAGCTTTTGAATACTCAGTATCTACGAATGTAATTCCCATGGGATCAATCGGCGAAAAATCGTCTTTCCATTTAAGGTTTTTAATATTTATGGAGCCATAGGCTGTAAATAACATTCCGTTTCTGGCATTACGTGTTGGCATTACACAATCAAACATATCAACACCCAAAGCGATGTTTTCTAAAATATTAATAGGTGTACCTACCCCCATTAAATAGCGTGGTTTATCTTCGGGTAAAATTTCACAAACAACATCAGTCATGGCGTACATTTCATCGGCAGGCTCTCCAACTGACAGTCCGCCAATGGCATTTCCTACGGCTCCAGAATTGGCGATATATTCTGCAGACTGACGTCTTAAATCTTTGTATGTACTTCCTTGAACAATTGGAAAAAATGCTTGATTAAAATCGTATTTGAGCGGTGTTTTTTCAAGGTGATTAATACAGCGGTCTAACCAACGGTGCGTCATGTGCATCGATCGTTTGGCGTAATTATAATCACATGGGTAAGGGGTACATTCGTCAAAAGCCATGATAATATCTGCTCCAATACTGCGCTGAATTTCCATCACATTTTCTGGAGTAAATGTATGCATACTGCCATCAATATGACTTTTAAATTTAACCCCTTCTTCTTTGATTTTTCGATTGGCAGATAATGAATATACTTGATACCCTCCAGAATCGGTCAAAATATTACGATCCCAATTCATGAATTTATGAAGTCCTCCTGCTTTTTCTAACACATCTATTTGAGGACGTAGAAACAAATGATAGGTATTTGCTAAAATAACATCAGGATTGATATCATTTTTAAGTTCACGTTGATGCACCCCTTTCACAGTTCCCACTGTACCTACAGGCATAAAAATGGGGGTTTCAATCACTCCGTGATCGGTTGTGATGGTGGCTGCACGTGCCTTTGTATCCGTGTCTTTTTTTAGTAAATCAAATTTCAAACTCTTAAATTACAGGGTTAATTGTCATTTTTTTTCAGGATATAAAAGTAACTTTAATACCCTAAGTATAAAACTTCTGATGGCTATTATTTCTTCGGGCGTGGTTTGTAGTTTATTAAATAATCGCCTTTGGGCGCTCCTTCATCAAACGAGCTCCCTTTAAGTAAAATACGTGTTTGTTCGCGAGCATCTTGATTACTCCATCCTTCATACTCCATTCTATAAATTGCAGAAAATAATTGGGCGCGTCCTACTCCATGATAGCAATGAAGCAGCACAGGATAATTTGAAGGGTCGTCCATAATATTAAGAAATTTATCCACCGTTTCTTGAGTAGGGACTTGATCTGTTCCTAAATTAAAATAGGTCACACCTTCAAGTCTTTCAACCGCCTCTTTTTCAGCAGTAAGTTCTTGTGGAATTTCAGGGTTGTTAACCTTGTCTGTAGTATGAGGAAATCGTAAATCGATGACACTGTTAATCTGATGATCCTGAATATAAGTCGCTATTTTTTCAGGGGGAATCACACCTGATTTATAAACCTTATTTTCTGAAATTTCTTTAAAATTATAATTAAGGTGTACATCATACACATATTTTGAAACTCCAATTACAATCACACTAAAAATAAAGAGACCTATTTTTTTCTTCATCACTATTAAATTTTTAATTATAAATTTCTATCAATAATTCTGTCAAAATAATCTTTTAGAAATGCTTTACAAGCCAACTCAACAGAATCCATTTCTTTGGTACGGTTTGCTATTAAATTTTTTTCTAAGTTCAAATCATTTATATCATAAAAACCTATGGCTTTTACGCCGTCAAAGATACAAATTATATTCCCCTTACTGTATTGATAATTTTGACCGTTAAAATTCATCACATAAGGCGGCATTCTATCAGGACTGCTATTCACTAAACTACGACCCCAACTTCTAAATGGTTTGTTATATCCGACCATGTCTAAGATGGTAGGATAAATATCAATTTGTTGCGCCAATTCGGTACTCACTCCTAAATACGCTTCATTAGGGCTATAAATCAAAATAGGAACTGCATATCTGTTAATAGGGTTAGAATACTGCTCCGTGTAATAAATTTGATTGGTGTGATCGGCTGTAATGATAAAAATTGTGTTTTCAAACCAGGGTTCTTTTTTGGCAGCTTCAAAAAATTGTTTGAAAGCAAAATCGGTATATCCAACACATTGATGCATTGGCAGAGTTCCCTTTGGAAACACCCCTTCATATTCTTCAGGAACAATGTAAGGTTCGTGAGAAGTGACTGTGAAAATTGTCGAGAAAAAAGGAGTCGTTTTGGTATCTAAAACTTCTTTGGTGTACTGAAAAAATGGTTCATCCCAAATCCCCCACACCCCATCAAATAAGAGATCGTTATTGAATTCTGTTTTTCCATAATAATAATCAAATCCTAGAATGTTTGAAAACCCTAAAAACCCCATGGACCCATTGGGAGCACCGTGAAAAAATGAGGTGTCGTAGCCTTCGTTGTTTAATATCGAAACGATCGATTGCACATCTTGATTCGCAAATGGAGACGACGTAAAAGCATCTTTAAAAGAAGGAATTCCAGCCAATACTGAAGACATCCCATGAATTGATTTTCTTCCGTTTGCAAAGGCATTATTAAATATCAAACTTTTAGTTGCCAGCGAATCTAAGAACGGTGAATATCCGACATAATCCTTAATTTCTGTAGGATCATTAAATGCACTTATATATTCTCTGCTGTAACTTTCGGTAATAAAGACAACAATGTTTGGGGTGATTGGATTGGATTTTTTATAGGTTTTAATTGGTTGTGCTAAACTGTCAACTATGGGTTTAGATAAATCAAAAGATACTTTTTTAAAGGTTATTTTGTTAAAGGTTCTAATAATTGCAAACGGCGTGTTTAATACAAAATCTGCATGTTGAATTTTAGAAGTATGTCTGTTAGCGTCTACTAAATTAATGGGACGTGTACTGTATTTAAAATCGCCTCGAATCCCTCCAACCATGAGAGTTGCCATAATAAGAAAGCATATTACTGATGAAATGATATAAGCAGGCAAACTCTTCCCATAGGGTTTTGTACTCACTTTTACCTTTTTATAAAGGTATATCCACAAAGCGGCAGACAGAAAAAACAATAGAAAAACATGCCAATAGCTGATAGCAAAACGTACAAACATTTGAGGAAGATTACTTTCATTTTCGATTACATCCCATTCAGAAACTGTGGTTCTACTAAAATTAAATTTGTAATAAATTAAGTCTACAAAATTGAGAGCCATCCCTATCAAGTTTGTAACGAAGTAAATGAAAAATAAAAATTTCTGATAGCCTTTCTGCGTATTTACTACAAGTGGAAGCATTGAAAACAATACAAACAAACTATTTAAATAAAAAATAGCAGTCGTATCAAATGCAAGTCCGTGATAACTCAGTCTTACATACTCAAATATAGAGTCAATTTCTAAAAATGAATAATTATAAATAAAGAACAAAAAACGACTTATTGTATAAAAAAAATACACAAGTAAAAGTCTGTAAATCATTACTTTATACTCTTTAAGTCTAAGGGTTTTTAACATGGGATTAATTCAAAATTATGTGTAAAAGTAGAAAATAAATTACACTTTTAAACACTCGTTCTTTCTTTTTATAAATTGTTAGTTAAATTGTAAAAAATAGAAGATTAAATACTTTATCTCTTTAAAATTAAAATTATATTTGGAGATCGATTTTTTAACATCTAAAACCTAGTCAATGTCAAATAAAAATTTACATGATTTAACAACTCAAGTTCGTAGAGATATTTTACGAATGGTTCACAAAGTAAACTCCGGGCATCCAGGCGGTTCCTTAGGGTGTGCAGAATTTCTAGTTGCACTCTACACCAACATTATGCATCGCAAAGAAGGTTTTGACATGGATGGGATAGACGAGGATTTGTTTTTCTTATCAAATGGTCATATTTCTCCAGTTTTTTATAGTGTACTTGCACATTCTGGATATTTTCCAGTAGAAGAACTGAATACGTTTCGATTGTTAAATTCACGATTGCAAGGGCACCCAACAACACATGAAGGGCTTCCTGGCGTTCGAATTGCTTCTGGATCTTTAGGACAAGGGCTTTCGGTTGCGATTGGTGCGGCACAAACAAAAAAATTAAATAAAGATTCACGTTTGATCTACAGCCTTCACGGAGATGGCGAATTACAAGAAGGTCAAAACTGGGAAGCAATCATGTATGCTTCTGCAAAAAATGTTGACAATATAATTGCTACCATTGATTTAAACGGAAAACAAATTGACGGCGCTACGGACGATGTTCTTCCAATGGGAAGTATCAAAGGAAAGTTTGAAGCTTTTGATTGGACAGTTATTGAAATTGAAAATGGAAACGATATTGAAGCTATCCTTGAAGGTATGGCTACAGCGAAAGCAGCTACTGGCAAAGGAAAACCGGTTTGTGTTCTCTTAAAAACCATGATGGGTAATGGAGTTGATTTCATGATGCACACCCATGCTTGGCACGGAAAAGCACCCAATGACGCACAGTTAGAAAGTGCTTTAAATCAGAACCCGGAAACTTTAGGAGATTATTAATTTCAAAACCAACAGATAATGAAAACTTACACATACACAGAAAAAAAAGATACGAGAAGTGGTTTTGGAGCAGGTCTTACAGAACTCGGAAGAACCAATCCAAATGTCGTAGCACTTTGTGCAGATTTGATTGGGTCTTTAAAAATGAATCAATTTATTGAAGAAAACCCAGAACGTTTTTTCCAAATTGGAATTGCCGAAGCAAACATGATGTCTATTGCCGCTGGCTTGACTATTGGAGGTAAAATTCCTTTTACAGGAACCTTTGCTAACTTTTCTACCGGTCGTGTTTACGATCAAATTAGACAATCGATTGCATACTCAGATAAGAATGTAAAAATCTGTGCTTCTCACGCAGGATTAACCTTAGGAGAAGATGGTGCTACCCACCAAATTTTAGAAGATATTGGATTGATGAAAATGCTCCCTGGAATGGTGGTTATTAATACGTGTGACTACAATCAAACCAAAGCAGCCACGATCGCTATTGCGAATTATGAAGGTCCTGTATATTTACGATTTGGAAGACCTGCAGTGCCTGTTTTCACCCCTGCAGACCAAGTGTTTGAAATTGGGAAAGCCATTCAACTTCAAGAAGGTTCGGATGTCACGATTGTTGCGACAGGTCATCTCGTTTGGGAAGCGCTTGAAGCGGCAAAAGTATTGCATGAACAAGGAATTTCTGCCGAGGTTATCAATATTCATACCATCAAACCCTTGGATGATAAAGCGATCCTTGATTCTGTGGCCAAAACAGGCTGTATTGTAAGTGCTGAAGAACACAACCATCTTGGAGGTTTGGGAGAAAGTGTGGCGAGAGTCTTAGCACTTCACCACCCAACACCACAAGAATTTGTAGCAACTAATGATACGTTTGGAGAATCAGGAACTCCTGCTCAATTGATGGAAAAATACGCCCTTAATAGTGACAGCATTGTTGAGAAAGCATTGAAGGTTATAAAGAGAAAATAACGGAAATCACTAGAGTGTATAAACCAAAAAAGAGTCGCAATTGCGACTCTTTTTTTATACTTTAAATAGTTTTATTTAATTTACTCTATCAGACTCTGTTTCATCTAAATAATTAGGAATTCCATTTCCGTTATCATCTAATAATGTAACACGATTTGCTGTGAAATCATTTCGGTCTGCATTGTATTTGATTGGAGATAATAACTGATTTGATTCCAATACCAGCGCATCTAAATCTGCTTGAAGAGCTGCTCTAGTGTCCGCTGAATAACCTTCTACAAGAACTTCATCAGAAGTAGCCGTTCCATCGTCATCATCATCAACATCTATAAAATCAACTATTAAATCTTCGTCTGTATCTTTACTGTATAAATCGAAATCAGCTTCTATAACTTCCAAATAAGATGGAACATTATCAAAATCGTGATCCATGGTTTCTGATTGCATCAATTCAAACTTAAAAACTAAATTAGAATACGAAGGAATTGAACCTGAATAGGTAGCATAATACCCCAATCCTGAGGGTAAAAACATAACACCCATTCCATACCCGTCGTAGGAGATAGTACCATCTGTGTTGGACGTGTAAGTACTCGCTACATTAAAATCTGGCATGACGCGACTCCAACCGGGAATCACACTCGTCAAATCAAAATTCACAGGAGTTGAACTTCTGTCAAAATTAGTCCCATCCATAAGTAAACCTGAATAGTTGACACGTACTTTGTCACAAAATCGAGGAGAGGCAGAACCACCACCTTGATTGATTCTTAAGATATAATATTGATATTCAACCTCTAAAAAAGTGGTTGTTTTAGTTTCAACAGCTGACATTAAAAGGGTGGCATCACTAGGCAATGTATCACCTTCAAGTAACTCTGTAATCACTACATCCGCTACGGTAGGGTTTGCCAATGCATTTACCTCAGTTGAGTTATAGTAATGTGTATTCAAGTAAACCACTAGTGTATCATTATCTACAACTTGCTGCTCTGTACGTTCATTTTCGGGCACAGATACTATAGATTCTTCATCATCGGGACTGCAAGAGATTACTGAAATAATCAGCGCACAAATGAAGAGTATGTTATATTTATAGTTCATATGTTTATATTTAGTTCCGCAAGATACAATATTATACTATTTTTGTGTAGAAGATTAACGTTGTTTTAAACATTTTATGAGAATCGATAAATATTTATGGTGTGTCCGGTATTTCAAAACCCGTAACATCGCCTCAACGGCTTGTAAAAAAGGGCATATCAGAGTAAATGATGCCATAGTAAAGCCTAGCCGAGATGTCTATCCTATGGACAAAATAGTGGTGCGCTTGAATCAAGTGAACTATCAATTGACTGTTTTGGACATTCCCCCAAGTCGTGTAGGAGCTAAACTGGTAGATATATACAGAACAGATACCACGCCTAAATCTGAATTTGAAGCACAAGAGCTATTAAAATATTCGAAAGATTACTACCGTCAAAAAGGCGAAGGCCGTCCAACGAAAAAAGACCGTCGAGAAATTGACGGGTATTTAGAAGGAGAAGAAAATAAGGATTAAACTTATAAAGAATAAAAACTTTTTATCTTTGAACAAACGAACACTATGGATTTAACAGAAAATTGCATTTTAAATCACGATGAAATAAATCATAAAGTAAAACGAATTGCGTATCAGATTTATGAATCAAATGTTGAAGAACAAGAAGTTATACTCGCTGGCATTGAATCAAATGGTTATTTGTTTGCTGAAAAATTAAGAGCTGCCATGGTTGAAATCTGTGATATCAATCCTATTCTTTGTAAAGTATCTATAGATAAGAAAAACCCCACAAACCCAATCACGACCTCACTCACAAAAGATGCGTACACAAATAAATCTTTGGTCTTGGTGGATGATGTATTAAACTCAGGCACTACTTTAATATATGGAGTGAAGCATTTTTTGGATGTTCCTTTAAAACAATTTAAAACAGCGGTACTTGTCAATCGAAACCACAAAAAATACCCTGTCAAAGCAGATTTTAAGGGCCTATCATTATCAACTTCAATACATGAACATATTTCAGTAATCTTTACAGGAAAAAAAACAAAAGTAATTTTAGAATAATTTAGACTGAATTGTAGCTACAGTTTCGGCAACATTCAGGGTATCTGTTTGGATTCCTATTTCGGCTTGATTGTAATAGAACGCGCGTTCAAACAAATGTTTGGCAATAAACTCAGGAATATTTTCATTTGATAAATTGGCTATCAAAGGGCGTTTCGCCTTTTCATGAATCAGGCGTTCTGAAAGATTTTTTATAGAAAGATTTAAAGAAACAGTCTTAACATTGGAGTGATCTACCAAAAATTGCATGGTGTCTGAATAGCACGGAGTGCCACCTCCCAATGCCAAAACTAAGGAATCGGAATGTTCACACAATTGTTTAACAGCTTCAGACTCTATTTTTCTAAAAAATATTTCGCCTTTAGAATTAAAAATTTCAGAAATTGATGCCTGTTGTTTTTGTTCAATGTAATCGTCTAAATCTATAAAATTAAAACCTAGATTTTCTGCAAGTATCTGTCCCACAGTGGACTTACCACACCCCATATATCCTAGCAAAACAACGATCATACTTATATCAAAATTTGATTATACCCTCTCTTTAATTAGCTAGAACAAAAAAACGAAAAATATTCTGAAAAAGCATTGTATAATTAATTAAACCCTTTATATTTGCAGCCGCATTGAGAGGAAATAAAAGACCTGGTAGCTCAGTTGGTAGAGCATCTCCCTTTTAAGGAGAGGGTCCTGGGTTCGAGCCCCAGCCAGGTCACAAAAAAAGTTAAGTTTATTCTTAACTTTTTTTATACCTTTAACATTCATAATGCGCACGTGGCGGAATTGGTAGACGCGCTAGCTTGAGGGGCTAGTGGGAATTATTCCCGTGGAAGTTCGAGTCTTCTCGTG
>MDSY01155346.1_pt1 | contig 23693 bp, 21 predicted proteins | sample 811131 | NCBI WGS metagenome assembly MDSY01 (sample SAMN05326643, study PRJNA326480) | marine metagenome | isolation source: seawater | place: Atlantic Ocean: South West | collected 2010 | reverse complement strand
CTCGAGATATCTCGTGTATAAATGGTTACATTCCATCCAGCATCTTGGAGTAATCTAGCAGTGGTAAGACCCATTATACCACTACCTATTACAGCAGCATGATTAATAGGTAGTCCTGCTGTTTGATGAACCGCCAAAGCAGATGAGCCCCATGATAATGAAATACCACCTCCACCATGACCATAATTATGGATAATTTTTTTCTTATCATACTCTTCTCGTTTTACTACAAAACCAGAGGGACGATATGGTCTTAGGCCTACAATGACACGAACGATTTTACTTTTAGCTATCCGAGGAGCATAAAAAGGAGCTCTAGAGTGAGGGCGCTCATAATCCTTATTGAAGATTGAAGATATTTCAGAACATGCACTTAAGGATGAAACTGCTCCGACTGAGCCAAGTGTTTTTATTACCTGACGACGCTTGGTATTGATTAAAGAAGAGTTCATAGTGGTAACCAAAATTTCAATGATTTTAGATTATTTGTTTATAAATTAACTTATATTGATTAAACTCCTTTATCAAATTAAATTAATAATTATTCATTATGTTTACATATATAGACCCTAAGATTCGTGGCCGTCTTCTAGAGCGAGGAAAGCTAGTTACCATTAATTACGATGGTAAGATCATTGATTCAAGTTCTGATTTAAGCGTCGAGAGTCATGCAATTAGCATTCTAGGTCCAATTCCATTGCCGATATTAAATATGAGTGGTGAGGCTAATGTCGATTGGTATGCTTGTGTGCGTCACACTGAACTCAATAAAGTTGAAGAGTTAGCTAATGAGCTTCGTGACAGTGAAGGAAAGAATTCCTTTGCTATATTGGCGTCCTCTATGGCTGTAAATAGTGTATTGATTATGGGTGATAAATCGAAATGGCAGAATCCATTGATTCGAGTTCATTCTAGTTGTTTAACTGGAGATGTATTTGGTTCTGGAAGATGTGAATGTGGACCACAACTTGATTTATCATTGATGAATATTAAAAACGATTCATCTGGTGGTATGGTTGTTTATATGTCAGGACACGAAGGCAGAGGTATCGGTTTATGGGCTAAAGCGGCTACTTATTTATTGCAGGATGATGGGGAAGATACTTATCAAGCAAATCGTTCGCTTGGTCTAGAAGAAGATTCACGTGACTTTGTAGATGCAGCTATCTTAATAAAATATTTTAATGGATCGCAACCTTTTAGATTAATGACTAATAACCCAAAAAAAATTAATGATTTAAAAGATTTTGGGTTAGATAATATTACACCAGTAAAGCATATAATTGGTGTCACAGATAAAAATCGGAATTACCTCTCAGCGAAACAAGACTGGGGTCACCATTTAGATGATAGCGATCTAAAAAAAGAATAATTACTGACGCCAGAGCCTTATATTTTTGGGATTATCCTCAAAATTAGATCTAAAGGGATTAATATCTATCCCTCCACGTCGATTATAACGAGCGTATACAGTTAATTGCTGAGTTTGACAGTGCTTATTAATATCCATGAAAATTTTCTCAACACAGGCTTCGTGAAAGTCATTATGACCTCGGTAAGAATTGATATAACTCAATAAACCACTGCGATCAATTTTTTTGCCTTTGTACTTTATTATAATTGTGCCAGTATCTGGCTGATTAGTTACAGGACAATTAGTTCTCAATATTTCTGAATACAATATCTCCTCAGTATGAATATCATTCTCAGTGATAAGGGCTTCAGTTGTTATTTTTGAATGAGTAAAGTTAGCATTTTCTTGGTCTATAGAATAACCCTCATTTGCATTAATCTGATTTTTTTCATTCTCATCAGTTGACGTAATTAATATTTTTACATCACTGTTAGTCAGTTGAGATAAATCATGTTTAATAAGATCGACAACGAATGATTTAGATTGAAATTGATTATATGAAAAGGCATTTAGGTAAAGTTTTAATGATTTAGATTCGACGATATTTTTTGAGCTTGCTGGAAATATAATAGTTAGCTTTGCAATATTTGGCCTTCCCAAATTATTAAGCCAAGAGAATTCCCATGCATTCCATATATCAATTCCTTGAAATGTGAGATCACTATTTTCAGTATACTCAGCACGACTCTTTATTCTACTTATTGCAAAAAGTAGATCAGGCGAATATGAGGTTGTATAAAGAGTATCTTTTCCCAATGGATTATCATTAAATATAATAGCACCTATTAGAGTTATGATGATCTAACGATATATTTAGAGTGAACAATAAAGCAGAGAATTTATTCATGATTTTTCATATGCATAAGAGACCAATTGAGGGTAAAGTTTCTCTTATTCTAAGTTAAGAATTAGATCCCATTCCTTTTTTTCCACAGGAATAACAGATAATCGATTGCCTTTTTGGTTTAACCGAAAATCTTTCAATTCTTCATGTGCTTTTAATTCTTTTAGAGAAATTTCGCGTTTTAATTTTCGTTTATATTTTACGTCAACTAAGAGCCATCGAGGATTTTCTCTATTACTTTTTGCATCATAATACCTTGATTTAGAATCAAATTGAGTTTCATCAGGATAAGCCTCACTGGCAATTGTCATGATTCCAACTACAGCGGGGGGCTTGCAATTAGAGTGATAAAAGAAAGCTAAGTCACCAATTTGCATTTGATCACGAAACATATTTCTAACTTGATAGTTTCGAATACCATCCCATGGTTCTTGCTTGTCTCTTTTTAGATCATCAATGCCATAGACATCAGGTTCTGATTTCATTAACCAATAAGCCATTTTTTTACCTACAAAGATTTTATTATTATTATTTTTTTCTTACAGCTAAAAATATGTATTTAAAGATAACATACAATCCAAGGACTTTTTTTGAAAGTTTTATGTGCTTTGTATTGATATTTAGAATCTAAACCCTAAATCTATTTGTACGCGATTATAATCAACTACTTCAGTCATTATGAGTTGATATTTTGATATAATCATAGTTGCGCCAAGCGTAATATTTTCTCTTAATCCATATCTAAATCTTATGATATGACCTTTAGAGTCTGTATTTCCGCCCGCAAAATCTGAATCTGAATATGAACCAATCAAAGCATCTTTTTCTGTATCATGATAAGCATAACCAAACTGTTTCTCCCCCTGTTTCTTGCTAGAACCAATATTAACTCCAAAAGAATAGGCCTTATTTTTGTTATTTATAGCACTATTATTTATTATTTTTAGATGCAAGGTTGTTGGCCATTGAGCAATTATTGTTTTAATCTCAGTGAAAAATTCAAATAAATCATAATCAACAAGATAGTTTCCCTCGTTATCAAGGCTATTTCCTTTTACTTTGTAGAAAGGTTTATTACCTTGAGATTTGTTGTAATCATAGTAGCCAATGCCGGTAATTAATGATGTATCATCTGTGAGATTAATTTTTTTCCCTATTTGAAATGAATGAAGTAACACATCATTCATTTCTGAATCTTGATCAATTATAATATACCCACCATTAACAAATATATTATTTACCTTATAACTTCCGAAGATTCCTTCTGGATTTAAGTCACCATCCCATAAAAGACTATCTCCACCTGAGGTAAACCATGGCATCTTCATTTTACCACCCATAAGATTTAATTTTTCATTGACCCTCCAGTTTACATAGGCTCTGCCTACCCCTATACCCTTACCTGATGCATTTTGTCCAAAAGTTTGATTAGATGAAACGGGATCATCTATGCCAGTTTCAAATCTAAAAACTATCTCAACATCATCAACGACATTTGCTGACAAGCCTAATCTAGTTCTAAATCTTTCTCGTTCATTGTCATTACCAGGTTCTCTATATATGCCCTCCCAGCGAAAGCGAGTATCTCCCTTCAGTGAAATATTGTCATACCATTTTGATTCAATTGTTTCTGCGAATGATATATGCGAGAAAAAAAAGAAAGTAATAGCAATTAATTTTAATTTAAAAAAATTTAATTGACTCACTAGCTAAAAATTCCCTTCATTATGAAGAAAAATATTATAGATAATCCAGCTCCAACAGGCAGGGTAACAAGCCAAGATAGGATGATTCTTCCGACTACATTTAAATCAATAGCTGAAAGTCCTCTTGCAAGACCTACACCAAGAACTGCTCCAACCAATGTATGCGTGGTAGATATTGGAAGACCAGTACCAGAAGCCAGAACAACAGTTGTTGCAGCAGCAAGTTCGGCTGCAAAGCCACGGCTAGGAGTGAGTTCTGTTATATTTCTTCCAATTGTTTCAATTACTTTATAGCCAAGCATAGCTAGTCCAGCAATAATTCCTATACCTCCAACTAAGAGAATCCACCAAGGCATAGAGGATTCAACAGCAATTTGACCTCCAGATTGAACAACATTAACTATAGCAGCAAGAGGGCCTACAGCATTTGCCACGTCATTCGAACCATGAGCAAAAGCCATTGCACAAGCTGTAAAAATCATCAATACAGCGAATACTCGTTCAACACCATCAAAAGTGACATCTCCTCTTTGTTGGCTAGTGTTTTGAACTCTTCTGAGTAACAAGGACCCCAAAAGAGCAATAGCAATACCAATTAAGGCTGAATATTGTATGCTTTCTGTAAAATTAAGGTCTAATCCCACATGCTTTAAGCCCTTTAGTAAAGTAACCATCGATATAACGAAGCCAACTAAAAACATATATCCAGGGACATATTTTTTAGCGTTTCTAAAAGGATCTTCGGTATTTAATATTAAATGTTGTACTGTTCTGAATATCAGAAAAGAAATTATCCCTGCCATTAATGGTGAAACCACCCAGCTTGAGACTATAGATATTACTTTGCCCCAGCTGACAGCATCAACACTGATTCCTACAGCAGCAAAACCCACAATAGCACCAACTATAGAGTGAGTAGTAGAAACAGGCCAACCATTATAAGAAGCAATGAGTAACCATGATCCCGCTGCCAATAAAGAAGCGAGCATTCCAAATACTAGTAATTCTGGCGTATCTGCTAATAAAGATGGATCAATAATTCCTTTTCTAATGGTCGATGTAACTTCGCCACCAGCTAGATAAGCACCAGCAAATTCAAATATACAAGCAACTAGAATAGCTTGAGAGAGAGTTAAAGCTCTTGCACCAACGGAAGTACCCATTGCATTTGCAACATCATTGGCTCCAATTCCCCACGCCATGAAAAAACCAAATACACAGCCACTAATGAGTAGATAAGGTCCATAATTAATAATTATATCCATTTACATTCTTCCTTGTTTTTAGCGCGAGGCTATTAGCGAGATCCGATGACCAACTTGCTCAGCAATGTCTGCAAGCTCGCCAATTTTATTAATTACGCTATACAAAAACATCACATCAATTGGAGGTAGATCTTTTTCGATAGCAAATAGCTGAGACCTAAGCATAATTTCTGTTTCATCGCAGTGATCTTCTAGAGTGTCTAATTGACGAATTAGTTTTTGCATTTCATCAGCAGCATTACCACCAAAAGCAAATTGGAATAGCTCATCTATATGATTCGTAGCATTAGAAGCAACTTTACATATTTCAGCTGCTTCAGAGGCAAATTGCATAAATGTTGTGGATATTTGAGACGGGACTTCCATTCTTCTGCCAATCATTAGCCCAGAAATACCTTTGACTGTATTTGGGATCTCATCAGTACGCTTCACAAGTTCTAGTACATCTTCTCTTGGAACTGATAAAAAAATACTTTTTGGCACAAGTCCCCGAGTCTCGGCTTTTAATGCGTCAGCTTGATGCTCAAGATCAACAATTTTTTTTCGTGATTGAATTGCTTTTTCCCATTCCATATTTATTACAGATTCAAGGAAAATTATTAGTTCATCTACACTCGCTTTGGCTTTATCCATGTGTTTTTGGATTGGTCCAAATGGTGATTTTTTTATTAAATCAGAAATTCTATCCATATTTTTATTCCTAGTGGTTAATTTAGTGTCGAGTTATAAACACTAATTATTTGAATATACTTAAACATAGATAATGAACTATCAATGTGACAGTTTTGTGACACTCATGTAACGTTTTTGTAATTTATTTGTTAGATGAATTAAGAGTAAACCAGAAAATAGTTCCTTTAGGATGAGCTGACTGATTGCCTACCGAGCCTCCCATTAAATTGACCAAATTTTTTACTATTGCCAAACCAAGGCCAACACCAGACTTGGACGAAGATTGTTTTGGCTTCAATCGATAAAAACGTTCAAAAACTTTTTCCCTTGATTCGGGTGGTATTCCTATGCCTCGATCTTCGATTTCAAACCTCACTTCAGCGCCTATATTCTTTGTGCGGATTGAGATACTTGAATGCTCTTCATTCGAGCTATACTTTAAAGCGTTATCTAGTAAATTAGTTATTACTTGCCTAAAAGCGACTTCATCTATGGCCACCTCAAGAGTATCCTCAATATCTATTTTTATATTAGCTAAAGTATATTTTTCAGATATTTCACTGACAATTCTTTCAATAATTTTTTTTGGACTAATAATTTTCATATCAAGAGAGTATTCTCCTGATTCTATGGTTGCTAGGTTAAGAATGTCTGAGAGTAAGAAAGTTAGTTTTTCGGAATTTTTTAAGATTGCAGATGAAAATTTTTCAGCCATATTGTGATCTTTCAATGCCCCATCTAAGAGGCTTTCAGCATTTGCCCTGATAACACTTAAAGGTGTCCTTAGTTCATGCGAAATATTAGCGATGAAATCTCTACGCATTGATTCAAGTTTATGGATTCTAGTGGAATTAGTTAATAGCACTAAAATTTCCTGAGTATTTTTTTCTAAAGACAAGCTGGCTAAAAATGTCATTCCCCCTGATTTAGGACCATTAATTTCTTCAACTAGATTATCAGTATTTTTTACTTTTCTAATTAAACTATTTAATTCATGAGATCCTAGAATTTCAATATAAGAGCAGCCCACTACTGCATTTGAAATATTGAGAAATTTCATGCATGCATTATTAATTTCTGAGATACAACCAGACTGGTCAATGACCATGAAGCCAACATTCATGTGGCTCAATACGGATGAAAGGTCCCTTGAACGAACCTTAGTGTCTGATTCTGTAGAAAGCTTTTTTTTAACTTCCTTTTTTTTATTAGAGAAAAATTTCATGACTGATTTTTGGAGTTTAGACGGTAGCCAATTGATCTGACGGTCTCTATTTTTTCAGAAAATGAACCTAACTTTGATCGAAGTCTTTTGATATGTGTATCTACAGTTCGTGTTGTTATGTCTACATTATAGCCCCATATTTTATGCAATAATGTTTCTCTGCTATGAACTTTTCCATGATATTTTGCTAAATAATGAATAAGTTTAAATTCTTTTGCTGTTAAATTTATTTCATTTTTATTTAATATTATTCTATGTGACTCAATATCAATATAAAGATTTCCAATCTTAATGTTATCTTTGGACTCAGGATTCTTATTTCTTTTCAATAATGATGATACTCTGAGCGTAAGTTCTCTTAGGCTAAATGGTTTTACAAGATAATCATCGGCACCTATTTCGAGGCCCAGGATCCTATCAATTTCCTCTCCTTTGGCTGTTAACATTAAAACTAAAATATCTTGATGTTTGGAGTAATTCTTTATGTGTTTACAAACATCCAATCCTGAGATATCAGGCAACATTATATCAAGGAGAACTAAATCTGGCGGATCACTCATTTCAATCCTCTTGATTGCCTCGTTTCCCAATGAAGTTTCAGTCACACGATAACCTTCATTGGTAAAATTGTATTGAAGAGTGGCGAGAAGATCAGCTTCATCTTCAACAATTAGAATATGAGATTTCATAGATTAGGTTGAGCGTGCATACAAGTTATTTTTTAATCTCGAATTAATAAATATACAATATCTTAACTGTTTAATTTTATGGCATAAACCAATATTTTATGTAAGCATATAAATATATTAATTTTAAAATAATAGTAATTTGTGATGCTAGAAGAACTAACCAGAAAAATAGAGGAAGCCGTTAGTAAAAAAACAGCATTTGGTTTCAATGTGCGTTTTGATCTAGACGACGGGGAGAGTATTTATGTCCAGGCTAAATCTGAGCCGGTGAAAGTTTCGTCTGCCAAAGATCCAGCTGATACAGTTTTCAAGGTAAGTGAAACTAATTTAGACGCAATGCTGGATGGTAAATTATCTCCTATGAGTGCTTATATCACTGGTAAGATGAAGATTGAGGGCGATATGAGTAAAGCGATGCAATTAAGCTCGTTATTTGGTTAAACTGATCGCAAGTACCAATTATAATCAATGTCGCTAATATTGTGATTGAATTCCATTTCTTCGAAACGTCTGTTGGCCACAAAAGATTTGCAAAATTCTTCACCGAGATAGTTTGGTAATATTTTATTTGCCTCAAATTGATCAATTGCTTTATTCCAACGATTAGGTATTTCTTGATTTAACGAGATAACTTCACCTTCTTTGATCATTTTGCCAGGGTTGCATTGATTTGTTATACCGTAATGAACCCCAGAAAGTATTGCTGCAGTTACTAAATACGGATTTGCATCTGCACCAGACACACGATGTTCGAATCTTAGATTTCTTGCGTCAGAAACTGGAATTCGTAATGATACATTTCGATGGTTAGCGCCCCAGTTTGGCTCTACAGGTGCAAACATTTCTGGTCTTAATCTCCGATATGAATTTGCGTTTGGAGCAAAAATAGCAGTTGCAGCACTCATAGTTTCTCTAAGGCCACCAATAGCATTTCTTAGATTTTTAGAATAAGGAGGTTGAGATAGCTTATTATCATTTTGTGAGAAATAGTTATTATCATCTTGATCAACTAGGCTCATATGAACGTGCAAGCCAGAACCAGATTCTTCTGCAAATGGTTTGGCCATAAAGCATGCGACAAGATCATGTTGACGAGCAATGGCTTTGATTGCTCTTTTTAACAATAAGGCATGGTCACATGCTAAAAGAGGATCATCAGTATGATGAAGGTTTATTTCAAATTGAGCAGGCGCATATTCTGAAATAGCAGTACCTGCAGGAATATTCTGCTTTTCACAGACGGCATAAAGATCATTCAAAAAGCCTTCAATATCCCAAAGATCATCAGGGTGATAGCATTGTGGTCCAGGTTGAGGTCTACCCACACCAGGAATTAAAGAAGTTTTTGGAGTAGGTCGATCAGTATTAGCATCTAAAAGATAAAACTCAAGTTCTGCTGCCATGACTACTTTGGGGACTATCTCTTTTATTTTTAACAAAGTTCTTTCAAGAACACCTCTAGGTTCTGCAAAGAATGGTTTATTATTATGCTTATCATAAGAAAAAAGTGCCTGCGCTGATGGTTTTTTTGCCCATGGAATAGGCGCTAAGCTCCCAGCAATTATATGGGCACCAGTGTCCGGATCTCCATCATCAGCAGACCATTTTATACCTGGTATTGTTTGTCCTAGAGTATCTAATAAAACTGCACTTCCAGGGATAGAGAAACCATCTCTAAAAATACTTTCAAACTCATTAGAACGAATCCGTTTTCCACGAATTACACCATTTATGTCACCAATTATAATTTCCATTTCCTGGGTATCAGGAAATATTTTCATATATTTATGTAATTCATCCAGATTAGATTTTTGAGAAATTTTACTCATAAAGAAACTCATTTAGTAATTATTAATTTAATCTATTGTATCAGAATATAATATTGGGTCAGATTGTCTGCGTATGTGTTATCATATTATGAAATTTATTATCATATTATGAGTTAAAATGAGAGAAAAAACTGCCCCAAAAGGAGCTCAAGCTGCTCTTCGTGCAATTCGGTTGCTCAAATTGTTTACTATTGAGAAACCCGAATTATCATTAACGCAAGTAAGTGTATCAGCTGATCTAAATAAAACCACTGCACATCGTTTGTTACGCGCACTTGAGAGTGAGAGTTTAGTTCAGCGAAATTCAATTACTGGTCGATACAGTCTTGGGGCAGGTCTTATGGCTTTGGGTGTTCAAGCATTATCGAGTAGTGATTTGAGGAGAAGGGCACGACCTATTTTAAAAATACTCGCTAGAGATACAGGTGAAACAGCACAACTAGAAGTTCCTGTTCAAGATGGTATGTTAATTTTAGATGAAGTCACAGGTCGTCATGTAGTAACTGCGACAGGAAATATTGGTACTCATTGGCCTATACACGCAACTTCCAGTGGTAAAGCTTATATGGCTTTTGATGCAAATACATATGATCAATTACCAGATAAACTTTTATGCCTCACAAAAAATACTATCTCTAGTAAGGTATTAATGAAAGTAGAAATTGAACGAATTTTAAAACGTGGTTTTTCTGAAAGTGTCGATGAACTTGAGGCGGGTTATAGTTGTGTCGGTATTGCTGTATTTGATGCGCTTGGTAACATTCAGGGAGCCTTATCAATTGGTGGCCCATCTCATCGTATGACGATGGAGAGAAGAATGGAGATTGGTGCGGCATTGAAAAAAGCTTCGGATCGTCTTAGTCCAGAGTATTAATTTTTCTGCTTGGCATGCTAATATTAATATAAATAAGATAATTTATTTTTAATAAATCTAAAATAATGGGGACTAACATTAAGAGATATCTACTTCTTCTGATTGCTATATTAGCCTCGATTTCTTCTCATGCAATGGATGTTAAATTACCTCAAGTTGCTTTATCGCATGTCGATACTGAAATAAATATATCTAATACAGACGCTTCACAATTAATTAATATTTACGTTGATACCCAGAAAATAAGTGGAATAACCGATGAATTTGGGCGCTTGGATTTGAAATTAAATTTTGATGAAACTGGAATAAAAAATCTTCGTATCGTTGGCTCTGGTTCTGAATCTCAAAGCTATAACTTACGAGTTATTCCAGGTTGGATTTCTATTGCGCCACCATTATTTGCAATCTTTATTGCATTGATTTTACGTAATGTTATTCCAGCTTTGATCGCAGGTATTTGGTTAGGTGCAACAGCACTTAAATCTTTTACTCCAATGGGTATTTTTCAGGGTCTCTTAGATGGATTTCAAATATATGTGGTAAAAGCTCTTTCAAATGAAGATCATGCGGCAATCATATTATTTTCAATGATGATAGGTGGGATGGTTGGGATAATTACAAGAAATGGAGGCATGAATAGTATCGTGTTGCTTTTAGTTAGTAGAGCTAAGACAGCAATTGGTGGTCAAGTATCAGTATGGTTAATGGGATTAATGATATTTTTTGATGATTATAGTAATACATTAGTTGTTGGGAATACTGCTAGACCACTCACAGATCACCTCAAAATATCAAGAGAAAAATTAGCCTATATAGTAGATTCAACTGCTGCACCCGTTGTTTGTATTGCGTTTATAACAACATGGATTGGCTATGAGGTTGGTTTGATTGATCAAGCACTTAAAGGTATTCCTGAATTAACGGAGCCTGCGTATACGGTTTTCTTGCATTCAGTACCCTATAGTTTTTATCCCATCCTAGCCATTATTTTTGTGTTTACTGTAGCTAGAACTGGCAAAGACATGGGTCCCATGTATCACGCTGAAGTAAGGGCAAGGCAAGGTCAAGTTTCGCCTGTAAACACCATGGATACACCAGCAATACAAGGCGATAATCTAGAACCAAAGAAAGGGGTAAAAATGCGTGCAATGAATGCATTTATTCCAATCTTCGTATTAATATTCTCTTTATTAATAGGTCTTTATGCCACTGGTGAGGGAGACTCAATGACAGACATAATTGGTTCTGCAAATTCTTACACAGCAATGCTCTGGGCTTCTTTGTTGGGAGCTATGACAGCAGCTGTAATGACCATTTCCCAGAAGATATTAACCACTCATGAGACTGTCGATGCATGGTTTGGTGGCGTGAGAGCCATGCTATTTGCCATGATTGTATTAATTTTAGCTTGGGCGCTTTCGGATATCAGTATGGCACTTAATACAGCTGATTATCTGGTTTCAATTCTGGCTGATTCTTTACCTGCTGAGATGGTTCCAGTTACGGTGTTTATTCTCTCTGCCATTACTGCTTTTACGACAGGGACAAGTTGGGGAACATTGGGGATCCTAATGCCTTTAGTGGTTCCATTGTGTTGGGCTGTAATGCAGGTCAATGGTGTTGCCGATGCTGAGCATATGCATATATTGTATTCGGCTATTGCCTGTAATCTTGCTGGAGCAGTTTGGGGGGATCACTGTTCTCCTATATCTGATACGACCGTCTTGTCCTCAATGGCTAGTGGCTGTGATCATATTGAGCATGTAAGAACTCAAATGCCATACGCATTATTGGTAGGTATAGTAGCGATATCGATTGGCACCATACCTGGTGCTTATGGTGTACCACCTATTGTTTCGATTATTCTTGGTGCAATTATTTTAATTGCAGTTTTAGGGTACTTTGGCCGCAGAGCTGATCAGTAAAGTAAGCTCAAAATTTTCATGATGTGATATTTCACTGAAGATTCTATTTTCTTAAGGTAGAATTAAAAAAATAAAATTTATAATCTATAGGAGAGTAATGATGTTTCGATTAATTTTGGTTGTTCTTGGGTTTTTAATAAGTACGGTCACGTTTGCACAAAATAATAATGCAATCGAAGATAAGGTAAATGCAGCCCTTTCATCAGAAATAAGAACCACAGCAGAAAAAGCAAGAGATCGTAATAGAAAACCACTTGAAACATTGAATTTCTTTCAGCTTAAAGATGATATGCGAGTACTCGAACTGGTTCCTGGTGGTGGTTGGTACACTAAATTATTAGCTCCAGTCCTAAAAGAGAATGGTGAGTATTATGCTGCTGTCTGGACGGATAATCTCAAGAAAGGACTATTATCTCAAAAAGGTTTTGAGCATGTTAAAACTGTTGATGGTATTAACCCTTCTAGAAGTGGAGTAGGGCGCTTAAATACAATTGATCCTTTTTCCCTGGGATTAACAAACTTAGATTTGGTTGTTACTTTTAGAAATATGCATAATTTTGATGTAGCAGGACGAAATGCTATAAATCAAGCAACTTACGATGCTTTAAAATCTGGTGGCTTGTATGGAGTTATAGATCATACAAGACGTCATATGCAGCCAATGACAAATGAAGTATGGCGGAGAGCAGACCCTATTATGATAACGAAAGAACTACTAGATATTGGGTTTGAACTTGTGGCATATAGCGATCTTCATTATAGACCTGATGACGAATTACGTTATGAAGTGGGAAGAAAATCAGTTACTGGAAATACAGATCGATTCACTATGCTATTTAGAAAACCTTAAAAAATTATTTTAAAAACACGAGGCCTTAGTAACTTATAAAAGTAAAACTAAGATAAAGCATGAGCGAAAAACCAGTTATTGCAGTTCCTGCAGATAGGAGACTCATAGGTATTCATCCTTTTCATATGGTGGGTGAAAAATATATAACTGCCCTCAAGGATGCCGCTGAAGGTTTGCCATGGATGATACCGGCCACTGGCAATGATGGTATGCTTGAGGATGTTTTTAGCAAAATTGATGGTTTGTTTTTAACTGGGAGTATCTCTGATATTGAACCGCATCACTATCAGGGTCAATCAAGCCGTCCAGGAACACTCCATGATCCAGAAAGAGATGCCACTGTATTTCCTCTCGCACAAAAAGCATTAGATCTTGGAATGCCTATTTTTGCGGTTTGTCGAGGTTTTCAGGAATTAAATGTTTTACTGGGAGGCACTCTACATCAACAAATACATGAGGTTGAGGGGTATATAGATCATCGTGAAAATAAGGATGAACCCATTGAGAAACAATATGGACCTGCACACACTGTGTCTTTAATGAAAGACAGCATGCTAAGCAGTTTTACAAAACAAGAGAAAGTAAGTGTTAATTCATTGCATGGTCAAGGGGTTGACCGAATTGCTTCTGGTGTGAATATAGAGGCCGTGGCTGAAGATGGAGTAGTAGAAGCCTTTAAGGTCAATAATATAATTGGATTTGCTTACGCGGTTCAGTGGCATCCAGAATGGAAGGTTTTGGACAACCCTCTTTCACTTTCAATATTCAGGGCATTCGGTGACGCCTGCCGAGAATATGCACAAAACAAATGATCATAATTTTAATTAACGTGCTTTAGCACATTGGGTTAATAGTGAGTAAAAAAGATATTTTTAATAACTGGTTCGAGCAGCATGAAATTGAGGATGTTGAGGTTTTGCTTCCAGATATGGCAGGAGCAGCGCGCGGTAAAATTATTCCTGCATCTAGTTTTGGTGAAGGGGAAATGAAGATGCCAGAGGCCATATTTGGTCAAACTGTTTCTGGTAATTATTTTGAGACCGATGATAATGTTGAGGATCGGGATATGCTTCTAGTTCCTGATCCAGCTACACTCTGCTCCGTTCCATGGATGGAAATTCCAACTGCATCAGTTATATTTGATGGTTTTACGAAAGATGGAGATGAGATCTTAACTTCTCCAAGAAGAGTGTTACAGAATGTTTTATCACTATATAGCCATCAAGGCTGGAGCCCGGTGGTTGCTCCTGAAGCAGAATTTTATTTGCTTAACCCATCTATCGACATAAATGTTGAAATAGAACCACCAGAGGGGCGGCTAGGACGAACGGATACGTCTAAGCAACCTTATAGCTTAGACGCAATGACTAATTTTGATCCGTTCATCAATCAGGTGTATGAATATAGTGAGCTACAAGGAATTAATATTGATAACCTCTCGCAAGAGATGGGCCCTGCTCAACTGGAAATTAATTTTGTTCATGGCGATGCATTGTCATTAGCTGATCAGGTTTTTCGTTTTAAACGGACTGTTCGTGAAGTAGCAATTATGCATGGAATGCATGCAACTTTTATGGCCAGACCAATAACTGGAGAGGCTGGGAGTGCTTTGCATATCCACCAAAGTATCCTTGATAAAAATGGGGATAATATTTTTTCGAATAAAAACGGCACACAAACCGATTTATTTCTAAATTATATTGGTGGTTTACAAAAATATATGCCAGAAGCGCTTCTTATTTTTGCTCCTTACGCTAACTCTTACCGACGTTTTTTAAGTTACTGGTCATCACCAGTAAACCTGGAATGGGCTGTGGACAATCGAAGCGTGGGCCTGAGAGTGCCTGATTGTGAGCCTCAGAATCGTCGGGTGGAGAATCGTTTAGCTGGATCGGACGTAAACCCATATCTTGTATTAGCGGCAACTTTGGCTTGTGGTTATATGGGTATCGTCGAAAAAATAATGCCTCGAGACTCTATTGAAGGAAGTGCATATGATCTTCCTTTTGATTTGCATCGAAACATGTATGCCTCTATTGATGCTTTTTCATCAAGTAAAGCTATGCGTAAAATGTTAGGCGACCCTTTTGTTGATATGTATTCTGGTATTAAGCAAAAAGAGCATGAACAGTTTCAAGAAATCATTACTCCTTGGGAGAGAGAAGTATTGATGTTGAATGTCTAGGCATAATATGAAACTTCATATCATATTATGAAGCAAAAAAGACAATTGAGATTACTATTGTCTAATATTGGACTTTATATTTATTATTAAGTAAAAATTTATTAAGGAGTGAGATATGTCTCTCTTAGAGCAGCGTACCAAAGCGGATTGGCAGGCCTTGGATAATGATCATTATATTCATCCATTTACAGATCATAAAGATCTAGGCGAAAAAAAGAGTCGTATTATTGCAAGAGCGAAAGGTGTATATATTTATGACGCAGATGATAATAAAATTCTAGACGCAATGTCTGGCCTATGGTGTGTTAATGCTGGCTACGGAAGAGATGAATTGGCTGATGCTGCCTCCAATCAGCTCAAAGAATTACCTTATTATAATAGTTTTTTTCAGTGTGCTAATCCTCCATCTATTGAACTAGCACAAATGCTAAAAAGCATTACTCAAACTCATTTAAATCGTGTTTTTTATACGGGTTCAGGATCTGAATCAATTGATACTATGATTCGGATTGTAAGGCGTTACTGGGAGGTTATGGGAAAACCTAAGCGGTCTACAATTATAGCAAGAAAAAATGCCTACCATGGCTCTACTATCGCAGGGGTTAGCCTTGGCGGAATGAGTCCAATGCATTCCCAGGGTGGTCCTTTGTTACCTGGTATTGAGCATATTGATCAGCCTTATTGGTTTGAATCAGATCGTAGTTTGTCCCAATCAGATTTTGGATTAAAAATGGCCAGTTTGCTTGAGGAAAAAATACTTAAACTTGGGGCTGAGAATGTTGCTGCGTTTGTAGGTGAGCCTATCCAAGGTGCTGGTGGGGTGATCATACCGCCTGATAACTATTGGCCAGAAATAGAACGTATCTGTAAACATTATGGTGTGCTCTTAGTTAATGATGAGGTTATTTGTGGTTTTGGACGATTAGGAGAGTGGTTTGGTTCGGATCATTTTAACGTAAAGCCAGATTTAATCACTTTTGCTAAAGGTGTGACTTCAGGTTACCTCCCGTTGGGTGGTGTAATGGTTGGTGACAGAGTAGCTGATACTCTTATAGAGAAAGGTGGTGAATTTAATCATGGGTTTACTTATTCTGGACATCCTGCATCGTGTGCGGTTGCAATAAAAAATATACAAATATTGCAAAATGAAAATCTAATCGAACGTGTTAAAAATGACATTGGTCCTTATATGCAAGAGAAGTGGCATGCATTAGCAGACCATCCAATCGTAGGCGAAACTAGAATGGTCGGTTTGATGGGCGCGATGGAATTAGTCTCAAGCAAAACATCATGTGAAAGATTTGATGATAAGAGTACTGCAGGTTCTGTTTATAGAGATTTTGCTGTAAATAATGGCCTGGTAATGCGTGCTGTTGGGGATACAATCGTAACTTCACCGCCACTAATAATTAGTCACGATGAGGTAGATGAATTGATTGAGAAAGCGTGGATGTGCCTTGATCATACTCAAAAAATAATGACCTCTTAGATAAAAAAGTGCAGAAAATAATATGAATAAAAAAATTGATCGACCTGAATTATATGGATTGAGGTATGAGCCAACTTATTCTGGTTCTACGACATTTTATCGTCGTGAATCATCGCAAGATCTGAGGGGTGTTGATCTCGCGGTAACAGGGATACCTCTTGATACAGCTGTAACTAATCGACCAGGAACAAGATTTGGACCACGTGCAGTAAGGGCAGCTTCGACTATTTTGGCTTGGGAAAAACCGTATGGCCTTGACTTTAATCCAGTTGATCGTATTGCAATGGTGGACTATGGTGATTGTCATTTTGACTTTGGAGTTCCTGAGTCAGTTCCTAATTCTATAGAGGCGCATATTTCTTCAATTATTGATCAAGGTCCAGCAGTATTTAGTATAGGTGGAGATCATTTTGTTAGTTATCCAATACTAAAAGCCCATGCCAAGAAATACAAAGAACCAATATCATTAATCCAATTCGATGCTCATACCGATACATGGAAGTCTGGCGAGGGTGATGATGATGAAGTGATGGCTGATGGAAATAGGATTGATCATGGAACCATGTTTTATCAGGCGACAAGAGATGGAATTCTTGATCCCAAAAGCTCGGTCCAGATTGGAATTAGAACTGAAAATCCAGACACTATGGGCTTTAATATTCTGGATGCACCCTGGGTACATAGTAATGGTATAGAGCAAGTCATTAAAAAGACTTTAGAAATAGTGGGTGATAAACCGGTATATATGACCTTTGATATTGATTGTCTCGATCCAAGTTATGCCCCAGGAACGGGTACTCCTGTTTGTGGCGGATTAACGACTCATCAGGCAATGAGTATTATTCGAGGGCTTTCTGGAATCAATCTAATCGGCATGGATTTGGTCGAAGTTTCACCAGCGTATGATGTTGGTGAAATTACTGCATTAGCAGGTGCACATATGGCCATGGAAATGATTTCGGTTTTTGCAAGTAAATCAGAATTTAAATAATGGATTTTTAACATGATAGAAACTTCAGAGCATACAGCTTCTTACTATGCCGCTACTAGCAATTGGCAAACTGATTACCCTAAGCTTCAAGGTGAAATTAGTGTTGATGTAGCAGTGGTGGGTGGAGGTTTTACTGGTATTTCTACAGCGCTTAGATTGATTGAGAATGGTTATAAAGTGGCCGTTGTTGAAGCTAATAGAATTAGTTGGGGTGCTTCTGGAAGAAATGGTGGGCAACTCATTGATGGGTTTGTGATGGATTTGGAAAGATTTGAAAAAAAAGTGGGTAAGGCAGGAGTTGATATCGCTTATCAGATGGGCATTGAGTCTCGAGATGTTGTTTTAGAAAGAATAGAGAAATATTCAATTGATTGTGATTTGCGTTTTGGTTTTCTAGATGTGGCAATGAATCAAGGTGATATTGATGAATTTCATGACTGGATCGAAAATGCAGTCAAAAAGAATTACCCTCATAAAATGGAATTTATACCTCAAGAGAAATTACATGAACATATTGGTTCAGAGAGATATATTGCTGGTGTTGTTAATCATGGTAATGGTCATCTGCATCCTTTAAATTTATGTATTGGTGAGGCACGCGCCATAACAGAGCTAGGCGGATTAATTTTCGAACAATCTAAGGTAATTGAAGTTAAGCATGGCGTAAAACCACAAGTTATTACTGAAGATGGTGTTATTCATGCAAAAAAAGTAGTGCTTGCTGGTAATGCCTATTTAGGTAAAACTGAACCCAAGCTTGCAGGGTCAGTCATTCCTGCAGGAAGTTATATCATTGCAACTGAGCCACTGTCTGAAGATCTCGCAAATGAATTATTGCCCTCTAATATGGCGGTATGTGACCAGCGAGTGGGTTTGGATTATTTTAGATTATCGGCGGATAGAAGAATGTTGTTTGGTGGCTTATGTAATTATTCTGGAAGACACCCTAAGAGTATAACTGGAGTCCTTAAACCTAAAATGGATCGTGCCTTCCCCCAATTAAAGAATGCTAAAATTGACTTCGAGTGGGGTGGCTATATAGGGATTAGTATAAATCGAATCCCGCAGATGGGACGTATTAAAAATAATACTTATTACATACAAGGTTTCTCTGGACACGGTTTAGCCCCTACACATCTTGCAGGTAATGTTATTGCCGATGCGATTATGGGTGATACGGAGAGATTTGATGTATTTGATAAGGTGTGGCATCTAAAATTACCAGGAGGCTTATGGTTTGCTAATCCAGCTCTGGCGCTTGGTATGATGTACCATCGAATTAGAGAGTTACTAGGCTAGCAGAGTTAAATTTAAGTGAAAAAAAAACTCAATATAAGCCGGCGTGATTTTGTCAATGGGTTTGCTCTCAGTTTGACTGCAGGTACAACATTAACACCATTTGAGTTGCTCGCTAATGATAATTTAGCTTCACGTGGAGCTTATTACCCGCCCGCAATGACTGGAATGAGAGGAAGTCATCAAGGGTCTTTTGAGGTAGCTCATGCTTTAGCTTGGACTGGAGCAAAATTTGATGAACCAAAACATCAAACTGATAACGAGTATGACTTAATCGTGGTTGGTGGAGGCATTTCTGGCCTATCAGCCGCTTACTTTTATCAGCAACGACATGGTAATGATGCAAAAATTCTTGTTATAGACAACCATGATGATTTTGGTGGTCATGCAAAAAGAAATGAATTCACGGTCGATGGAAAAAAATTAATTGGTTATGGTGGAAGTCAATCTATTGATACACCTAATTCGTACTCGGCACCTGCTAAAAAATTACTGAAAGATATTGGTGTTATTACTGAACGTTTCTATGATTACTATGATCAGGACTATTTTGAAACTCGAAATTTAAAACGTGGTCTTTATTTCAATAGTGAGCTGTATGGTAAGGATGCTGTATTTGAGAATTTACTGAGATCTGATTTAAATAAAGATAGTAATGATTCGATTGATATTTTAAATGCAATTCCACTTGCAAAAGAATCTAAAAAAGCACTAATTAATTTATTAAAGTCAAAGAAAAATTATCTAAAACACGAGCCTTCATTGACAAAAAGAATTGCATTAATGCGAAGTACCAGTTACAGCGACTTCTTGAGAAAGTTTGCGAAAGTGCCAGAAGAGGTTGTGCTTTTGTATAGAGACAGTCATCGTGGTTTATGGGGTGTAGGTTGGGATGCACTTTCAACTCTCGAAGCTTATAAGGCGGAAATGCCCGGAACTTGGTATTTAGATTTAGAGGTGGAATCAGCTAACCCTCATAATATGTATGATCGAGAGGAGCCTTACATCTTTCATTTTCCAGATGGCAATGCTGGCGTTACCAGGGCATTAGTCAGCAAGCTTGTCCCAGACTCAATAAATGCTGAGACTATGGAAGCTCAAGTTAAAGCAAAAGTTGATTATGACGCTTTGGATTTAAAATCCTCAAAAGTTCGTATTCGACTTAACTCTTCAGTGGTTAAGGTGGAGCACACACCTAACCAGGAATCGGTTAATGTAACTTATATTCATAATGGCGAGTCTTTTAGGACTAAGGGTAAGCATGTCATAATGGCTTGTTACAACAATATGTTGCCTCATTTATGCCCAGAATTGCCATTAGCCCAAAAAGAAGCCCTTGATTACGCAACAAAAATACCTTTGGTTTATATCAGTATCGCGGTAAGGAATTGGCGAGCATTCAACAATCTTGGTTTTCACAGTATCACTATTCCACAACCTAAGCTCATGCATTCATTTGGTTTAGACTTTCCAGTAAGTATGGGTGACTATGATTTTACGCAAAACCCAAATCAGCCAACGATTATACATGGTACTTATGTGCCCACTGATCCAGATAAGGGTTTGAATTCAAAACAACAAGCGATCAATGGTAGAAGACAGCTTTATGAAATTAGTTTTGATCAATTTGAGCGTGATATTATTGAGCAAATGCAAGGTTCACTTAAGGGTGGGGGTTTTGATGCTGAGAGAGATATCGCAGGTATAACAGTGAATCGATGGCCACATGGTTATGCTTGGGAATACAATGATTTCTCTGATCCTGCTGAATATAATCCTTATAATGGACCTCATATTAGAGGAAGAGCTAGAATCGGACGTATCTCTATAGCAAATTCAGATGCATCGGCTTATGCTTATGTTGATGGTGCTATTGATGCGGCAGATCGAGCTGTCAATGAACAATTAAAGATATAAATGAAAAATTTTTATAATAAAGGGGATAACGATGAACAAAATAATAATCTTTTTGGTAAGTATGACTATTTTTGTTGGGTTAGTTAATGCGGATCACCATGATGAAGTGATAAAACCATCTCAGATGACTAAAGCTGATATTGCTGGTGCTATGTACGATCGTCCCGATATGACTGAATCAACCAGAAATGGCAATACTACTCTAGATGTCACTGATATGTTAAGTAGTGATGGCAAATTTGAGACTGGAATGTATCGCTCAGGACCAGTTCATAACGTCCATGACGAACCTTATGGTGTGGATGAAATTTTTTATATAATTGAAGGTAGTATTACTTTAACATCGTCTGACGGAAGCGTTCTGACTAGCGGCCCGGGGGAGACTCTTTCGATTCCAAAAGAATGGACAGGCACATGGGATACTGATGGCTACAGTAAGATCTGGGCTATTTATTACGGTGATAGCAAAGAGTAATAAAAGATAAACAAAGATAGTAATTAGATTTAAGGAGAACGAAAGTGTTAGATGACAACACAGAAAATTTAAGTATCGATTTGCCAGATATGGATTCTTATTGGATGCCATTTACTGGAAACCGTTATTTCAAAGAAAATCCTCGCGTGATTCATCGAGCTGAGGGTATGTATTGCTGGTCACATGATGGCAGAAAAATGCTTGATATGGTCGCTGGCCTATGGTGTTGTAATGCAGGACATTGTGATCCTAGAATCGTAAAAGCTATTCAAGATCAAGCGGCGGATTTGGATTATGCTATGGCCTTTCAGCTAGGCCATCCTAAAGCATTTGAGTTGGCATCAAAACTAACCAATTTAGCCCCAGATGGGATTGATCATGCATTTTTTGTTAATTCTGGTTCTGAAGCTGTGGATACAGCTATGAAAATGACTTTAGCTTATCATCGCATTCGTGGTCAGGGTGAACGGACCCGATTTATTGGCCGCGAACGTGGCTATCATGGGGTCGGTTTTGGTGGTATTTCTGTAGGTGGAATGTCACCAAATCGAAAAATGTTTGGTGCTATGCTGCCTGGAGTAGATCACTTACCGCATACTCATCATCTTGAGCATAATGCCTTTTCAAGAGGACTTCCTAGTTGGGGGGAACATCTTGCTGATGAACTTGAAAATATCATAGCTTTGCATGATCCATCAAATATTGCTGGTGTTATCGTAGAACCTATTGCTGGGTCTGCAGGTGTATTATTACCACCCCAGGGATACCTGAAGAAAATTAGAGAGATTTGTACAAAACATGGAATTATGTTGATTTTTGATGAAGTTATATGTGCTTTTGGTCGAACTGGTGATGCTTTTGCAGCAAAAAGATTTGATGTTACACCCGATATTATGACAACTGCGAAAGGCTTAACTAGTGGAACTGTTCCTATGGGGGCAGTTCTAACAAAAGGAGATATATATAATACTTTTATGACAGGTCCTGATGGAGCTATTGAATTTTTTCATGGCTATACTTATTCTGGTCATCCTTTGGCAGCAGCAGCAGCTTGTGCGACCTTAGATGTTTATGCGGAAGATGATCTGTTTAATCGAGCGTTATCATTAGAGGATATATTTGCTGATGCATTACATTCACTCAAAGATGAGCCTTATGTTATTGATGTTAGAAATTATGGTTTGATTGGCGCAGTCGAGCTTACTCCAATAGAGGGTCAGCCCACTGCTAGAGCGATGAGTATTTTTCGAGAGTGTTATGATAAAGGCTTAATTATAAGAACCACGGGCGATACGGTCGCTTTTTCTCCACCATTGATCGTTAAGGAAAGCCAAATCGAGCAAACAGTAGAGATAATTAGAACAACGCTGAGATCCTTATGAGTATAGAAAAGAACAATAATCCTGAAATTCGTATTGTTCATAATTGGATTGACGGAAAATTATGTAAATCTAATTCTGAGCGTTTTGGCTCTGTAACTGATTCAGCTACTGGAGAGCAATGTGCCTCTGTAGTTATGTCATTAGAAGAAGATGTAAAAGCAGCGATAAAGTCCTCAGCAGCTGCATTTGAGGGTTGGTCTCGAACACCGGTTCTTAGGCGTGCAAAGGTAATGTTCAAGCTTAAAGAATTAATTGAGCGAGATAGAAAAGAAATTGCAGAAATAATTACTCAAGAACATGGCAAGGTGCTTGATGATGCTGATGGATCGATACAAAGAGGGCTAGAGGTAGTAGAGTTTGCCTGTGGAATTCCTCACTTAATTAAAGGTGAGTATAATGATCAAGTTGGAACTGGGGTAGATACATATTCCATGAGACAACCGATGGGTGTTTGTGTTGGGATAACACCATTTAATTTTCCAGCTATGGTGCCACTATGGATGTTTCCAATGGCGATTGCGTGTGGTAACACATTTATATTAAAACCATCCGAGAAGGATCCTACATGTGGTATTAAATGGGCTGAATTGTTAAAGGAAGCGGGTTTACCCGATGGCGTATTTAATGTTATTCAGGGTGATCATGTTGCTGTGAATAGTCTCTTG
>MDSY01021158.1_pt1 | contig 23701 bp, 19 predicted proteins | sample 811131 | NCBI WGS metagenome assembly MDSY01 (sample SAMN05326643, study PRJNA326480) | marine metagenome | isolation source: seawater | place: Atlantic Ocean: South West | collected 2010 | reverse complement strand
TGATCGTTGTGTTGGTTTTTAAGTACTCCGCAAGCACCGCCGTGCCTTCATCACATAAATTGTTACTCGCGAGACTCAGCATCTCCAACTTGTTGTTACTCGCCAACGCTTCGCAAAGCGCCGCCACCCCCTCCGGTCCGATCCCGTTCGCACCGAAATCGATACAAGTCGCGACGTCGTTGAACGCCAAGGCTTCGGAAATGTACGTAGCGCCTTCATCCCCCAAGTTCCGGCCGTGCAAATCAACTGTGTCGAACCGCCGCATTTCATTCATCATCTCGCGCAAATTGCGTTTAAACTCTCCTTTGATTTGACGCGGCTGTTTCGGTTGACCCGCACCTCCATCCTCTCCACCTTCCGTGAACGTGGGCATGCCCGCGAACGACCCCACACCGACAGGGATGTTGTCACCCCCGCCTCCCATACCCTCACCGCCTCCCATCTGCGCAGAGCTCATGCCCATCTCGCCTAACGTCATGCCGCCCTCTGTTGCGGGAGGTTGTTGCTGTTCTCCCCCACCACCTCCGCCTCCTCCGTTTTTCTTTTGCCACAGGAAGTACCCCACCGCTGCGACCGCCGCTGCAGCGCCTCCGATGAGCACCACATCCGGTCCTTCCTCTTGAGGCTCGGGGGGGGAGCGCGAACTGCGGTACTGGGAAGAGCGCGAGGCGGACCGCGGGCGGAGTTCGTTGGCGCTGCGCGTCGGCGCCGGCGCCTGCTTCTCCTCCTCCTCCATCTCCTCGCCCTCTCCGGAGCTCATGAGACTGTCCTCCTGCTCGAATCCGCCGTCTTCCCCTGTATCCTCGCCATCAAGACCTTGGGGCGCTGCTTCCTCCGCTTCGAACGCCGCGAGCTCCGCCTCCTCGGCTTCCCGGCGCTCCCTCGCCTCGCGCCTCGCGCGTATTTCCTCGGGGCTGCGCTTCTTCTTCGCCGCTCTGGTGACCACCGCGACCCTGCCGCGGTTGGCGCGAAGGCCACCTGGGCCGGGAATCACGGTCATACCCGCGATGCCGGCGACTCCGCGGCTCGTGGCGCTACAGCGAGCGGTCAACGTGGCGTGTGCGCGCGACCGTTGGCGATGGATAATGTGCCTCGCCGCCGGCGCGACCGCGCTCATCGCGTTCGTTCGAAACGCTGAGACGCGTGTACGCGTCGTCACCGGGGGTCTCACAGACACCGCGATGATCGCGCGGTGCGTTGACATCACGCCGAGACTCGTCAATGTGTCACTCGACGCAGTCGGGTCACGTCGTCGCGGCTGACGTTCTGTGACGACCGATGACTCGGTTCGATCAAAAGGGTTAGGTCTGCAGGGACGATATGGGAGTTGACGCTGAGAAGAAACCGCCAAGTGGCGCTCAATCAAGCGGGAGTAAATGCAACAACGTCGCGCGCGCTCGTGGCCCTGGTCCCTTTGCGTTTTGAGATTGATCGTACGGTGGACGCGCGTGTGTTCTGAGCTTAGGGTAATAGCGATTGTCGGGGCGCCATGACACCGTCCCGTGTTCCTACCGCGCGTCGCCGTAGGTCCGTGTACATCGCGCTCATCGCGATCGCGCTGATTTCTTTCCCACCGATCGTTGCCGCCGCGGGCGCTTCCTCCGGGACGACCCCCCTCGGCGCCGTGGGCGACGCTTTGCGTACCTGGATTGACAAACACGCATCTGCTGGTGTGGAGCTGGAGCAGGTGTATTTCGGCGAGCACGACATAGGTGTCGCAGCACAAAGAGCCGGGGGATTAATGACGCGACGAGATTTCGGTGTGTTCGCCGCGGCGGGCGGGTTGGACAAAGGCGAGGCGTACGTTTCAATCCCGTGGACCCTAGTGCTAAGCGCGGAAGGCGTGTCTTCTATACGACCTGAACTCAACACGCTGTTAACCTCGTTAAAATCCGAGTTCGGCCAAGATGACAAGTCGGCGTTGCTGTTGGCGCTGATTTATGAGCGGTTCGTTTCGGTTGACGATTCGCCGTGGGCCGATTATTTTCAATCACTTGCCGATCCGAACGACAACGACAGTTATTTCGACACGCCTTTGTACTGGAGCCCTAACTTGTTAAAGGAACTGCAGGGAAGTGAAGTTTTTGACGACGCCATTACGGACCAGGCCAAGGTACGAGCGGTGCACAACGGCTTTTCGAGAAGAGCGTTCACGCAAAAACCGTTTGCAGATGCGTTTAACGGACTCGATAAAAACACCACGCTTAAATACACGCAATGGGCTTGGAGTATAACGCACTCAAGAGCTTCAAACGTGCCCACGAAAGGCCTGGCGCTGATACCATTGGCAGACATGATCAACGACAGGAGAGAGGGTCATTTACGGTCTGATGGGTATGATCGAGGGTCTAATAACTCAGGAAACTCAAACTCAAACCGTAACTCTGATTTCGCGGTGTACGACCCGCAGTACGACCGCGCGGTGGTGTTTGCGAAAAGGGAGTACGCCGCTGGGGAGGAGGTTTTCGAATCGTACGGGGGTTGGTCGGACGCGGACACGTTGCTTTCCGCAGGGTATGTTTTGGGGGAGGGGTCTGAGTCATCACATGATTCATCCTCCTGCGCTGTGATGCGCTTGTCCCCTCACCCATTTTCCAACGAAGTCGAGTTGACCAATGTGGAAAGCGCGTTGAGGGATCACGGGTTCGAGGTTCCGTGGCGCGTGTGTCTGGCTGCCTCGAGCCGAGTCACACACAACGCGAAACGTATCGCGAAGTGGGTATCGATCGTGGCTGAGAATACGGGGGAATCTGATGCAGATGGTGATGTAGAAGGCGGCGTGAGAGGTGGTAAAATCTTGGCACAAATTCTAACGCAAAGGTTGGAAAACTACCCGACCACCGTTGACGAAGACGCCGACGCGTTACACATGTACCGGGAAGAGCTCGAGCAAATTGTGGGGAGCTTGGGGGAGGTGGATGGGGTGGAAGATGGAAGTGCGGAGGATGACGAAAAAATAGTCTCGCTGGAATCAAGAGCAAGAACCGTGCGTCGCGCGAGTTTAGCGACGATGCTTCGGTCAAGGGAAAAGAAGACGTTCATGACGATTCTGAAATCCTTATCGGAAGAAGCGGGGGGGGACGCGTTCGTATGGGCAGACAGTGTCAAGGCATCGGAAGAAAAGGATGAGCTGTAGATTGATTTCAAGTTTGTAATACATTCAACAGTATAGACTAATGACAATAAATAGTAATATGTGCTTTGTGTTTGCGAACGGAGCAGCCCGTGAGACACACGTACCGCCACTTACTCGCGCACCAATAAATAAGGACCCGTTGCCGCGGGTGTATCTAGGATTTGTAAACATGTAGACAATGTACTGACAGTTGTGAAGTAAGTCATGGCAACGTCTTCATCGGTATTTTACAGCCTGTCGTGTTGGGTAGTTGGAAACAACGTGTGGGGTCACCGCTGTCCCCCAACCGGCGCGCCCATGAGTTTCTGGATGTACTGCACCGTGGACACGTTATGCGGCATGACGCGGGTGGCGCCAAACTCCATCACGCCATGCTTTGTTGGAACGCTAATGATGGTTCGGATTCCCGCGTTGGAAGCCTGTCGCAGTCTCTGAAAACTCCACGCCGGCAACGAATCAATCGTTTCGTGCCACTCGTAGTTCCCGGTGTACCCCACGCGGCCGGCCATCCCAAACCCCATGACCCAGGAAGGGTACATGCTTCTACTGGTTTGGATGAACAGGGACATGCAGCCTTCACTTCCGTTGATTCCTGGGTTGCCGGCATCAAGCCCGACGTCGTAGTCGTACGTCCCACTCTCAGCATTCCCTGGGTTATTTCGCAATTTCCAAAAGATGCCGTAGTCGAAGCCTTTCGCGTCGGCGACGAATTGCATCTTATCTCTTGTGGATGTGGTTTGCATTTGCGGACCAGTCCACCCGCCACTGCCACTGCCCTGGCTCCTGTGCGCCTCTAACGGGTTCACCAGCGGTCCGTCCCTGTGGAAGCTCAACACGGAGTCTCTCAACAGCTCGTCCACGCTGGGTTGGCGCTCGGCCATGATTCCACTCGTGCCTCCAACAGTTTCGCTCCCAAACAGCACTCCGCTCTCGAGCGTCTCGTGCTGATTCAAACCCGACTCGTCCCCGTCTGGAATCGTACTATGGTCACTTTTCTTATGTTTTTGCTTCCACCTATCAGGAGACCCTCCCCCGGTCTGCGACACGAACGACCCGTGCCTGCTCCCTCCGCCCGACAAACTCGAATGCGGGCTCGACCGATTGCTGTTTGACGTTCCCGAGCTCGTGCTGGCGTGGGAAAAGTGCCCCCTGGGCGACGGAGGCACGCCGTTGAAACCGCGCGCGGTGTCGTGAACCAAGCCCACGGGTGGTTTTGCCAAAGGGTGGGGTCGGACGATGTCCATGCCGTCGTAGGAAGGGGGCGCGGGCGACTCCATCGCGGCGCCGGGACTCCTAAAAACTGCAAATGTGCCGAATTATCAACAGCCCAATCACTCAAGAACCTTTGGTCTAAATGAGATTGAAAAAGAACGGTGGAAAGGGCCGGTGAGATAAATTACGAAGAGACACCGAGGTATTTCCGCCCTTCAACGAATCCCGCGAGCCCGCGAAAGGACAGGGGGCGTAGTGGTGTGGGTGGCGTTGCTTTTGCAGGCCGACGCGCGGGTGAGCGCGACGTCGAGAACGACGTCTCACACGTGTCCACCTCGCAGGTCACTCGAACGCGGTCGCGACCCGCGCGCGTCCTTCTCGGGAAAGAGCCCCGAGCGGAGAGTTGGCGAAACCACAGGCGGACACGCAGTCAAAGCGCGTGAAAATTGCTGTACATTGGGAGCAGCACAGTCGGTGTGAAACGACGGGTTGACCACGGGTGGACGCTAGAGCTGGAGAATCGGAAACTACGCGTACCTTCGGTGACCTGTCACAACTCGGCGTCGCACACCGCGACGTCTCCGCACCGCGCGCGCGAGACTTGCATGCGCATGCAAGAACTTTTTCCCAAACACCGAAACAGAAAGGCGTTGAAAAGATCCCGCTTTTCGCGAGTTCCGAGTTTCAGTTTTCGTCGCACTATTTGCTCTGTGACCCCTTTGCCCTTTTTCACTTTTTCTTCCAGAAGTTCGCGGAAGTCCAGGCTGGGGCATTTCTGGCCAGGAAGGCATTGCCAGGAATGACTCGGAAATAACTCGAGAAATGACATTGAGGACGGTCAGAGCTGAGTTTTTTACCTTGCACTAATCAATCAAAACTTTCTATCCTTACTCCTCACCATCACCACTCCCTCGCTGCCACGGCAACCTCGGTTTCCGCGCTCCCGAACACGTTCTCTCCCGTGTTCGCGTCCCCTGCTGCGGCGACCGCGCGAACCACACACCCCACGTCCGCTTTCGTCACCGTGTACGCGCGGCAACACGCGCCGGGGATTGTTTTGAACGGCGGGGGCATGGATGACGAGCGCGGCGTCGACGGCGCGTCGTCCACGGCGCCGCGCTGCCACCGGAAGCTCGAAACAGGCCCCACACCTAACTTCTTAAGCGACTCAGAGTCAACCTCTAGCATCAATGTCGAGCCTTCGGTCGGGTCGCCGAGAAGCGCGACCTGGATCGTGCCGTGCTTCGGCGCGCTGAAGGAGACGTTATTGCTATTGCTTCTGTCCATAGACTTTTCAAGTTGAGGGGCGTGTTGTTCTTTCCCCTGCGTCAAACTCAGAGAATGCATCGTCTCCTCCGTCTCCACAGAGCTGTTCCTAATGTCAGTCAAGCTCTCCATGAAACGGTCAAACACGTCGGTTTTGCCTTTGACTTCATCGGTGGAAGCCCAGCGCTTGGGGTCAACCGCAGTTTTTTGAGGTTTTTGAGATTCTCGGGGAGATTCCATTTGTCGCGGCGATTGCGACTGTCGCCTCATTTCATATTCTTCCCTCGCCTTCGCCTGCGCTTCGCGTGTGTCCTTCGTCACACTGTTGACGGTATCCGTGATGCGATCCTGTGCCGCCCGTGCCAGGTCAAGGTTCGCGGTGACCTGTTGCGCCAAATCCGCAATCTCACCAGAAGCACTTGGCTTTTCGCCAAAGTTTTCATTTTCATCACCAACGCCTCCCCGGGGCGTGTGCATCGCAGAGGAGGCTCTGGATTTAGACGCCGCTGACGACGCTTTCTGTAACCGCGCCTGCGCCAGCTTGTACCGCTCCTCAGCCTTGGCGACTCTGTCACGGGCCGCATCCGTGGCCGCGGAAACCGACGTTTCCGTACCGGTTCGGCGTTCAAGCTGGTTTTCCTTTGAGTAGTTTTCTTTTTCGTTTGAATCGTCGTCTTCCGTTTCGTTCCTTTCACCCCCGACGGACCCCGCACGCCGTAGCGCTCTCGCCGCGTCGAGCTTGGACAAAGGCGCCGCGTTTGGACTCGGGGTTCCCGGCGCCATCGAGCTCTGCGCGTCGTTTTCCTTCAAACTTCCTTTGCGCGCCAGGCGAGCCATATCCAGTTTGCTCAAACTCGGCGCCTCTCCAAGTCGATCCGTTTGTTTCACGCCCACGGGTTGCTCTCTCTGTTCCGCGAGTTGCTCTTTCGTGTCCAAGTTCTCCAGGTGTTTCATCTTCGGCAACACGAGTTTCGAGTTAACGGGCGTGTTGACCCCTGAAGCGCACGCGCTCGCGGATTGACTGGCGACTTTAATCAGCTCCTCCATCTCCCGCACGGTTTCCTCCGGGAACGGCGCGCCCGCCTCCGCCGCCGCGCGTTGCGTTTCCCGCAGCGCCACAAGCGCTTCCCTCGCCGGCGTCGCAAACAGGCTCCCCTCCACTGAACCCATCCAGCTATCGTGATCGAAATCGGAATCAACCGGCGACTCGCACGGGGACTCTTCCATCAGCTGGCGGAGCTCGCGGATGTCGGTTTTTGTGTTTCTGTCCTTCAACGCGTCCGCGATGGATGACGCGCGACCATTCAATCCAACGGTGCTCGGGTAGCTGGGGGGCTTCGTGTGAAGATTGGAACCAGTCTCACCGGTGGGTGCTTGGCCTTGTTTCGTACGTGCGTTTTGTGTAACTTCGTGGCTCGCTTCGCTTGGCACGTCGTGTATAGTATCGTCGTTGTTTGTCTTGTTTCTGCTCTCAAGCGCTCTCGTGACCGCCACGGCGACGACGCTTGATACCAGCGAAGTGAGGAACAACGTTTTCGCGCCGAACTTGGCGTCGTCGTCGATCACGACTGGGTCGCCGTTTTTGTCGTACAAAACACCCCGTTGTGCCGCTCGCGAGGCGAGTGGGAACGATGCGGTTGCACTATGGGCACTTGTACGTGTGTCAGTCGCACTACTCGTGGATGACGCACGACCCGCCCCGCCCTTGGCGCCGAAAAGATGACGCTTCGCGCTGTGTGAGTTGTCCACGAACGTGGCTTGATTGGTGTTCTTGCGACGCGACTTGGACGCACCAGAAGAGTGGTACGCGTGGGTCACCCCAGCGCCGACCGCGGCGGCACCAGCCGCCGCCGCGGCTGGGTGGATACCCCACAGGCCCGACATGGTCCAGGCGCGCCGATCGACTGATGGGCCGGGCGGGTGAGAGAACTTGAAAAAATCAAAAAAATCCCATGTCGCGTCAAACGAGGACTAAAAGAACGAGGGTTGCTTCGTTGTTTTTCCTCGGAGCAGCCGTCGCCTCCACGACGTGGAGGCCCTCCTTCGCGCACAAGGAGACGCGCGTCACGCCGCGTTCGCACCCAGTGGAGTGTCCACGGCGGTGGTCGTCTGACCCGTCGCGTCGTGCTCCGCCGCGCTCGTTTCTCCGCGACTTTCAGAAAGCGTCCCCGCGCCTTCGACGTCTTTTCTAGGCGTCTTCGAGAACACCACGACGACAACGACAACACGCGAGCCGTCGCAGGCCATGGGCTGCAGCGCCAGCAAGTCCCACGCGCCTCCCGTGGTTGCCGGAAAAACAACCCATGGCGCTCGCGCCGCGCGCGAGACCCTGGACGGCGCTGACTGGGGTACGCGCGCGTCGCACGAGGTCCCCGCGGACGGCCGCCACGCGGGGCGTCCCAACCCTGAACGTTCGTCTTTCCTGGAAAGAGGGGACGTGCACGGGGACGGATCTGGTGTGGTGTGGCGCTGCCCCTCCCCGTTGGACGTCCCCATGGGTACATGTACCAGCTCACCGTGGTTCACGAGACGCAAAAGCGACGGACACGAATCCGGACCCGACGTGGAGTGGCGGCTGTTCTGGGCGCCAAGAGATCACTCCCCTGAAACGTGCTCGTTGTACCTGGAGTGCCGCAAGAGCGTGTCGTGTGGAGTATCGGAAGTTTCAAAACTCTCAGGAGCTTCGAAACCCGCATCAAACGAAGTGCACACGTGCTTCAGCTTCGGGCTGGTGAGAGAAGTTCCCGGTGGTAACAATTCTGACGAGCACACCGAGAAGCACACCATCGGAACTCGTCACGTCTCGAACCCGAACTCGGAGGATGGTTTTTCAAGCGACACGTCCTCGGAGTGCGCAGAAAACGTATCCGCCGCGCACCACCTGACCCTCACCCGCCCTGTGGTGGACATGGTGGCTTCGATTCGCGAAAGCCTGGGGTGGTCTGCGTCGGGAAACGGGAAGAACGCGTCGGGGTATGCCTCTCCCAAACGAAAGGGGAGCGAAACAGATACAGGTATGCTCTTCTCCAAAAAAACGCACCAACGCGAAACTCAAAACTGCTCGTGCGACGATGGGCGTTGCACTTTGCTCGCGAACGCGCGTCGCGCCGGGCTCGGGGTGGACATGGTGATGACACACACATTCGTGTTGGAGGATGGAGGGGGTGACGTCGACGGCATGCACGATGGTATGCACGATGGTATGCAAGATGTTGACGACAAAAAAGTCGATCCCTCCACACGTTGGGGCGCGAAAAAGTTTGTGAGTTGCGACGAGCTGCGCGCAGTTTCCGCGTGCAAAGAGTTCGGCGACGTGCTCGTTGAGGTGGCGTTCCACGACGTGTACGGCACGGAGTCCGGGTTCGTGGTACAAGACTCTGACGAGGAGAGCGAAAAATTGAGTCGACACACTTCGATCGATTCAGACGAAGAAGCGCTTCATCGCCTTCCCCCCGCGTCCGCGCCGTCGCGCCGTTCGCCGTCTCGCATCGCCCCCTCGCCGCTCGGCACCCCCGAGGCGTCCATGCAGCTCCTCAGTGAGTCGCCTTTGATGTTAGTGCTCGACAACTTCCTCACCAGCAAGGAGTGTACGGACTTGATGCACTTGGCGGAGCCTGACTTGCGGCGCTCGCGCGTGACGGATGGGAAGTTGTCGGAAGGGCGGACGTCGTCGAGCACGTTCCTCACCGGACAACGACAAGACACGCCCGTTGTGAAGGTAATCGAGCGACGCATTTTGAGAGCCGCCGCTTCAGCGGGGCGGATCATCGCAACGCGCACTGACGAACGTATCGGGAGTGCATGTGAAGGGAATGACGAAGGGAAACACGAACACGATCGCGGAACATCTTCCGTGGTTCGCCGCAACGACACGGCGAACGAACGCGAAACGCGCGCGTTTTTCGACGCGTCATCCGCTGCCACGCCGCTAGTCGGCGCCGAACCCATGCAAGTCGTCAGGTACGACCGCGGCGAGATGTACACCGCGCACTACGACAACAAGCAAGGCTGCGTGCGTAGAGCCGCGACGTTCATGATGTACCTAAATGACGTCGAGGGGGGGGGCGCGACGCACTTCCCAAAGGCGAAGCCTGTTTCCGGGACGAGACGCGGCGACTCGAATTTTTCCAACCACCAAGACGGGGTTCGCATTTGGCCCAAGCAAGGCCGGGCGCTTGTGTTTTGGAGCGTTCGAGGGGGCGTGGAGGACGCACGGAGCCTTCACGAAGCCGAGTCTGTGGCGCACGGAGAGAAGTGGATAGCCACCAAGTGGCTACAAGTCGCCGAGAAAAGCGGGCGATGAGAAATTGGAGACGGGCTAGTCACGGTAGGATCATGAGAACAGACAAACAGAAAAAGAAGTGATTGATACGATAGATAGTACCGTTTGTGGTATATGCACAGTGTTACAGTCGCACGCTACGTCGCTTCTTCGCCTTCTCGCGCGTTATTCAGTTTATCCCGTCATCCCCCGCTCACTTATCCTTCTTGGATTTCTTCGCCTTCTTCTCTCCTTCCGGCGAGTCGCTCTTTTCCCGTTTCTCTTTCTTCTCTTTCTTCTCCTTCTTTTCCTTTTTGTCCGAAACGTCCGCATCAGGGTTGTACGCCTTGGGGGCGGTGAGAAGCGCGGGCGCCGAGGAGTCGCGTGCCTTGTCGTGCTTCTTCGTCGATTCCTTGCCCTTCGCCACCCCAGAGGCGTCGCCTAACGTCTTACCTTCGAGTTGTCGCAACCGAGCCTCGACCTTCTCTCTGGATTCAATGCCAATAGTCGCTTCGGAGCTCTCGCCAAGCGCATCGACGCGGATCGATAGCGCGCACTTCGCGGCTAAAACCCGCGAGATTTTACCCTTGAACTTTGGCGCCGCCTGGCCGATCAAGGACGCGTGGTAAATCAACCCGTACTTCGGGGTTTCGTGCTTGGTTTTTAAAGCTCTGAACAAGGCTTTTTCGGCACCTAAGATCTGCACAGTACTCGCAGGGTGCTTCGCGAGGTTGATCAAGGACCCGGCGTGCGAAATGAGCCGGGCACCAACCAACTCGCCGACTAAAACAGTCAAGTTGGGCGCGATCGCGTTCATGCGCGACTTGAGGTAATCGTAAAGCTGGATCCGGTACTCGCTCAATGACACGACCTGCTTCGCCAGCTCAGCGATGTTGTTCAGGTCGTCCTGCGAGATCTCGGTGCCCATAGAGATCACCGCCGCATCCTTCAAATCCTGCTCCACGTCTTCGTCCAGGGTTCCGGAAAAGTCGTGGTCGCTCGCCGTCGCGCGGTCGCCCATCTGAATAACAACCTGAGGATTTGGAAATACAAGTCAGTGTTTTGTACGGGCAATTGAGAGACAGTGCAGTATATGGGGATGATGAGGAATTCCTCACGTGACGTGTTGAAACGCGAACCAAGTGGTACACGACGTACGCGGTACAAGGCGAGCAGGATTTTACGGGATAAAAAAACAAAAACGAACCTTGGCGTACTGCATGTTGTCGCTGATGATCTTGGTCATTTCAGGAAAGTGCCATCCGTACCACTCTCGGACGCGCATTGCGTAGGTGTTGAGCTCCTTGTCCAGCTCATCCAACAGGCCGATGGCTTGCACCACCATGGTGTCGACTTTGTCGGGGGAGAATTTCAGCTTGTACCGGGATAAACTGTGCGACAGACCCAAGGCCATGGGCGCGATGTCGGAATCCGTGAGGCCCCCTATCAACTCGTTGAGCTGGTACCTGACGCCGCGCATCAGCTCCATCACCCCGGAGGAGTAAACGCACGCGATGCCGAGCTTCTCCTTGATCAAGCCGCCCAATTTCGCATCCGCTAAAGCGAGCGTCTCGCCCTCGGCGTGCTTCTTGAGAAACTTTTTCAAGTCCTTGCCGATCTTGGAATCCACCATGGACGCCGCCGCCGCCAACGCCTCAGCGGTGTTGTCGAACTTCGTGAACGCCTTCATGGAGACCATCTTCTTAGCGCCCTCGGGGGTGCTGAACGCTTCTTGCAGAGCCTGTGATTTGAGGTGGGAAGCAAAGAGGTCAGCAGCAGGTAAAGAGGGAAAGAGATTCTAAAAAAGCACGCAAAAAAGAAGCGCCCCGCCGCCAGCCGTGTGAAATCCCTAGTTGCGAGGCGAGTGACGTCTGCGTCTGCGCATCCATGACCTTTGCTCTCCCGATCATGATTACATCCCGCGCGTTCGCCAAACGCTGATCGCGACGATCTCGCGTTGTGGGTGTACGACACGCGCGCCGCACGCCCCGCCGCACACCTCCAGGCCCCAACCGTCGAGGAAGAAAACACAAATGGTAACACAGGCGCCGGGGGCAAAATTGTCAGGGAACACATCAGGGGCACTTACCTCGGCATCCTCGAGCTTGCCCTCGTCCTTGACCTTGAACAGCGAGAACCCCGCAGGGGTCTCGAAGAGGAGAAGCATGTTTCGCGAGCGGCAACGTCGACTGTTGCGGAGTCGCGCTTCGTCGAATGGGTTTAGAGTCGAGGCAAATCGCAGAATTGACGGCCGCCGCCGACGTGCAGAGTCTGAAAGGGGATTGAAAGTGCACAAAAGGACTCGATTCTTTCTTCGTCAACTCTTGATGCAAGATCTCGTTTTCACAGTCGATTGCCCGCGCAGGCACTAGCACCTCGCTCGGCACCCTATACCACCATGGACGCCCTCGCCCTGTTCCTCGAGGACCCATGGGGCACCATCCTGGCGTACTGGCAAACCGTCCCAAGCCACGTCCGGCTGCTCATCAGCTTCCTGTTGACGAGGACTATCAGTGGAATCATCCGAAGAGCGGTGAGTCCTTCATCGTCCACCGGCCCAATCAAGAAAGGCTTGGTGCGCGAGGTTAAGGACATGACAGAGTTCAACGAGAAGCTCACTGTTGCAAAGGCGGGTAATAAAATCATGGTCGTGGATTTCACCGCGTCCTGGTGCGGCCCGTGCAAGAGGATCGCGCCGGTGTACAGCGGATTGAGCTTGAAGTACGGTGATGTTTCATTCGTAAAAGTGGACGTGGACAAAGCCAAGGACGTGTCGTCGCACCACGGAGTGCGGTGCATGCCCACGTTTCAGTTCTTCAAGGGGGGCGAGAAGGTTGATACGATGGAGGGGGCGGATGCGGGTAAAATCGAGAGCATTCTGAAAACCCTAGGGGCGCAGGAGAAACAGATGCCGGACCCGGATGCGGTGCCTGCGACGGATCCCAGCGCAAAGGAAGATTAATCAGATTGAACGCGTGTACTATATACTATACATGTAGACTCCTCTATCACATGTTCCGACACTCTATCACTCTAAACCCTAATACCCCTTACTACTACTTCCACTGCCCGGTCACGGTACACACGTTGGTTTGGTTGTACCGGAACATACACAACAGTATGACACCGATGACGCCGTCCAAAACTAAAAAGTGCGCCGCTGAAAACTTTTTTCGATTATACAGTAAATGTCCATTCGAGCACCACAAGATGTACGCCACCACCGTCGTGGCTTCCGCGGTGTAAAACCTTATACTGCTTTCGTAGTAGAACGTGATGCAGAAGTACGTGCCTACGGACCACAGAACGAACGGAAAAACGGAATAGCCCTCTAATTTTCGGTCGCGAATCAATCCAACAAACATCGCAACTGACGTCGCCACGACCCAAAACAGCACAAAGTTTTGATGGACGGTCCACAGACACCGCGGGACGGCGGAGAAACCGGCCAGGCACACGGCGCACGAAGCGGTGAGCAAGGCTCGCATGATGCCAAGAGCCTTGTTTCCCTCTTGTGCTTCCTTCTTGGCTATAGCCACTGAGGCCCATAGCGTGCAGTCTATGCCGGCCGCCGCGACGTGGCTATACAGAAACGCCACCCAGTTCGGCACGAGCTCCAAAAACCCGCAGATTGAGATGTTTTTGGGAGCAGGGGTGTTTCCGTAAACGGAGACTGAGACGTGGATTGCGTACTCAACAACCACTAACAACATGCCCCACCGCCAAAGCGGCGTGCTATCTATGCGGTACGATAAACACTCCCCGACGGTGCCCATGACCAAGCATTGCAGTGCGTCAGCGCGACGTCTTCGGCCTTTGTCTCGGACGAGCAAACTTTCAGCAGGGGCGTTTCGAGTCATTGCACCGGCACTGCTGGTGCTCGGCCCGCCGAACTCCACACTCGACGCTGTGTCGATGCCGCTTCGTGTCGCGACCATCGTGGTGTGGCGCACAAAGCGAAGGTGGAAGGTGCGCCGCCCCGGGCGGGCGCGGTACCCTGTGCCGTGTCGGGGGAAACATCAATCAAACGTCTAAACACGAAACTCGGAAACTTGTTTCCGTATTCGGCACTGAAGTTTTTGGGACGTGACGATGACGAGGGGGCACTGCTGAGCGCGCCGAGTGTCTGCGCGGTCCCGCGCCGGCGAGGACGGCGGAGGGCAGCACGATGCCTACGGTTGAGAACGTTGACAAGAACTGGGAAGGGTTCAGCGAGGTGCGTCTCGGGGCTTGGAACGGACACGTGCAATCCTCCGATTAATCTCTACCCATGGCACCATTTGGATCGTGTTTTTCTCGTCCTCACCTTCCCTTCCCCCCTACCTACTCGCAGGTCCAAGAGCTCACCAAGAAGAACGAGCGTTTGATTCTCGCCTTGGATGACGCGAATAAACAACTCGCGAGTTTAAGCGGTCGTTTCGAGGCGGGCGGCCCTGGCCCTGCGGCGGATGCGCGGGAATCGAAAATCGTCGAGGTTAGCAAAAAAAACCGAACCCTGACGTTGGCGGTGGAGAAGGAACGCGCGGAAAAGCTACGGGCGCAGACGCAGTTACAGCTGGCACAGACAGAGTTACTGAATTTGAAGCAAAACGCTGTTGAATCGGAGGTGGAGAGGGCGTGTAGGGAGGTTGTGGAACAAGCGAGCAAAGCGACTGAACAAGCGCAAATCGAGTTAGCCGCCGTGACTGAAAAGTGGAAACTCGCGTCGGCAAACGCGCAGCGCTTTTCCGGGCAAAAGGCAACCCTTAAGACTGAAAACGAGCGTTACAAGCAAATCATTCGACGGGAAATAGGCGAACACGTTGATTTCGGCAGGTTGGATGACGCCATCGCCGCGACCGGGGGGAAGGAAGGCCGGGCGGTCACGATCCGGGAGCTGCGACACAAAGTGGGGTACTTAAGGGTGCAGCTGAATGAAGCGAACGACGCGCTCGCGGTGGTTGCCGCAGGACCTGAGATGGAGAGCGGTACGGACGATGTACCCACGCTAGAAGATGATGGGAATGGAGGAGGTGATGCTGAGTTATCCAAAGAGACATTACACGAGACGTTGGAGACGGTGTACCCTGGTGACGCTGACGCTGACGCGCACAAACAATCAACTCAAACGCCTTCCGCTCTCCTCGCTTCCACTATGTCCAAGGACTTGAAAGTCACCGAGGCGAGGCTTGACGTTTCCCAGGTCCGGGTAGAGGAGCTCCTTACAGAACTCGAAAACGTCAAGTTAGACCTCTCAGCAGAGAAAGAAGTAGTCACGCAAATTTCAAAACAGAATCGCAACTTGGAAACGGAAGTGAACGGGTTGTTGAAAAAAGTCGCAGTGCTGAAGGATAAATCCGACCACGACGAAAAGCTAGTGAACGCGCTGCGGGACGAAACGAGGAGGCTGCAAATGACGAGTAGAGGGACCTCAGTCGTGTCGGAGTCTGAGTCTGAGTATGGGGGCTACGAGCGTAACCCCGGAAGAGGCAACTCCGTACCTTCCGGAGATAACGCCGTTCCTCTGTCTGTGTACGCGGCTTTGGAAAATAAAGCGGCTGTTTTGGAAAGAGAGCTTCGCGTCGCGGAGCGAGAAACTAACTCGCTCCGCCAACACAACATGAGCCTAGAGCAGGCTCTGCAACGCGCGCTTCACAACGATTGCCACGATGTGTCCGATACCCAGTCCGTCCTGTCGCAATCGCAGTTCACGGTAAACGCCATCGCCGCCGCGGCTGGCGCGTTGTCGCCGAGCGACGAACAAGATAAACACTTGGAGGTGCACGAGGACGTGGCGAACCTCATCGCGCACTCCGAAACCCTGGAGCGCGTGTGCGCTGCGATGCGCAGTAAACTGGTAGTCGCGGAGAAACAGGTGGATCAATTAAGAGAGCAAGTTCGTGAGGAGAAATGGAAGTACCAAGACACGGTGAGCCGCGTGGAACGCGCCGCAGGGGCGGGCGGGACAGGCGCTGCCGGCGACGGCGACATCGCCGCGCTTCGCTTCGCGTTGGAGGAGCAAAAGTCGGAAACCATGCGAGTTAAACACGGCTACCAGGAGAAACTGGAAGGCATGGAAAAGGAAGTGGAACTGTACGCGGAGATGATGACGGAGCTGAAACGAGAAGCGGCGGCGAACCGAAACAGAGGAGGGTCACCGGCGCCGAGGAAAGGGTTACCGGGATAGCGTCGAGCGCAGAGTCATACGTTTTAACTCAAGGTAACTCAAGGTTTCATTTTATTTTCGTAACTTCATATCGTCGCGCAAGTCTCGTCTACGCTGTCTACGCAATCACTCCTCCATGCCGAACGGCGTCCCCGGCGTAGGCGTGTTCATCCCGAACGGCTGGGGCGTGTTCACTGCCCCCGGCTGCGGCGTGTGCGTCACTGACGCTCTCTTCGCGGAAGGACACGGGCTGCACAGCCCATCTAAAAACGGATTTTCGTCTTGGTCCAATTCGCGCTCGGGCGTGGCCATCGCCCTGGGCGTGGCCATCGCCATAGCCACCTTGGCTTGCTCCTCCGCTTCGTCCATTTCCTGTTCCCCCAAAGCCAACACGCCCATCGTGGCGAGCTTGGCGATTTTCCCGAAAATCTTTTGGTTCAGCGTGTTGGGCGTGCACCCGCACTCGCACCCTTCCGTGAGAATGTCCCCCTTCACCAGGCCGTGCATCACCTTCTGCAGCACCACGTTCCGCGCGGCTTGAGACCAGTCCTGCGACAGCTCGCGGAAGAAAACCGCGAAGTCGTCCGCGGGGTACGCGCCGCGTACCAACATGCGGAACAGAGCGTTGGGTAACAACGCGCTGGTGCTCGCCACCGCGGGGGCGCAGTGCTCTGAGAGAGAGTCATCAGTCTCCAAAATCGCGTGCATGACTTTCTTTTTCAACTCGAACACGCGTTTTGTGGAGGTGCTCCCCGTGCCACGCCGCGTGATCAACGCGAGCAACGCCAGTTTGAACTCGAACGACCAGCACTTGGTGATGCACTGGATGAGCTGCAACGTCTCTTTGAGACCTGTTTCTTTGTCCAGTTCAGAGCACCCGTTTACGTTGTTCAGCAGCATGTGCCCGAACAAGTTCCCGAACGCTTGAAGCGACCCGTCGAAGGACTCGAAGTGGCCTTCGAACCCCATGTACTCGCAGTCTTCGGCGTAATCAGAGGAGGTGTCGTCGTCCAGGTCGAAGGTGACGAAGAACGGCGCGGCGATTAAGGCGTTGGCATCGGCGTTTTCGAACACGTTTCCAATCGGAGCTAAACTTTCGCCCGTGATTAACCGGAGGTAGAACTCGTTCGGCCCCAGCATGAGGTGTATCAAAGTGGCTTGCTTTTCGAGGTTGTCGGAGCCGGGCATCGCGCGTAACATGGAGCGCACCACCGTGGAGAGGTGTTTCCACTTTTGATCCGCCACGCGCTCGACGCGCTCATTTTCCACCGCAGCGGAGGTGTTCTCACCCCCGCAGTTAGCGCACGCGCACCCCGGGTCGTTGACTCTGTTTTCGCGGGTGGCGTTCAACACCATGACGTAGTTCAGCACTCTGAATATACGCTCATCCGTGGCTTGGTTCACGGAGCCTGCATCACCAGGCTGCTTGGCGAAGTGGGTGATGGGCTTTAAAGTTTTGAGCTCGGTGCTCAGGTACTGCGCTAAAAGTTCGCCTTGTTTTTCCGCGGACCACGAACCTACCACGGCTCGAAGAACCCGGCACTCGTCCACGCTGTCGAATGTTGGGACCACGGAATCGGGGCGGCAGTGAAGCTGCACGATCCCACCCACGAACCGGATCTTCTCCCACTCCGGGATACACACGGACGTCACCGCGATGATGAACCGGGCGACCGTGTCGGGTGAGTCCCCACGTTCCAGCGCCTCGCACTCTTCGTCCGTTTGACACCTCGTGACGCGTGCCAGGAGGGCCTTGGAGACCCACGATGCGGTGGTCCTGTTCACCAGTGCGAAACTCGCTTGTGAGGCGGTATCGAGGAATTCCACCATGAGGATGCCGATCTCACTGGGCAAGCCGTCGAGCCTCAAGCTCGACGACGGCACGTGTCGCGGGGTTCCGGGCGGCGAGCAAAGGGGGTTGAAGGAGGTGAAGTTTTCGGAACCCGAAGGAGCCTTGGGGCTCGCCTCGCGGCGGCGCTTCATCGAGCGCGTCGTGCGCGCATCGGAGGAGGACATGATGTATATGAGGTGTGGGAAGAAAGAACGTTTCGAGAAGTTGCATGTACCAGCGCGGAGACCGTGGCGGGCGGAGTGAGACAGTGGCTTCCGAAAGTTACTAAAAATAGGACACAGCTGTCTGGTGTGGATCGTTAAAATTTTGGCACTCTGTTTGAGAGTTTGAACAAACGCGACTACGACCGCCTCGGCCGAATCACATCAAAGGGCACAGGCGCCGCCTTCCTGGCTCAGCTGTCGTCGCTCGCGCCATGGCGCTCGCCTCGTGGTCCACCGTCTCGGGGGAGACCGCGCGCATTCTCGTCGCGTTCTTCGGGTTCCTCACCGGCAACGAACCGAAGGTGCGAATTTCAAACCACGAGGGATTCGCAGAAGCTGACATTCCACCGTGACAAATACACTCCGTGCCTATGGTCAAACGTATTCCCTCACCGTTTCACAGTACTGATCTCTATATCCTCGCCGTGTATCGCCTCATCCACCACTCACCTCAAACCCCAGGCCAAACCCCGAGCCCCAATCACGGAGGGCTATACCGATTTGCTCGTTTTCCTGTTACTCTCCGCGTTAGTTTTCTTCCTGAACTGGGGTCTGCGCAAGTTGGTGGTGGAACCGCTCGCGGCGAAGCTGCTGGGTTTGAAATCGACGAAAAAAGCCAAGGTGCAGAAGTTCGCGCAGAGTTGCATGGAGATGGTGTTTTACGGCGCGTTCACGGTGTTCGGCGCGTACGTGGTACCGGGTCAGACCTGGTTCTGGCCGTCCAGCGCGTGGTGGAGCGAACACTCGAGCGGCAAATCTTTGCTCATCACTGATGCGTTGAAAGCATACTACCTTTTATACGCCTCCCGGTACGCACAAGGCATCATATCCTGCTTAATCGAACACAAGCGCAAGGACTTTTGGGAAATGCAGGTGCACCACATCGTGACGGTAACGCTGATCGGCATCTCATACGCGTTTGGGTTGAACCGAGTCGGCGCCGTCGTGATGGCATTGTTAGATCCCGCTGATGTCCCATTGCACGTCGCCAAACAGTTCAAGTACATAGGCGATGCTAGAGGCGGAAATGTTCAAAAAATAATGCAAACCGGCGCGGATATATTTTTCGTGATATTCATGTTGCTGTTCGCCGTGATGCGCTTAGGTCTGTACCCGTACGTCGTGTGGAGCGCGCATCGCGAGGGGCCTACTTTTTTCACATACGGGTGGGGCGCCAATTCCTGCGTCGTGCTGCTGTACATCCTGCTAGCGTTGCAAGTGTACTGGTTCGTTTTGATTCTGAAAGTGGCGATCAAAGTCATCACGTCAGGGGCGGCGGAAGACGTACGAAGCGATGACGAGGAGGATGACGAAGAGGAGGAGCCGAAGAAGGAGAAGTGATTTTTGAAAAGGGGAAGTGGTGCTGTCGAAAAATAAAGATGCACCCGTTCCGTTCTCAATGAACACGTATACAATATATTACCCTGATACAATAAACATCTCTCTCTGCATACATACTCTACCCCTCTACCCTTCCTCTGTGAAGCCTACTTTCTCACCGAAGAACAGCTTCGCGCGTTGCTGCGGGACGAACGGGATTGACGCGCGCCATTGCGGTATTTTTTCCTTCGCAAACTCCAACGCCCAGGCGACTGTCGGAAACGCGAGCTCGTCTTCCTCGGGTATCTCGTCCCACGTGAAGAATTGCGCTTCCAGAGTTTCGACGCCGGACTTGATAGCATGAGGGCTATCCAAACCGTTTTCTTCACCCACAGCCACCTTGGCTAAGTAAAGCAGCTGCACCTGGCCCGGGAGGTTGTACACCGCTAAAAGCGGGCCTGGTTCACATGTAGCGCCGGCTTCCTCGATCGTTTCCCGCGCCGCGCCCATACGCGTCGTCTCGCCGAGCTCCATGAATCCCTGGGGGAAGCCCCACTTACCGATTCGAGGCTCGATGCCGCGCTTGCACAGTAGGACACGCGTCACACCTGAAGAGTCAGTCTGTTAGTTTGTGGATAGGTACGTAGTGGTGACGAAAATGATTCAGGAGATTTGTGTCAGCTTGTTGTGAGCGAGTTTGTTTTCGTTTGTCATCGGTGTCGTTCGTGTTGTGTTCTTGGAGGATTCGCGATGTTATCCGGCGTTCGAATGCGTTACATTCCGACTTACCCAGCACGGAAGGCACCCGACGACGACTTTCGGGTTTCGGTAGTCTATGAACCCGCACGATGTGCACACGTCGCGTTCTCTTTCGTCGCCATCGGGGGTTCGTTTCTCGAAGTTGGGCGCGGCGGGCGTGATATCGTTTCGAGTGACTCGAGTGACTCGAGTGACTCGTCGCCCGGCGCGAAACACCGCGGCCGCCCACGTAGCCCTCACGGGGATCGGTGACACGGCGTGCATCCTGCTGTGCCACGCGGGTGTGGGGAACGGCGGGTGGTCGCCAATTTTTCCGCGCTTTCTCGGACTGGCTAACGAAAAAGCTACGAAAAGCTACGACACCTTGTTTCTTCCTCATACCCGATGGTCGTCGCACTCACCGTGCCGGCTTTGGCGCCGCAATTCGCGCATCCGCGCCCGTTCCGAGCGTATGTGCACCACCGACCGCGCGGCATGCCGCCCGTGAGGTACAACAGAAGCGCGGACGACGCGCGGCGGACGAAAGTCGAAAGAGAACTCTCGGTCCCGAAAACAAAGACCACCGAAACGCAAAAGTCCAACGCAGTCCCTCAACCCAAGGGTTCAAAGCATCACGAGACTACAAGCAAGATCCCCGTCACGGATGACGAACAGGCTGTTTCCTCTGCCTTCGAGCGCAAGCTACGACAACGCGAACGCATCGCCAACGCCAGCGGTTTCATAGCCGCCCTCGATCAGAGTGGCGGCAGTACTCCAAGAGCTTTGGCCAAATACGGCATAACCGACATTCGCGGTACCGACAAATCGACAATGTTCACCCTGATACACGACATGCGGACTCGTATCATGACGTGCGATGCGTTTTCAAGTGACAGGATAATAGGCTCTATATTGTTCGACCAAACTGTGTTCAAAAAGCAAGTAATGGGCCTCCCCAGCGCGACGTACCTGTGGAGCGTGAAAGGCATCGTTCCTTTCCTGAAAATCGATAACGGCCTGGAACCCGAGAAGCACGGAGTGCAACTCATGAAGCCAATTCCCGAACTCGCGGTGACCCTAGGAAAGTGCGGGCAGTTCCACGAGCCTTTTAAACAGGGCATGCATGATAAACACGTCCCTCACTCTACTCCAGAAGAGCTCAAGGCGTTCTACGACCACTACCGGGATGTCGTCGAATCGGAAGCGACGAACGACGACATTAAAAATTGGCTCGATCACCTGGCCGATAAGTGCGAGAGGTACTTGACCTTTGCGGACGAAGATGTTCCGGACGGTGTGAACCACGGCGTTGTGCGCACCGCCTTGGTGGCTCGACACAAGAAACTCGTAGATGAGGACTCAAAAATAACTCGCCAAAAAGCAAAGGCGTTTTTCCTGGGGTCGCACGACTTTGGATCGGTGACTGATTTAATTTCGCAAACGCAATCGCCCGGCGATTGCGTGTTCGGCACGAAAGCGCGCAGCGTGATTCGCGGCGCGGATTTGGACGGGATTAAGTGTATCGTCGCGCAGCAGTTCGGAATCGCGGCGCAGGTGTTAGCCGCGGGTCTGGTACCGATCATCGAGCCCGAAGTTGCGATTGATTGCGAGAACAAAGCTGACGCTGAAGTGATGCTTCGCGATGAGCTGAAAGTGTACCTGGATTTGTTGCACTCGACGCAACCCGGGGAACAATTATGTCTCAAACTGACGCTACCTGAAGACTGTTCTTTATACGACGAATTCACAAATGAGAACCACCACCCTTCTGTTATGCGCGTATTCGCGTTGTCAGGCGGGTACGACAGGAAAGAAGCGTGTGTACGACTTGCGAAGTGCCGTGGGATGACCGCGAGCTTCTCACGAGCGCTGACAGAAGGACTGAGGGTGGACCAAGTGCCAGCGGCGTTCACCGCGGCGCTCGATCGGAGCGTGAGGGAAATATACGACGCGTCCGTGGTGTGAGGGGAGTATAGAATGAGGTAAGGAGAGAGAGGACCGAGATGACAGAGATGACAGAGACAGAGACAGACATATACAAATACAGACATGGACATGACAGACGCTGCTAGCCGCTTGTGAAAAAAATACACTTTTCCTGGCTCGAGTTCCAAAGAATGTCATTCTTGAAAGTCAACAACGGGCTAATCGCATAACCGCGCGCTTCGCACTTGAATCGAACACTTCACACGACGCAGACGCCTTCGCACGTCTCGTTTTTGTCGTGCCTTGTTCTTTCCCATGCGCGGCATGTCTGTGTTCGCCACGCGTGCCTCGGCCCTCGCGGTGTTCCTCGTGCTGTGCCTCGCCCCGCACTTCGCGCGCGCTGATTTCACAGTCGCTTCGATTTTGCCCGAGCTCCCGTTCGGGGCGCACGGCGTCGATGCGCACGACAACGTGGCGTACGTGGTTGGCGACGGCGTGACCGCGGTGAACGTGGCTGACGCTGACGCACCGAGGGTGATCAACACCCTGACGGACCCTGATCTCCGAGGGTGTACCTCCGTCGCGGCGTACACCACTTCGCGCGGCAAACGCCTCGCCGTGGCGTGCTCTGGGTCAAACTCAGTCGTCGTTGTGGATGCGAGCGCCCCAAACGACGGGTTGCGCGTGCTGGGCGTCGTCCAGGACGACACCGCGCTTCGCGGCGTGTCATCCGTCGTCGTAAAGGAAACCCTCGCGTTCGTCACCGCCGCCAAAGTTCAAAGGGTCGTTTCCCTGGATCTGTCCTCCGACGAAACGCCCCGCATTTTGAGCTTTGTGCCTCTCAGCGCCGCCGACGCCGTGACCCTGGCGGACGAAGCGCACATCGCCGTCGGTGCTGGCAACTCACACGGCGGAGGAAGAGTTACGGTCCTATCCTACGTCCCATCAGGCGTGATGATGAAAGTAGGATCGATTAAAGATGGACGTTTAGGCGGTACGTTCCATGGCGTGTCGCAATTCCCGGCGAACGACAAAATATCATTCGCCGTGACGGATGCGAACGGCGGGTCCGTGATCGTTGTCAACGCCACGACCAGGGCGCGGCCCACGATCGCGGTCGGGCTACAAGCGCAAGGAAGAGCCGCGGCGAGCGCGCCCCTCTCCGAGGAGGACGAGACAGATGACGCGAACGCGGAGTGGACCCCGAATGGCCATCGAAGCTTAGCGGGCGCTCGAGCTTTTGCCATGGCATCGAACCGCGTGGCGTACGTCGCCAGCGCTGACACCGGCACGGTGGTGGGCATCGACGCCACGGATTTGAAACGCCCGGTGTTGTCGCGAATCGTGTCAGACACCAAGCTCCGCGGCGTGTCGGACATTTGCGCGCAAGGCGGACGAACCGCGGCGGCGGCGGCGGCGAAAGCCTCAGCGGCTCCGTCTGGAACTGGCGACGAAGCCGAAGAACCAAACACGGCGCCAACGACCAGCGGAGCGGTTTTGTTCGCAGTCGTACCGAGTGGGAACCGACTCGTGGTGCTTAAAGACGGGGGGGCTTCCTCAGTAGTGCCCACGCCCAACGATAACGATGAGCTGTAGGTTTGCGTGTGTGTTTTATTAATGAAAATATTTCTATCGTCACTCA
>MDSY01116772.1_pt1 | contig 23702 bp, 20 predicted proteins | sample 811131 | NCBI WGS metagenome assembly MDSY01 (sample SAMN05326643, study PRJNA326480) | marine metagenome | isolation source: seawater | place: Atlantic Ocean: South West | collected 2010 | reverse complement strand
CGCCGCCGAGTGGGGCGCATTGTGCAGCGGCTCAATGAGATTGAAGTTTATAAAACTATGTCAATGTTGGGGCTGATCCGCGCACGCGCCCTGTCCTCAGAGCTGAATTTGATCGATACCGAGATGTCGGAACTGGTTGCGGCCTTGGTCGATGATCAGATCTCAGCGGAAGACAATCTTCATGCGTTATTGCGGTTGTCTGCAAAACTTGAACATCATTCGGCGCGGGTGGCTTACCGCTTTGCCGCCAGCAAGGCCTATTCGGCGATTGTGGCACAGCGCATCGAAGTTTTACGTGAAGGTCAATTTGAAGGTCGCCAAACATTCCGGGAATTCATGATGCGGCGCTTTGATCCGGCTATGCGCACGGTGCAAGCGTTGGATGCACGGCTGCAAGATCTGATTGCAAGGGCGATCCGAACTGGTGACCTGTTGCGCACCCGAGTGGATGTTGAACGCCAAGGCCAAAGCCAAGAGCTGTTGACCAGCATGAACCGCCGTGCGGATGTACAGCTGCGGTTGCAAAAGACCGTTGAAGGCCTGTCTATAGTGGCAATCAGCTATTATGCGACAGGGCTTGTGCTCTATGTCTTGGCGCCTGTGGCGGAAATGTCTGACTGGCCTAAGGGGGTTTTGACAGCTTGTGTGGTACCTGTGGTGGTTGGGGTGGTCTATCTGGCTTTGCGACGCATTAGACGCCATATTCCGCAATGATTTACATCCCCTCTTGACGGGGGCTGCTTTGCAAGCACAATTGGAAGCATGACAGATATTTTTAATGCCCGCCAGTTGCTGGACCACCTGGTCTCTTTCCCCACCGTCAGTTGTGATACGAACTTGCCGTTGATCCATTTTGTGCGTGATTATTTTGCTCAGCATGACATCGACAGTGTGGTGATCCCAAACGAAGACGGCACCAAAGCCGGACTGGTGGCGCAGGTGGGGCCAAATGTGGCCGGGGGTGTGGCCTTGTCGGGACATTCGGATGTGGTGCCGGTTGAAGGCCAAGATTGGATCACGGACCCTTGGACCGTAGTTGAAAAAGACGACCGTCTGTATGGTCGGGGCACCTGTGATATGAAAGGGTTTGTAGCTTTGGCTATGGCCGCGATCGTAAAAGCCAAGTCTATGGATCTGCAACGCCCGCTACAATTTGCTCTGTCGCGCGATGAAGAGGTTGGCCTGCTGGGCGCGCCGGATGTGGCCAAGTGCCTATTGGACAATTTTGCTAAGGTTGAGGCTGTGGTAGTGGGGGAGCCGACTGAAATGCAGGTGGTGACTGGTCACAAAAGCTGTGATGATCTTCAGTTTCACGTGCGCGGCCATGAGGTGCACTCGTCGCGCTTACATGAAGGTGTATCAGCGGTCATGTGTGCTGCGCGGTTTGTGGAATGGGTGCGCCAACAGAATATTGAAAGCCAAGCCAAAACGCCATCTGCGACTGCGGCACTCTATGACCCGCCTTTCACCACGCTGCATGTGGGTAAAATCAACGGTGGTACGGCCCACAACATCACGGCCAAAGACTGCTATTTCTCAATCGATTTGCGCTGTGTTGGCGATGAACAGACTGAAGATTGGGTGGCCAAAATTCAAGCACAGATCGATATCATTGAGGCTGAAATGCAGGCGGTTCACCCGGATGCATTTTTCAATATTCATATCATGCGTGGCCCGGCGGTGGTGCCCGAAGTTGAAGGCAAGGCTGAGGCTTTGGCACGGCGATTGACCGGAGATAACGGCAGTCACACCGTTGCCTATGGCACCGATGGCGGACATTTTCAAAAAGAGGGGTTCTCAGTGGTGATTTGCGGTCCGGGCAGTATTGCTCAGGCGCATCAAGCTAATGAATTTATTGAACTAACAGAATTTTACGCCGGCGCACAGATGTTAGAGCGGTTGCTCGAAAGTCTTCAAACCGCTTAACTAACCGCCAGTATGGCTCATATGACGGGACATTTTTCCGCCCTCATTGCCGCGTGAATAGTCAAAATCATGCCCTTTTGGCTTATTGCCAATGGCGGCTCGAATGGCATTTTCAAGCACATCATTGCCTTCAGAGGCGCGCAGAGGTTCACGCAGGTCTGCGCTGCCTTCTTGGCCAAGGCAGGTGTAGATTTCTCCCGTGCAGGTGACCCGCACCCGGTTGCAGCTCTCGCAGAAATTATGGGTCAAAGGTGTGATCAACCCAACGCGCTGGCCGGTTTCTTCCAGACGCAAATAGCGCGCAGGGCCACCGGTACGGTCTGGCAGGTCGGTCAACGTGTAACGTGTGGCCAGTTTGACTTGCAGGTCGCTCAAGGCCCAATATTGTCCCACTCGGTCTTCTTCGCCCAAATCGCCCATAGGCATCACCTCGATGAAGGTGAGGTCCATATCGCGTGCGGCGCAAAATTTGGTCAGATCGAACAATTCGCTTTCGTTAAAGTCTTTCAGCGCTACCGCGTTCAGCTTCACTTTGAGGCCGGCTTCCAGCGCAGCGTCAATGCCACGCAAAACGTTCACTAATTTGCCCCAACGGGTGATTTCGGCAAATTTTGCCTCGTCTAAAGTGTCGATGGAAATATTGATCCTCCGTACACCAGCGGCATGCAGATCTCTGGCGAAGCGGTGCAATTGGCTGCCGTTGGTGGTTAAAGTTAACTCTTCCAAAGCGCCAGATTGCAAATGTCGTGACATGCCTTGAAAAAACGACATGATATCACGCCGCACCAAGGGTTCACCGCCGGTGATGCGCAGTTTGCGCACGCCAAGCCCAATAAAACTTGAGCATAACCGGTCTAACTCTTCCAAGGTGAGAAGGTCACGCTTTGGCAAGAAGGTCATGTTCTCCGACATGCAGTAGACGCAGCGGAAGTCACAACGGTCGGTCACAGAGAGGCGCAAATAGGTGATTGCGCGGGCGAAGGGATCAATCAACGGTGTTTTCATACACAAGAGGTAGCGCTGTCGTTGAGTGATCACAAGTAAGAATTTTTGGAGAGGGTGTATCAATGCGACCTTAAACTTTGCCAATTGTTAAAAATTGAGCTAAAATTTATTTCCATCGACAAGAGCTGGCAAGCTTGCTTATCTGTGTGAAAAATTTGGCATGGACTGAACTTGATGAGATTGGGACGTGAGCGGTTGATGACAAGGCATGAACAAAATGTGGGCCCCTTTGGCTGCCTTGGCCGCCGCCGATGAGCGCGCGTGATCGACGCCAGGACTACGGTCCATCGGGCCGTTGCTTTCCCCAATCCAGCCCGGTTATGATCCCTGAGTATTTCAATATAGCCGAGGCTTGTTTGATGTCTCATGCCCGAGAGTTGCCGGATGCTATTGCAATTATGGATTTTAGCGGAACGGCCCGCATTTGGACCTATGGGGAGATGGCGGTGGCTGCGGAGAAATTGGCCGAGCTTTGGCAGGACCAAGGTGTGCAAAAAGGTGACCGTGTTGCCATTCTCTTGCCGCAATGTGCGGAAACGATGATTGCCCATTTCGCGGCGCATTTGATTGGGGCGGTTTCTCTGCCGTTGTTTGTGCTGTTTGGGCCTGACGCTTTGCAATACCGATTGGCTGATAGCGGCGCTAAAATTGTGGTGACAGACCTGGTGCAATATCCCAAAATTTTTGAAATCAGACAGAGCTTACCAGAGCTTGAACAGGTATTCTTACGTGATGGTGAGGACGTGGATGCTTTGAGCCTGTGGCGCAGCCTAGAGGCCTCTCATGCGCCTTTGCGCGGCGTCAAAACATTAGCCGAAGACCCTGCGATGATGATTTATACGTCAGGCACCACAGGCAGCCCAAAGGGCGTGTTGCATGCACATCAGTTTTTGCTGGGGCATTTGCCCTGTTTGGAGCTTTCCTTCGCAGATTTCCCCAATAGCGCTGATGTTGGCTGGACCCCGGCGGATTGGGCGTGGATTGGTGGCTTGATGGATATGGCTGTGCCTTGCTTTTATTACCGGGTGCCTCTGGTGGCTAAGCGGTTTGACCGATTTACGGCTGAAGCCGCTTTTGCGCTGATCCGGGATGCACAGGTGACCCGCGCCTTTTTACCACCCACAGCGTTGAAGATGATGCGACAGTCTGTGGTGCCCGAAGATGCGCGCTTGGTGAGCATATCATCCGGTGGCGAACCTCTGTCTGCGGATCTGATCGCTTGGGCCAAGACAGCGTTAGGGGCTGAGGTGAACGAGCTTTACGGGCAAACCGAATGCAATCTCAGTGCTGGATCTGCGCGCGCTTGGGGTGTGGCGCAAACGGGCTGGATTGGCCAAGGTTTTCCAGGCTTTGATTTGCGTATTTTAGATGCGGACGGCCAAGAGCTGGCGGCCAGCGAGGTCGGGCAGATCTGCGTGCACCGTGACACACCTAGCATGTTTTTACGCTATTGGAACCAACCTGAAAAGACTGCTGAGCGCTTTGTTGGCGACTATTTGATCACTGGTGATTTGGGCCTTATGGATGCGCAGGGATATTTGCAATTTGTGGCCCGCGATGATGATGTGATCACCGCAAGTGGCTACCGGATTGGCCCGACGGAGATAGAAGCGACATTGGCGCAGGATCCAAGGGTGATCATGGCGGCCGTGGTGGCTGCGCCTGATCCAACGCGCGGCCATGTGATTGGGGCCTATGTAACGGTTTCCTCATCACCTGAGCCGGGATTTGAACAAGAGTTGATCGCCAAAGTGGCCAAGCAGCTATCGCCGCATATGGCACCCAAATGGGTGCGAGTTGTGGCGGAGATGCCCATGACTGCCACGGGCAAAATTCGCCGTGTGGCCCTTAGGGAAATGGCCGCCCAAGCGCCTGCGCTAAAACAAACAGCCGAATAGCAGAGGCCAGCCCCAGATCAACGCCGCGCGCATGGTCAATTTCAACGGCTAAAGCATTGATAGCTTTGCCTTGCTCTTGAGAAATACGCAGAAATTCCCACCAAAATTCATCTTCCAGAGATACGCTAGTGCGGTGACCATCCAAGGTGAGTGAGCGTTTTTTTGGCCGCTGCATCAGGGATTTCGCTTGTGTTGATCAAGCCGGTGCGCCTCAGCCTTGACCTGTGACTCTTGCGCCTGTTTTTCAGCTTTGGTCCGGCCAAACTTCACTGCATTAGCCTCAGCACGAGTGGAGTTATCCGCCCATGCTTTGGTTTTGCGAAATCTGTTGAGGTTGACCGGTTGGCTCATTTGGGGCCAATCATCAGCTCTGGCCGCACCACCCGGTCAAAGGTGGCCTCATCGACAAAGCCTAAGGCAATTGCCTCCTGCTTCAAAGTGGTGCCGTTTTTATGAGCAGTTTTGGCCACTTTGGTGGCTTTGTCATAGCCTATTTCTGGTGCCAATGCGGTGACCAGCATCAAGCTCTCGCGCATCAGCTTCTCGATCCGGTCGCGGTCCGCTTGGATGCCCACAACGCAATTGTCAGTGAAGGCTTTGGCCGCATCGCCCAACAGCTGCATGGATTGCAACACGTTATATGCCATCATTGGCTTGTAGACGTTCAGCTCAAAATGCCCTTGGCTGCCGGCAAAGCCAACAGCGGCATCATTGCCCAGCACATGAGCACAGACCTGCGTGAGGGCTTCGCACTGGGTAGGATTGACCTTGCCGGGCATAATCGAGCTGCCGGGCTCATTTTCTGGCAACATCAATTCGCCTAAGCCGCAGCGTGGACCTGATCCCAAAAGGCGGATGTCATTGGCGATCTTAAACAGGCTCACCGCCGCTGTTTTTAACGCACCGGACATTTCGACCATAGCGTCATGGGCGGCAAGGGCTTCGAACTTGTTGGGTGCAGTCACGAAGGGCAGGCCGGTGATATCGGCCATATGCGCCGCGACCATGGGCCCCCAACCATGAGGCGTGTTCAACCCCGTACCAACCGCCGTGCCACCCTGTGCCAGCTCGTAGATATGCGGCAAGGCTGATTGAACGCGCCGAATGGCCATGGCAACTTGATGGGTGTAGCCAGAGAATTCTTGGGACAAGGTCAAAGGCGTGGCATCCATCATATGGGTGCGGCCAATTTTGATGATCCCGTTAAACTCTTCGGTTTTGACCTGTAAAGCTTGATGCAGCGCCCGCAGGCCTGGAAGGGTCACGTCCCGCGCAGTCATGGCGGGGGCGATATGCATCGCTGTTGGAAAAGTGTCGTTGGACGATTGGCCCATGTTGCAATGATCATTCGGGTGAATTGGATCTTTGGATCCAATCACCCCGCCCATCATTTTGATTGCACGGTTGGCGATGACCTCATTGGCGTTCATATTCGATTGCGTGCCTGAGCCAGTTTGCCAAACAACCAGTGGAAAATGATCATCCAACAGTCCGGTAAACACTTCATTGGCCGCGTCTTGAATGGCTTGGCCCTTATCGGCGGGCAATTTTCCCAAGCCAGTGTTGGCTTTGGCACAGGCCTGTTTGATCACCCCAAGTGCGCGCACGATGGCAACGGGCTGTTTTTCCCAACCAATTGGGAAATTCATTAATGAGCGCTGTGTCTGTGCACCCCAATATTTGTCTGAAGGAACTTCAAGCGGGCCGAAGCTGTCGGTCTCAGTACGTGTGGTGGTCATGGGATGCCCTTTCGTTATTTGAGAAAGGTTTACCCATGCAGGGCTGGGGGCGCAATGCGCTCAATCCGGGTTTTAGTGTTTTCGGAAGCTATCGAGCCTCACAACCTCCGCTTCTGGCTTGGGTTTGTCACTTGGTTCGGCATTTTCATGCATTGGTGCCTCTGCGACGGGCAGGGTTTCTATATCCGCATCTTGAGGCTCGGCGCTCTCAGATTGCTCAAAGCGCAGGCCAAACTCGACCGAAGGGTCCACAAACGTGCGCAGGGCCATGAAGGGAATGTAAAGTGGTTCTGGGGAGTCGCCAAAATTCAGGGTGATGGAGAAGCCTTCATCGGTGACTTCCAGATTGTCGAACCAATGCTGCACCACGACGGTCATTTCATCGGGATAGCGATCTGAAAGCCAATCGGCGATTTCCACATCTGGATGCATGGTATCAAAGGTGATGAAAAAATGGTGATCTCCCGGCAATTCACCGGCGGTGGCTATATTTTGTAGCAAGGTTTTAATGAGACCACGCATAGCATCGTGCATCATATTGCCATAGTCGATCATTTTTACCACCATTGCATCGGTTCCTGTTTGTTGACTACTTTAAGGTATTTAGCGGGAAACAAAAGAGTGGCTGAGCGATTAGAGCAAAGAAACTGCGACGGATACAAGTGCGAGCGTTGGCAAAACCCAAAGGATGTCCCATTCGCGCCAAATCAGCATTATGGTCGCAATGGCCGAGAGGCCCAAAGCCGAGCCATCTACCGCCTGCCACTGTGGCAATGATATGTCAAAGGGGCCAAGGGTAAAGCGGGCATGGGCCAAAAACCAAATTTGACCGGCAAACCAGACGGAGATACTGGCAATTACCCCGACTACAGCCGCCGTTATTCCGGCCAATCCACGCGCCAGCCAAGCTACAGACATCAGCCGCTCAAGATGAGGGGCAAATAGAAATATCCATAAAAAGCAGGGAATAAAGGTCACCCAAAGGGTCAGCAGACCGGCCAGCAAAGCCAATCCAAGTCCGGCCACTTGATAGCCGGCCAAAAAGCTGACAAATTGCGTGACCAATATCAGCGGCCCGGGGGTGGTTTCCGCGAGACCCAAAGCATCCACCATCTGCGGTGCGGTGATCCAATTAAGATCGGTCACTGCAGTTTGTCCTAAATAACCCAAAACTGCATAGGCGCCGCCGAATGTCACCACCGCAAGAGTTGAAAATACCACTGCGACTTTGGTCAAAAACGCGTCTTTGATGAACCATAGCAATGCAATAGGCGCGACCCAAAGCGCGGCCAAAAGGGTTGATATGGCCGTGGTGGACTGTGGCAACTTCATGATTTTACCTGCGGCATGGTCCGCGTCGGACAAGGCTAATATACCCCAAATCGCGGCCACAAAGACCACAGCGGGATATGGCAGATCCGCAATAGCAATAGCGCAAAAACTACTGGCAGCCACAGCCAAAGCCATCCGAGTACGCAACGCGCGTTTTGAAATCTTGAGCAGCGCTTGCACTACGATCACCACCACACAAGCTTTGATCCCCATGAAAGCCGCAAGCAACAATGGGGTTTGTCTAAATTGCACATAGGCCAGAGCCAGGGCAAAAATCACCAAAGCGCCCGGCAAGACGAACAGACTGCCGCCGATCAAGCCGCCACGGACCCCATGCAGGCGCCAGCCCAAATAGGTGGCCAATTGCATCGCCTCCGGCCCGGGCAGCAACATGCAAAAGGAAAGGGCGCGCAGAAAATCTTCCTGCGAGATCCAGCCACGCTTATCGACCAACTCATCCTGCATCAGAGCGATCTGAGCTGCAGGGCCACCAAATGACAGCAGCCCAATCTTGCCTGCCACGGCAGTAAACTGCGACAGGGAAACTTGCGGGTCTGCACGGTTTTGCGGTGTCATGCTGGTCTCCTTAGCTAAGAATTGGCCCAAGGGAACAACGGACACAAGACAATATCTTCAACCATTGGCCGAAGCGGAGGTGGTTGTGTCGCAAAAGAGCGTGACCTTGGCCGAAAATGAGTTAAACCGCCCATGACTTTGCGGCGAGGTTTTCACATGACTTTACTTTTGGGCGTCGACACTGGCGGCACGTATACGGATGCGGTGTTGATCCGCGATGAGACGCATGTCATCGCCACAGCGAAGTCCCTCACCACGCGCGCAGATCTGGCGTTGGGCATCGGAGCTGTGGTGCGAGATGTTTTGGCTAAGGCTCAAGTTTCTGCGAAAGATATCTCTCTGGTTTCACTCTCCACCACTTTGGCCACAAATGCCTTGGTCGAGGGACAAGGGGGCCGCATAGGGTTGATCTACATCGGCTTTGACGCGTGTGACCTTGAAACCCATGGATTGAAAGACGCGCTGAAGGGCGATCCTGTGATTGTCATAACTGGGGGGCATGATCACTCAGGCTCGGAAGTGGCCCCGTTGGATGAAGCTGGCTTACGTGATTGGTTGGCGCAAGATCAAGGCGTGTCCGCTTTTGCAGTTGCGGCGCAATTTGCCACTCGAAATCCGGCACATGAGCAGCGGGCTTCCGAGATAGTTTCAGATATCACTGGCCGCCCGGTCAGTGCCTCGCATCATTTATCATCAAAGCTCAATGGCCCAAAACGCGCATTGACCGCGGTACTAAATGCGCGCTTGATTGGATTGACCCATAAGCTGATTGGTCGTGCTGAAGATATTTTGCAAGATATTGGCATAACGGCACCTTTGATGGTGGTGCGTGGAGACGGGGCCTTAATCTCGTCCAGCATGGCCAAGGAACGGCCGATTGAAACCATTCTAAGCGGTCCTGCGGCTAGTATTGTCGGTGCGCGTTGGATGACCGGGCTGGATCATGCTTTGGTGTCAGATATTGGGGGCACCACTACCGATATAGCTCTTCTGCGCGATGGACGGCCAGAGATTGATCCCGCAGGCGCGCAGGTGGGGCCTTATCGCACCATGGTGGAAGCGGTGGCGATGCGTACCACAGGTCTGGGGGGCGACAGCGAAGTGCATTTCATTTCGCATGGGCTTCAGGGCGGAGTATCCCTCGGCCCCAAGCGGGTTTTGCCAATTTCCTTGATTGCGCATGAGGCGCCAGAGGTGGTCTTGCCTGCGCTCGACCGTCAGCTGCGGGCTGTCATGCCTGGGGAATACGACGGACAGTTTCTGCGCGCCGTTGCGGGCGTGGATGCGGGCGGATTAACTGCGCGTGATCTGGCTGTGTTCGAGCGAATCGGGCAGGGGACCCACGCCATGGACCAAGTGCTTATGGCGCGGGTTGAGGCTCTATCTGTACAGCGTTTGGTGTCACGTGGTCTAGTACAAGTGTCAGGTGTGACCCCCTCCGACGCCAGCCATGTGTTGGGCCTCTTGGATGCCTGGGACTACGACGCAGCCGCGACGGCGCTCAAGCTGTTTGGCCGCCGCAGAACCGGTTCTGGGGACCCTCTGTCGGTTGATCCGGCTGCGATGGCGCAGATTATTTTGGACCAATTGACTGCGCAAACCTCCCTTGCGCTGCTGACCGTGGCCTTTGACGAGGAACAAGATCCCTATCGTGGCGCGTCCGTGGATTTGGCGAGCCATGAGTTGCTGCATCGCGGTTTGAGCCGTATGCCCGGTTTGGTAAAAATTGAGGCGGGGTTAAATGTGGATGTGATTGGGCTTGGCGCTTCGGCTGCCACTTATTACCCTGCGGTAGGATGCAAGTTGCAATGTAAGGTTACCCTGCCAGAACATGCCGCTGTGGCCAATGCTATTGGCGCTGTTGTCGGCTGGATTACCATGCGTCGCTCAGGGACGGTTACAGCGCCGGAAGAGGGCGTTTATCGGGTACATTTTATTGATGGGCCTAAGGATTTCATTTCAGAAGATGTAGCATTGCAGGCTTTGGAGGAGTGGCTATCAGCGGCGGCTGTGGCTGATGCTCAAGAGAGTGGCAGCGAAAATATCCAAGTCTCAGCAAGCCGGGATATCAAACGCGCCAGAACAGAAGCACGTGATGTGTTTATCGAAGCTACTATTTTTGTAGAGGCTTCTGGTCGTCCTCGGGTATCTCATTAAAGCTAGGCCACGGCCTGAGCTTTGTGTTGGGATAATGTTAAATCAAATAAGGACGTAGGGTGAATGGCATTAAATTTACGGTTTCTCCAAGTAAAAGGCATTCCAGTGTTGTTTTGGAGCTCTCCCAAAGCTTTGACGATAAAGCCGCCGTTTACGTCCTTTGTTCTCCTGATAATAGGTTTGGCTATTTTTGGATTGGGCGAGGCTTTACTGATTTCTGCTGGATATGGGGTAAGCCCTTGGACGGTGTTTGCTCAAGGTCTCACCACGGTGACAGGCTGGAGCATCGGCTTCGCAACCTTTATTACTAGCATTGCCGTTCTTGTACTTTGGGTGCCACTGAGACAAATACCGGGGATTGGGACAATTTCTAATGCGATCGTAATCGCGTTGGTGTTGGAATATATTTTGCCGCATTTACCTCAGTTTGAGCTTGATGCCTTACAGATAGCCCAAGCAGTTTTTGGGATTCTTGTTACGGGATTTGGGGGTGCAATTTATTTGATTTCCAATCTGGGCCCAGGTCCGCGTGATGGTTTGATGACTGGGGTGCAACATCTAACCAACTGGCCAATTTCAGGCGTCCGTGCCAGTATTGAGATACTCGTTGTAATCGCGGGCTGGTCGTTGGGGGGCACGGTTGGCCTCGGCACAGTCTTGTTCGCAATCGGCATTGGCCCTGCCGTCTCTGCGAGTCTTTTTACTTTAAATCACTGTTTTCGAGACACTAAACTATAGTACCTTAAGGTCTTCAGTCTTCGCTAATAGTAGAGCTAACGCCTAGCCCCAATAATAAAATTAATCGTAGTTTTGATATTTACTAGACAAACAAGCTAATGCTTACTTTGTCGGCATCTTTTACAAAGTCCTTAATTTTGACCAAAGCCACTGTATTTTCCCTACTTTACATAGAAGTATATCCAGTTTTCATGTCGATGATTTGTCCGTCTTTTATCATACTGACGATCATGACGGCTTCCTTTGTATCATCCGGATAGGAAATGAAGTTGTGCACTACCAAGATGTCATCGTCTCATAAACCAAACGAGTAGAGTCCTGAATGAACTTTTCGTTGGCCATCATACCTGCAAACATGGATGTCCACTGGTTTTTAAAAATTTATCGCCTGATTTGTGAAAAACGAAGACAGCGTCTTCGGGAATAAGGTCTAAGGAAGCGTCAACGTCTCTGTCGGATATTGTTTTGTTTAGTTTATCGTAAATTGCCATCAGTTAATTCCTTTTGATATTTAGATAAAATCTCGCCCAAGTATCTATGTAAGTGTTGGTTTCCAATGTTTAGTAGGTTTACCAGCCTAGAACTTTCTTTCGTAAGGGGTTTGTCTCCCAGTTAATATCAAGTCGATTTTCATGGCATTGTTGTTGAGAGCCACTAGACCCCAATTCATACCATATGGATCATCAATGAAATCTTGAAATTGAGAATTTGAAATGCCCTCTTTAGCTTTTCAGGCGCAGTAAATTGAACATTCTGAGTTCATCGGCATGAAGGCATAGTTGAAAAAAGCCTTTTTCCATGGATGATAATTTGTGCAAACACAGTTTCCTCATTCATCGGCGCGCCAGTTTTACCCCACCACTCACTGGCCATTCCCGGTTTTAAGCGATGATGAGCGATGTAGAATGTTGATGCCATATTTTTATCTTTGTTTGGTATTAGTTATATCTTGGTGAAGTTAATATTTTAATCAAATGTTTTGTATTGAATTTTTGTAACCAAATTATGACATGTAAGAGTGCGCTTGAAAAAAGGTAAATTTACATAGCAGCGGTTACTAATTGATCAAAAGTATCACCCCACCAGAACGGCTAGAATTTAGGTGTGAAAAGACCCACGAAATAACCCTCAAAATTATTGAGCCTCTTGAGCCTAATAATTCAGAATTAGAGTGGTAATAGTGGAGGTTTCTGTTGCCAGGCACCTCCGAGCCCCGCCTGCCGCTGCTAGGCGACAGGGCTTAAGTGTTCAATGTCTCGAACTGCTTACGCAGCCAAAGCCATTGGAGCTTTGTTGTCATTTGCAACTAGCTATAGTGAACCGATAACGGTGGTATCTCACCGAGCCAAAGCTTACCCCTTTAAACGTCCGTCGATCCTATTTCAGCCCCATCTGTCCCCAAATGAGGGAGGTGATGGTGGAGCTGCCGGGTACCGCCCCCGGGTCCGATCCATGTATTACGAGCGCGTTTATGACCATAGTCCCGAGGGACAATTCATGTGTAAGGCGCTTTGGGGCGGATTGAAAGGGGGCGATGGGCTGGCAATCCAGTTTTTGAGCGCACCGACACTGCGTAACCTTCCAGTTGGCTACGCTGGCTCTGGCACTTGTGGGAAAACCGGGTTAGCACTGCGCCAAAGTTATAACTTCGGAGAGACCTATGTTTAATGCCCTTGTTGTTGAAAAAACTGAAACTGGTACCCATGCTGCTGTGCGTGAAATCTCATATGACGATTTGCCTGCGGGCGATGTGACAGTTTTGGTTGAATATTCCACCGTCAATTACAAAGATGGCCTGTGCATTGGCCCCGGTGGCGGTTTGGTACGCACGTATCCGCATGTTCCGGGCATTGATTTCGCGGGTACCGTTGAGAGCTCTGACGATCCTCGCTACAAAGCCGGTGATGCGGTCGTGCTGACTGGCTGGCGGGTCGGCGAAAAACATTGGGGCGGCTATAGCCAAAAGGCCCGGGTGAAGGCGGATTACCTCGTGCCGCTTCCAAAAGGTTTGAGTAGCCGCCAAGCTATGGCAGTGGGCACGGCAGGGTTTACGGCCATGCTTGCTATTATGGCTTTGGAAGATCACGGGCTGCACCCCGAACAAGCTCCCGTGCTGGTCACCGGTGCGGCGGGCGGTGTGGGCTCGGTTGCAATCGCGATTTTAGCCAATCTGGGCTATGAGGTCGCGGCCGTGACCGGTCGGCCAGAAGCCTCTGACTACCTCAAAGCACTGGGTGCCACGCAAATTGTGGCGCGCTCTGACATTAATGAAACCACCAAACGCCCGCTTGAAGTGGAAACATGGTCTGGTTGTGTGGATGCGGTAGGCGGCGACATGTTGGCGCGTGTCTTGGGACAGATGGCCTATGGTGCTTCTGTGGCCGCTGTGGGTTTGGCGGGGGGGGCAGGGCTGCCCACCACGGTAATTCCGTTTCTGCTGCGCGGAGTGAACCTTTTGGGCATCGACAGCGTGATGCAACCTTTTGAAAACCGCAAACGCGCTTGGGCTCGAATTACAAAAGATCTGCCCATGGACAAGCTTGAAGGCATGATCACCGCAGCCACTTTGGCGGACCTGCCGGCGCTGGGAAAAGATATTCTCAAAGGCCAAGTGCAGGGTCGCGTCGTGGTTGACGTCAACGCCTAGGCTGCAAGGGTCTTAATTTTCAGCGATATCTGTGCTGCGGGGTTGATCCCAAGCAAATTTCAAACAACACTATCCCTTCGGGTCTCGGCCTGGGGGATTTTTTTATGCCAAGGAACACGATAATGCAGCTCGACCTCGACTTTATTCGCCAACAGTTTCCTGCTTTCGATGTGCCATCACTGGATGGGCAATCATTTTTTGAAAATGCCGGTGGCTCTTATACATGCGCCCAGGTGCAGGACCGTTTGTTTCGGTTTTACCGTGAACGCAAGGTGCAGCCCTATGCGCCCTATGAAGCCTCCCGTCTGGGCGGGGAAGAGATGGATGAAGCGCGCCTGCGCTTGGCGGCGATGCTGGGGGTCCAGACTGATGAGTTGAGCTTTGGCCCCTCCACGACGCAAAACACCTACGTTTTATCGCAAGCGGTGGCTCAGTGGTTGGAGCCGGGACAATCGATCATCGTGACGAACCAAGACCATGAGGCCAATTCTGGCCCGTGGCGGCGTTTGGAAGAGCGCGGGATTACGGTCAAAGAATGGCGCATCAATCCTGAAACGGGGCTGTTGGATCTGCAAGATTTACAGGCGCTTTTAGGGGATGACGTCCGCATGGTTTGTTTTCCGCATTGTTCAAATGTGGTGGGGGCGGTGAACCCCGTGGCTCAAATCACGGCCATGGTCAGGGCGGCAGGCGCTTATAGCTGTGTGGATGGCGTGAGCTATGCCCCGCATGGCTTTCCCAATGTAGATGCCCTGGGCGCAGATATCTACTTGTTTTCAGCCTACAAGACCTATGGGCCCCATCAGGGGCTGATGGTGATCCGCAGAGAGCTGGGGATGAGCCTGCCCAACCAAGGCCATTATTTCAATGCACACAGCCTATACAAGCGCTTTACCCCGGCAGGACCCGACCATGCACAGGTGGCGGCCTGTGCTGGCATAGCTGATTATGTGGATGCGGTGCATGCGCATCACTTTGGCGGTGAGGCCTCTCCGGCGCTGCGTTGTGCTCAGGTGCATGATCTGTTTCGCGCCCATGAAGTGAAGTTGACCCAACCTATTTTGGATTATCTTGCCGCGAAAAACTCTGCGCAATTGATTGGCCCTGCGAAGGCCGAAGACCGCGCGCCAACCATTGCGATCAAGCTTCAGATGTCTGGCGAAGAGGCGGCTGAAAAGCTAGTCCCCTTTGGTGTGATGGCAGGCGGGGGCGACTTTTATGCGGTGCGTCCGCTGGAGGCAATGAACATTTCGCCAAAGCATGGCGTGCTGCGCCTATCTTTTGTGCATTATACTGGCCCTGAAGATGTTGACCGTTTATTGAACGGGCTAGATCACATCCTGTAATTGATCAAAAAAGGACGCATGATGACCCCGACAATTCTGTGGTTTAGACGCGATTTGCGTCTGCAGGATCATGCCGCACTGACTGCCGCTATCGCGCGTGGGGGGCCGATGATTGCCGTGTTTATCTGTGATGCTCAGGTTGAAAGCCTGGGAGCGGCGCCCAAATGGCGGCTTGGTCTCGGCATAGAGGCTTTGCAATCCGCCTTGGAGGCGAAAGGCAGCCGACTGATATTGCGCCGAGGGTCTGCAATGGATGAGCTGAAGGCACTGGTAGTCGAAACTGGGGCTCAGGCTGTCTATTGGCAACGTGCCTATGACCCAACCAGCCAAGAGCGCGATGCGGCCGTTAAAGCGGCATTGCTGGAGCTGGGCGTGGAGGCTCAGAGTTTCAAGGGCCATTTATTGTTTGAACCCTGGACTGTGCAAACCAAAGTGGGCGGATTTTTCAAAGTCTACACGCCGATGTGGAATTCTGTGCGGGGACGCGACGTGCCTGTACCTTTGCCTGAACCGGCCATCGTGCCTGCGCCTGATGCATTTCCCGCGTCTGATAGCCTTGCAGATTGGCGGCTGGGCCTTCAAATGCGGCGCGGGGGGGCGATTGTGGCGGGTTACGCCCGTGTTGGGGCTGCACAGGCCATGGCGCGGCTGGAGGAGTTCACTAACGGCGGATTGCGCGACTATCCCGCCAATCGTGACATCCCGGGCGAAGATGGCACCTCGAAGCTGGCAGAAAATCTTGCCCTGGGCGAAATTACCCCGGCGCAATGCTGGCATGCGGGGCAGGCGGAATTGGAACGCGGCAATCCGGGAGCGGAAACTTTCCTCAAAGAGCTAGTTTGGCGCGAGTTTGCCTATCACCTACTGCACCATACGCCACAAATTTTAAACCAAAATTGGAAGCCAGCTTGGGACGCCTTTCCTTGGAGTGAGGACGGCAAGAGCCGCAATTTCACCGCATGGAAAATGGGTCAGACTGGGCTTGAGTTTATTGATGCAGCCATGCGCGAACTCTATGTGACAGGCACAATGCACAACCGCGGCCGGATGATTGTGGCGTCCTATTTGACCAAACATTTGATGACACATTGGCGCTTAGGCCAAGCGTGGTTTGAAGACTGTTTGATCGACTGGGATCCCGCCAGCAATGCTATGGGCTGGCAATGGGCAGCGGGTAGTGGTCCGGATGCCGCCCCCTACTTCCGTGTGTTCAATCCTGAAAGCCAAATTGAGAAGTTTGATGCGGACCGTCGTTATCGGCGCACATGGATTGCAGAGGGCCAGCAGGCGCCGCCAGACACGGCTTTGCAGTTTTATGCGGCATGCCCCGTGTCATGGAACCTTTCGCTCAAAACGCCTTATCCACAACCGATTGTAACCGCCAAAAAAGGGCGCGAGATTGCTTTGTCCTACTATCAATCTCGTACTTTCTAGCTATGGAAACGCTTGCTTTTTGTGTGTTCTACTTTAATTTGCATATAATTCTGACCTTTGCCGGAGAGCTTTTATGATACTGACAACTACTGACGGCCAGAAAGATTTGCCTCGTTATTTTGCCACGGCTTTTGGTATTGCTCAGAAAGGGCAAAACGGGCGCATGGACTTTGTGCTGGACGATGGCCGTACATTTAGTGCTGAAGGTCCGGGCGTTGGTCCTGTGTGTGAAATCAGAATTCACAACAGTGGAATTTTTGAACGATTGCTGCGCGAAGGCCAGTTGGGGTTTTGCGACGCCTATCTTGATGGGCAATGGAGCACTCCTGACTTACAGGCCTTCATGGATTACATCCATGCGGATAATGACGAAGTGTTCGACAGTTTTCCGGGCCAAAAGTTGGTGCAATTCTATGAGCGATTCCGCTTTTGGTTGCAGGGCAACTCAAAAGGCCAAGCGCGTAAAAATATCAGCTATCACTATGACCTTGGAAATGATTTTTATGGTTTGTGGCTTGATAAAACTATGACCTATTCCTCTGCCATCTTTGAGGATGGGCAAGACTGCCTTGAGAAGGCGCAAACCGCAAAATATGCGAGCATGGTTGACCAGATGGGCGTCAAAGCTGGCGATCATGTGCTGGAAATCGGCTGTGGTTGGGGTGGATTTGCTGAATATGCCGCTAAGGATCGCGGATTGAACGTCACGTGTCTGACCATCAGCAAAGAACAAATAAAATATGCGCAGGATCGTATCAACGCTGCGGGCCTCACGGAGTTAGTGAAATTTAAATTACAAGATTACCGCGACGAGACTGGGGTCTATGACGGCATTGCGAGTATCGAGATGTTTGAGGCTGTGGGGGAAAAATATTGGCCCTCTTACTTCCAAACGGTCCACGATAGGTTAAAGCCCGGTGCTCATGCCACGTTGCAAATCATTACAGTGCGCAATGACCGCTTTGACGTGTATCGAAAAGGTGTTGATTTTATTCAGAAATACATCTTTCCTGGCGGTATGCTGCCCTCACCAGAAGTCTTGGCGCAACAGGTTGAAAAGGCAGGTTTGAACGTGGTTAAATCGATTGAATTTGGCGAAAGCTACAGTCAAACTTTGAGGCGTTGGCATGACACGTTCAATGACAAATGGGATCAGGTGGTGGCTATGGGCTTTGATGATCGCTTCCGCCGGATGTGGAATTTTTATCTCACCTCTTGCGCTGCCACATTTCATTATGGCAACTGCGACGTGACCCAGATCACAATTTCTAAACCAAACTGAGTAAATTCTATGACAAATGTGTTCCTCTTCGGAACCCTCTGCTGGCCAGATCTTTTGTATCGGGTGGGCGGCCAGACCTGCCCTGAAGGGCAGGCGGCTGTTTTGAACGGTTTTAAGGTCAGCTGGGCAAAGGGACATGGTTTTCCAGCCATCCATCAGGTGACGGGCTCGGCGACTCATGGGATGGTTCTTCACGGCTGTGATGCTGCGGTTTTGAACCGTTTAGACCATTACGAAAGCGGTTTTGGCTACAGCTTACATCCGGTTGAGGTCCAAGAACCTGAGGGGCTGCTGCAGGCGCAAGTTTACTTACCACCTGAGGGCATTTCGGCCGGAGAGGTCTGGAATCTTGCTGATTGGGTGCGCGATTACGGTGCTTTGGCCTATGAGGCGTCTTTGGAGGTTATGTCGGTGATGGGTCGAATATCGGCGGCCGATATGGCCCAAGCCTATCCGATGATTCTGGTGCGGGCCGATGCGCGCTTGAAAGCTCGTACTTTGCCTTCGCCGGTGTCTCCGTCGGGTTTGTCGCACGGGGATGTCACCGTGCATCAACACCAACAGCCCTATACCCGGTTTTTTGCGATGCAAGAGGCTGATATTTCGGTGCCGCGCTTTGGCGGTGGCCCTGCGCAGCGGATGTTTCGCGCGGCCTATATGGGCACGGACGCCGCGATTGTATTGCCCTATGATCCTAAAACAGATCGGGTCTTGCTGGTGGAGCAATTTCGTTTTGGCCCATTTTTACGCGATGATCCAAACCCTTGGTTGATAGAGCCTATCGCGGGGTGCATTGATCCAAGCGAAACCCCTGAAGCCGCGGCCATACGCGAGACGCAAGAAGAAGCCGGTCTAATCTTGCGTGCCCTGCATCAGGTGCACAGCGGCTACAGCTCGCCAGGCGGCAGTACTGACTACTTTAATATCTACGTGGGCATAACCGATATTGGTGACGATGCCGCTATTTTGGGCGGGTTAGAAGATGAAGCTGAGGATATCCAAGGCCATATTATGCCCTTTGATGATTTCTTGGCCTTGCTTAAATCGGGCCAACTCCCGGTCGTGCCTTTGGCCGCCGCAGGCTATTGGTTGGCACTTAATCGTGATGAATTGCGCAACAATTCTTGAGATTCTCCGCTTAGGGGACTAGGAAGATAAAAAGAAAAGGGCTAGCAATGACGACCATTTACTCGGATCTGGCTGCGGCCGTGGGCAATACACCTTTGATCAGGCTGAATGCCGCAAGTGAGGCTACGGGCTGCGAAATCCTGGGCAAAGCAGAATTTATGAACCCAGGTCAATCGGTTAAAGATCGTGCGGCGCTTTATATCATCAATGCCGCAGTGGCGTCTGGTGCGCTTAAGCCGGGCGGGACAATTGTTGAGGGAACGGCTGGCAACACCGGCATTGGTTTGGCCTTGGTGGGTGCCTCGATGGGCTTTCGCACTGTGATTGTGATCCCTGAGACCCAGAGCCAAGAGAAAAAAGATATGCTGCGGCTTGTGGGGGCCGAATTGGTCGAAGTGCCAGCCGCACCCTACAAAAACTCGAATAACTATGTGCGCTATTCCGAGCGTTTGGCGAAAGAGCTGGCCAAGACCGAGCTGCATGGCGCAATTTGGGCCAATCAATTCGACAATACTGCCAACAGGCAGGCCCATATCGAAACCACAGCGCCGGAAATTTGGGCCCAAACTGATGGCAAAGTGGATGGTTTCATCTGTGCCGCAGGCTCAGGTGGCACGGTTGCCGGCATGGGGATGTATTTGCAGCCTAAGGGTGTAAAAGTGGGATTGGCCGATCCAGATGGTGCGGCATTGCACAGTTTTTACACCACTGGCGTTTTGGCCTCCTCTGGCGCATCTATCAGCGAGGGCATTGGGCAAGGGCGGATCACCAAAAATTTGGAAGACTTCACCCCGGATATGTCCTATAGTATCTCCGATGCTGAGGCTTTGCCCTATGTTTTTGATCTGCTGCGCAACGAAGGTCTTGTCTTGGGCGGATCTTCAGGAATTAACATTGCTGGCGCCGTGCGTATGGCCCGCGATATGGGCCCCGGTAATATGATCGTGACAATCTTATGCGATTACGGAACTCGTTATCAATCAAAACTTTTTAACCCTGATTTCCTGCGCTCAAAAGGAATTGAGGTGCCGGAATGGATGGAGACCAGCCGTGATATTAAAACAGTTTATGAAACTTTCTAAGCTCGTCCTTGTCCTATGCTTGTGCCTTTGGGGCATGGCAGGGGGCGCACAAAGCACGTCTGGGACGTCTCCTGATTATGATCGCTGGGCTGCGACCGCCTCTATAGCCCAAAATACGCTTGACAGTGGCGCAGCTAACGAATCTTTTTTGACAAAACTGCGCGAAAAGCTGGCGCTGCGCCGGGCTGATTTTGTAGCGGCGCAAGATGCTAATACTGTTCGGCTCAACACCTTGAAAACGCAACTCTTCGCCTTAGGTCCAGTGCCAGAAGAGGGCAGTGAGCCTGAGGATATCGCGAGCCGTCGCACCACGTTGAAAAGCGAAATCGAGACTTTGAATGCACCACGCATTCGCGCCAAAGAAGCCTTTGAGCGCGCCGAGGGATTGATCCGTGAAATTGATGTGGCCCTTTCGGCCCAGCAAGCTGCAATTTTGATGCGTCTTGGCCCATCACCCTTGGATGTCCGCATTTGGCCCTCAGCAATGGGGCAGCTCACCGAAGCGCTTCATGTCGTGATTGGCAGTGTCTCAGCCGCTTGGAACACACCGGTGGTGCGTGAAAAAATCAGCGATAATCTCCCTGTCATCTTATCGCTTTTCCTGGCTGCAGGTTTGTTGATGACCCAAGGTCGCCGTTGGATGGGGCGTGTTTCACTGACCTTCAATCGTGCTGAAAGCCCATATGCCAATAAATTCGCCTCCTATCTGCGCTCTTTGGGACAGTTGGCGATTGTGATTTTGAGCCTGCATCTTTTAGCCCGTGCTTGGGACATCTCACGTCTACATGGCAATGATCTGGCGTTTTTGTTGGAACATGCAGTTTGGATTTTGGCGCCCTTCTTTGGCAGCCGTTGGATAGGAAAACGGCTGTTTCCTTTGGATGGTCTGACCCAAATCCCCGTGCCATTGCAAGCCGGCCTAAGGCCACAAGCGCGCCTCATCACACATTGGCTCGGTTTGATAGTGTCGGTTCAAGTTTTCATGGGGTACTTGCGAGATGCCGGTGACTTTAACAACGGTACGATTGCGGTTTATTCGTTCATATTGGTATTGATTGCATCTGTCGCCACATTCCGCCTTGGAATAATGATTTGGAAAAGCATCACAGGTGCAGCTGACGATCAATCGATTGCCAAATCGACAAATCGGTTGATCACGCGCCTTGGCCAAGCCATAATAGTTGTGTCGGTGATATCTTTGGGACTGGCTGTGGTTGGCTACTCGGATGCGGCCGATGCGCTGTTGTTTTCCAGCTTGTTTTCTGCAGGATTGCTGGTGGTACTTTTTGTGACATTTGAGTCCGTGCGTGACCTCTGCGGGATGCTGGCGTCGGATGAGGCTTCGGGCCATGATGGCCTCACTGCGGTTGCAATCAACGCGACCCTGATTTTGATGTCTCTGCCCGTTTTTGCTCTGATTTGGGGTGCGCGGGTGTCGCAGCTTACCGAGCTTTGGACCCAATTTAAAACGGGTGTAACACTAGGTGATGTACAGCTTTCCCCTGGTGCAGCGCTCGAATTGATCATTGTGTTTGGCATTGGCCTGTTGTTTACACGGCTAGTTCAACGCACCTTGAAATCGCGCGTTTTGGCCAAGACTAAAGTGGATGCAGGCGGGCAAAATGCCATTGTCTCTGGGATTGGATATCTTGGTATCTTCATCGCGGCCCTGACAGCTATTACATCTGCAGGGCTTGATCTGTCGTCACTGGCCATCGTGGCGGGTGCGCTGTCGGTTGGTATTGGTTTTGGGCTGCAAAATATCGTCTCAAACTTCGTGTCAGGTATTATCTTGTTGATCGAACGCCCGATCAGCGTGGGTGACTGGATTGAAGTGGGTGGCAATATGGGGATAGTCAGTAAAATTTCTGTGCGCTCGACTAGCATTCAAACCTTTGACCGCACCGATGTGATCGTGCCCAATGCGGATCTTGTTTCTGGTACAGTGACCAACTACACGCATGGCAGCTCCGTTGGACGCATCATCGTGCCTGTGGGCGTGGCCTATGGCAATGATACCCGCAAGATTGAAGCAATATTGCAGCCCTTGGCTGCGGCTCACCCTATGGTGCTGCTGGATCCCGCTCCGTCTGTGGTGTTTCAGGGTTTTGGCGCAGACTCCCTCAACTTCGAGATCCGGGCCTTACTGCGCGATATCAACTATGGGCTTACTGTTAAATCTGAGTTGAACCATCAGATTGCTGAGATCTTCGCGGAACAGGGTATTGAAATCCCATTCGCTCAGCGTGATATTTGGATCCGTAATCCCGAAGCCCTAGGCTTGATTTTGCCCGACAGCAGATCATAACAGGCGCAGGTTTGCCCCTAAACGACGCAATCATGCGCCGCTATAATCGGCGGCGCAAAAAAACCATCATTTAGGCTCTTGAAACCCAGGCCACAGTCTCTTAAACCGCCCTGAATGGACAGGTGGCCGAGTGGTCGAAGGCGCACGCCTGGAAAGTGTGTAGGCGGGGAACTGTCTCCAGGGTTCGAATCCCTGTCTGTCCGCCAACTTATTTAAGTATATATAAAACAGTTAGTTATGCCCCTATCTGGGTTACTTTTTACACTACGTTTTGCACTACAATTAATGACCTATTTGAGGCCTTTGACAAACGGGTCCCATGGTGGGCTAAAGAGACCCCCGCTACCCTCGCTAATCATCGGGCTTCAAAAGAGAGGAGTAAAGGGCCGATTGTTGTTGTTCTTGTTCCATCTGGCTTCTGAGAGGCCCTCAAACGAGCTGACCTTACAGGCCTCTAAGGTCCATTCAGAGTCACTAGGTCGGATGAATGACTAACGTCGCTGTATGACTCTCTCTGTGGCTCTCAGGGCCTTGTGGGTGGGCGCGCGACTCACTTATCTTGGATAAGAAGGTAGACCAAGATTGTCTGCAGCTGTAGCAACAGACCACATGCTGAAGCTACACAACACTTGGTTTGAGAATGGGCATAAGTTTGTCCGCTGGTCACCTGATACGTCTAAACTGCTGAAACACGTTAAGACTGTCCTGTCTGACCAGCTAAAGCCTCAACTGAGCCGCAGGTGTTCTCATATCAAAGGTCATGGCGGGGTTAAGCTATCAGTCCGCTACTGCCAGAGGCTGTGCAATCACTTCGGCTATGTGGCTAGGTTTGATGTCAGGTCATATTACAGCAGTATGGATCATCAGATCATCCTAGACCTCCTGAGACAGTATCAGGCGACACCAGCAGTTATCAGCATTGTGTCGGAGTATTTGTCACTTCCAGATTATAACAAGAGTGGCAAGGGCATGGTTGCTGGTGGAGCCATATCACCTCTGATTGGTGCGTTGTACCTAATGCCACTCGACAAGCTGATGGAAGACTTACAGGCCACGACAGGCATACGCTATCAGAGGTACATGGATGACTATGTGATCTTCGCT
>MDSY01036407.1_pt1 | contig 23702 bp, 27 predicted proteins | sample 811131 | NCBI WGS metagenome assembly MDSY01 (sample SAMN05326643, study PRJNA326480) | marine metagenome | isolation source: seawater | place: Atlantic Ocean: South West | collected 2010 | reverse complement strand
CTTTTTCTGTTTGAGTCGACTGAGTAACTGGATTTGTATTCCAGCACATCATTGATTTTATCGGTACTTTAAGTTTTTGTTCACCTGTTAAAACCCTTCCCAGTTGAAGATTATTAACCACTTGAGTTCCTTTTGGAATCAAATCTGGTCTACATATAACGTCAAATTTGTAAGGATGCTCCCATACTGGAAACTGTAAAATACCTCCGCCTACATGACGCCAAGCACCTGTTAATGCTGGTAGTGATGCCACAGCTCTAATTGTCTGACTTCCACCCCAACTTTTTTCTAAAGCTACGCCAATTCTAATTGCTGACGGCTGAGTAGTTGCAAATTCTCTTGCAAATTTTTTAATATCTTCTACTGATATACCTGTAATCTCTGATGCCCATTCTGGTGTTCTTTCTATAGCTTTTTTAGCTAACTCTGGGTAGCCAATTGTATAATTATCAACATAATCTTGATCAACCAAACCTTCTTCAATAATCACATTCATCATGGCCATAGCTAAAGCACCATCAGTGCCTGGTTTTGGAGCAATATGCCAATCCGCTTCCTTAGCAGTTCTAGAAGCATAAGCGTCAATTACAACAACTTTTGCTCCTTTTTTTTGTGCTTCTTTAATAATATGCCAATGATGAAGGTTTGTACTAACTGAATTACATGCCCAAACAATAATATATTTCGAATGTATGAAACTTTCGGGATCTACGCCCGCTGTTGGTCCAAGTGTGAGCAACCAAGCTGTAGCAGATCCCTCACCACAAAAAGTTCTTTCAGTAACTGTTGCGCCTAATCTCGCAAAAAAGGCATCGCCTCCATTTAAACCATGAACTAGACCCTGGTTACCTAAATAACTATTTGGCATAATTGCTTCTGCCCCATACTTATCAATAATTTCTTTCCACTTTGAAGTAATCGTATCAAAAGCCTCATCCCAACTTATTCTTTTAAATTGTTTTGTACCTTTAGGACCAACTCTCTTTTGTGGATAAAGGACTCTATCGGGATGATAATGCCTTTTTTCATAGTCTTTTAACTTAACACAGAGACCTCCTCTAGTCATAGGGTGATCAGGGTTTCCTTTTACACCCCTCAGCTTACCCTCTCTAACCTCATAAATCATTGAGCAAGTATCCGGGCAATCATGAGGACAACCCCCATGGAAAAACTGTGATTTAGATTTGTCAGCTAGATCATCCATTAAACATTCCCCTTATTTTTTTTAGTGAAGTAAGTAAAAAAATTATTGATAAATTAATACTACTCTTTATAAATTGGTTTACAAACGGTAATTTATTTTTACGATTAATTGACATGATTTCAAATAAAGATTTTAAGGAATGTGATTCACCTATACCACCAGGTAACCTATAGACTTTGAATTTATTAGTATAGCTCGATTCAACATTATTCATATAGAGCTTAACCAACAAATCATAATCATTGTGCAGAATGTAATCTAAGGATAAGACTCCATAAGTTTCATAAACTTCTCTTCTATAAGAAACAGATGGGTAATTAAAAGCTGGATTACCTATTTTGAAATTAGCCTTATAATCGATGTAGCCAGAAACTTTTTCTTTATTTTTTGAAACCATAACCATATCTCCATAAACAAAACGAGATTTTTTATTTTTTTTAAATGTATCTACGATTGTTTCGATAACATCATCTTCAATCCAGTCATCAGCAGATAAAGAGAAAATAATATCCCCTGTGGTCATTCTATAAGCTTTACCAAATGCATCAGCTGGGCATGTGTCTTTTTCAGAAATCCATGCAGATATCTGTTTGTCATATTTTTTAATTACTTGAACAGTATTGTCTGTTGATGCACCGTCAACTATGATGTATTCAATATTTTTATATGACTGAGAAAAAATTGATAATATTGTTTTTTCAATAGTGTCTCCAGCATTAAGGACATGAGTAATAACACTAACTAATGGCTCTTTTACATCACTCATAATTAAATTAAATTCCTAATAAAAATGTTCACTACTTCAATTTTTTTCTTTAATAAATCAATATTTCTCTTTAAACTTTACCTCTTCAAGAGAGTTTAAACAAGCTTTACAAAAATTCAGCTAACATTAAATTTGACAATGAATAGCGCTTATGTCATTTTAATTAAATCTTTAAGTTTGTATGAAAGAAATTTAAGGGTGTATCCAAAAGTAATATTTTTTTTATTAAACAGGAGGAGTTGAAATGAAAAATGCTTTAGGAGTAAGTTTAGGTATCTGTGCATTAGTTTGGACTTATATCGCAGTTTATGTTCTTGGTGATTATGTTCAAGTTTGGGCTGGCTTTATTGCTTGGGGCGCATATTTTACTGTTGGTAAAGATGCACTTGTTAAAACCATATCAGCGACAATTTTTGGTGCAGTTTTAGCAGGAATAGCAGTTCTAATTCACACTTATGTTGGTATGCTTGGAGATTTTGCATGGCCTGTAGCAGTAGGCATCACGGTTTGGGGATTAACAGCTGTACCAAAATTTAGTGATGTTCCAGCTAACGTATTTGGTTATGCAGCTACATTTGGGCTGATGCTTTTAACAAACTCAGCTGACATGTATTCAATTATGTCTGTTGCAGTTAGTAACCCAGTAATTACTGCATCTATTTCATTCATACTAGGCTCTCTTGCTGGTATGGTTTCTGAAAAAGTTGCTGGTATGCTCGGTTAGTATTTCGAACTAGATTAAAAAAAACCACCATGAAGGTGGTTTTTTTTATTATTAAAGAAATTATTGATTAAAGAAAGCAATGTTTACACATCGATCATTTACCAAAGTAAGCTCAACTTTCATGTAAGTTTTTTTTGGTGCATATTCGACTATATCACTGTAATACCACATTTCAATCTTATCTTTTTTGCTTGACTTCTTCTCTTTAGCTGGAATTCCAATAACAGATGATACTCCCTTGGGCTTAATAGCAATATCGCTAGAGTCAGGGTCACCTAAATACTTGGTAATTCTTGATTTTGGCTTACCACTGAAAATTTTAATAAACTCGTCTTCAGTAAAAACTCTTTTTGGTTCTGCGCTTAAATTAAAAGTAGCACCAAAAAAAGCAATTAAAACAAATAATACTTTAAGTTTTTGAAACATCATATTTCCTTCTTATTAATTAGCTTGCAATTTTAAACCATCATACCCAACAAAAATGCCCTCAGGGAGAGTTTTATTTAACGAATTGTATTCGAGTTCATGTGTCATGTGAATCAAGTATGTTTCTTTTGCATTAATCTTTTGAGCAATACTAATACTTTCGCTATAACAGAGGTGGCTAAAGTGAGGCTCATTTCTTAAGCAATCAAGAAGTAGAACATCTAAACCACCAAGAAGTTCCATTGAGCTTTCAGGAATCTCAGAAACGTCAGTTATGTATGCAAGAGCCCCAACCCTATAACCATTTATAGACCAGCGACCATGATTGACTGGAACTGGAATTATAGTTTCGCCATAAATCTCAAACGGCTCTTCAATAATATTTGGCTTAAGTACCGGGGTTTCCCAGTAATTTTTTGGCTCAATCATTGCATATTCAAATTTTTTCACTATTTGGTCCAACGCAAATTTATTAGCAAATATAGGAATTTGTTTTTGATTTATTTGACAAAAAGCTCTTAGATCATCAATACCATGGCAATGATCAGCGTGTGAATGAGTAAACAAAACGGCATCAATCGATTTTAAACCTTCTCTTAATGACTGCTCTCTAAGATCGGGACTTGCATCAATAAGAATATTTTTTCCATTTGAAAGAGTAATTAGGCTCGAGCAACGAGTTCGTTGATTTTTTGGATCGCTAGAAACACAGGTAGCACAATGACAGCCTACAACTGGAGTTCCAGAACTTGAACCCACGCCAAGGAGAGTTATTTGGTTTGACATTTATCAAACAAGGTAAAAAAATTTCTGGTAGTTACGTCAGCTACCTCTTCGACTGATAAATTTTTTATTTCAGCTATCTTTTCAGCAACAAATATTACATTTGATGGTTGATTTAACTTACCTCTGTTAGGTACTGGTGCAAGATATGGAGAATCAGTTTCAATTAAAATACTTTCTAATGGAATTTTTTTAACAGTCTCTCTTATGTCATCTGCATTTTTAAAAGTAATTATTCCTGAAAAAGAGATATAGAAGCCCTGATCAATTGCTTGCTTAGCCATATCATATGTTTCAGTAAAGCAGTGCATTACCCCTCTAGCATTTGATGCGCCCTCTTCTTTCATTATGCTAATCGTATCTTTTTGTGCATTTCTGGTGTGAATAATAAGAGGAAGATTAGCCTTAATAGCTGCCTTTATATGTGTTCTAAAACGATTTCTTTGCCAAGTTAAGTCACCTTTTAGTCTAAAGTAATCTAAACCTGTTTCACCGATCGCCACAACCTTATCATTCTTTGAATGCCTAACTAATAAATCAACGTCTGGCTCAATAATATCTTCATAGTCAGGATGAACCCCAACTGAAGCAAAAATATGATTGTATTTATTTGCCATAGTGATAACTTCTTCAAAGTTATCAAGGGTAACGCTAACACAAAGAGCATGAGTTACTTTATGGTAAGCCATATTTTGCATTACTTCATCAATTTTATCTCGAAGTTCTGGAAAGCTAATATGGCAATGTGAGTCAATATACATAGGCACTAATTAAAAATTTTTTTATATTCTATTAAAAGTAAATCAAAACTTAAGTCTTTATTGATAGGTCTAGTACTTTCAAGTTTAACCTGACTAAGAGTATCAACATAATTAAATAATTTAATTAAATCAGCATCCATTGAGATTCTTTTTATTGAATCATAGCTGTTAGGGAAAAAATTATTACTTTTAGTAGTTTTATAAATTATAATTTCATAGATCCACTTCTGCAATAAATCAATAACCCAAGATAAACCATTTACTAGCCAGGAAGAGTCAGCGTTCATGATAGAAAATTCTTTTCCTAATTTTAGTTCAAAGATAATTTTATTAATAAGTTCACTTGAGTCTCTCTCATGAAGTATTTGCAAAGGTGAATTATTGTAAAAAGGGAGGCGACTTGTCAAATCTGAATTCCCCATTTCTTTTAAAAAATTTTCTGCTTCCTTGTGACTTGGCTTATTCATTTTAACAAGTTGGCATCGGCTGTTAATAGTTGCAGCTAAATTTGATAACGAATTGGTAGTTAATAAAATATGTGTATCTTCTGGAGGTTCTTCTAAAAATTTTAACAGAGCATTTGTTGATGATTGATTAAATCTCTGAGCATCATAAATTACTACAATTTTTTTTCCATTTGGTTGATGTGAAGATAGTGATAGAAATTCTTTTATGCTTCGAATATCATCAACAGCAATTTGCTTATCTTTCCCTTCAAATGAAATTGGATCTATGGTTATTAAATCTGGATGGTATGTTTTAAGCCATTCGCAATCAACGCAATTACCACATGGTAACTGATGATTTGTTAAATTTTTACAAAGCAAAGAGTGGGAAAAATTTTTTGCAAAATCATTGATTCCTAGCCCAATTGGGCCATAAAAAATATATGCTTGAGCAAGATTCTCAAGATTGTATAATAAGCTTTTCCAATTCTTTTTTTGCCAAGGATATATCGTCATAGAAATAATTTTTTTAATATCAGTTTAATTTTTTGCTGTATAACTTCAATTGATTTTGAGCTATCTATAACTCTAAACCTTTTTTTCTCTTTTTTTGCAATATCTAAATAAGCTTTCCTTATGTTATCGTGAAATATTTTTTCTTCTCTTTCAAATTTATCAAGAACGCCAGATTTGTTTAGACGCTCAATACTTATTTCAGTTGGAAGATCGAATAGTAGAGTTAAATCAGGAACTAAATCGTTGTGAGTCCATTTCATTAGTTGAGTAATTTTATCCTTACTTACAAACTTAGCTCCACTTTGGTAGGCATAAGTAGCATCGGTAAATCGATCACTAATAACACAAATATTATTTTCTAAATTAGGGTTAATTATCTTTTGGATATGCTCACTTCTAGCAGCAAACATTAATAAAGTTTCTGTTTCAGGGTGCATCTCATCGTGAAGCAGTAATTCTCGAAGTTTTTCTCCTAGTGCTGTCCCTCCAGGCTCTCGTGTCATCACAAATTTTATATTATTTTGTATAAAATATTTTTTAATAAATTCAATATGCGTGCTTTTTCCAGCTCCATCAACTCCTTCTAAGGTTATAAATTTTACTTTATTTGCCAATTTGATATTTCCTGACAGCTGCATTATGCTGCTTTAAAGTATTTGAAAAATAATGAGTTCGATCACCCTTGGCAACAAAATATAATGCTTTAGTTGAACTTGGGTTTAATGCTGCCTCAATAGCATCTATACCAGGAGAGCATATTGGAGACTTAGGATAACCAAAGCGAGTATAAGTATTAAAAGGGGTATCTACTTTCAAATCAATACGCCTTAAGTTACCTCTATACTTTTCACCCATTCCATATATAACCGTTGGATCACTTTGAAGCTTCATATTAAGCTTTAATCGGTTAACAAAAACACCTGCAATCATTCTTGCCTCTGATCTCTTTCCAAGTTCTTTCTCAATCATTGATGCAATAATAAGTGCTTCGTATTTGTTTTTATAAGGTAAATTAGGAGCCCTTTTTATCCATGCATCATCTAATTTTTTAATCATGATACCAAAGGAATTTCTAATTACCTCAGCATCACTAGTATCTTTGTAAAAATAATAACTTTCAGGAAATAGTAGGCCCTCTGCATACTTATAATCTGATTTAATTAGCTTAAGAATAGTGTCGTCGTCATAAGATTTTATAGTTTTTTTTAAATACTTATTTCTCTTAATAGTATCCAGAATTTTTTTAACAGTTTGACCTTCTATAAAGGTAATCGAATATAAAATTTCTTTTCCATTGGAGAGAGTATTAAGTAATTCTAAAGGAGTAATTGATTTGTTAACCTCGTATTGCCCTCTCTTAAAACTTTCAGATTTTCCATAGGCAAGTGAAAGTAGTCTAAATCGGAATGAATCTTTTAAGATGTCTGTATCAATTAATTGCTTTGAGATCTTAGAAATATTGCTTCCATTTTCAATTTCAAAACTTACTTTTTCTTCTGAAAAATTTAAAGGTAAAAAAGGATAGCTTAAAAACCAAATGAGTACTATTAGCCAAAATAAAATAGCTTCTTTTGAGCCTTTAGTAAAAGAGACCAGATTAGATATAAGTTTAATTTTCTTCATTAAATAAATAATTAATTTTTTTTGATAAGTCACAAACTTTGTAGGAAATATCATTGATTTTAATCACTTGCAATGCTCCAAATAATGAATTAGTTATTACAATCTCATCTGCTTTTTTAAGTTTACTTAATGGTAAATTTGAATATTTAATCCTCAAGCCTAGCTCTGAAGCTTTTGATACAACAATTAATTTTGTTACTCCATAAACTCCACCACTTAAATGATTACTAGTAATTAAGGTATCACCATAACGAAAAAATATACTACTTCTGATGCATTCATTAATAAAACCATCCTGATCTAACATGATTCCGTCGAATGAAGATAAAGACAGTTCTAGTTTTGCTTTAACATTATCAACCCTACTTAAGTGCTTTATCCCGTTTATATCATGATCATTGCTTACCCTAGTATTACATACTTCGAGAGTCACACCAGTTTCATAAAGTTTTTTAGGAATTTTACTATATTTAGACTTTAGTAAAATACGATTTGGTTTAATATTTTTAGGATATGAGTAACCTCTTTCCGATATGCCTCGAGTGATAATTAACTTGCCAACGAAAGTTCCCTTTGAAGGAAATAAAAGAGAAACATCCCTTAATAGTAAATTTTCTTTTATCAGAGGGATATCAATTATTTCAAGATCATGGCATAACTTTGAAAAATGATGTGTCCATAATAACGGGCATCCATTTTTTACCAAGAAGGTTCTAAAAATTCCATCTCCGTAGGAAAGCCCCCTGTCAAATGGGTTTAAACCTTTCTCGCTACTTCCATTTATTAAAAAATTTTTAGTCAAAACATCAGTAATGTCTATATTTTAGTAAAAACTAAACTGCCATTTGTTCCACCGAAACCAAAGTTATTTTTGAGTGCAGCATCAATTTTTATATCTCTAGCTTCATTTGCACAAAAATCTAAATCACAAGCTGGATCTTGTTTAAAAATATTAATTGTTGGAGGTGATATTTGATTTTTAATTGATAGTACGGTAAAAACTGACTCTATACCGCCTGCACCGCCCAATAAATGTCCAGTCATTGACTTAGTAGAGTTTACAATTATTTTTTTAGCCTGAGATTTAAATACTTCTTTAATTGCATTGGTTTCATTTAAATCACCTAAGGGTGTTGAGGTGCCGTGAGCATTAATAAAATTAATATCACTTGAATTTAAACCGGCATTTTTAATTGCATTAATCATTGATCTTTTTGGCCCATCAATTGATGGGGCGGTTATATGATACGCATCTGCGCTCATACCATAACCAGATAACTCACAATAAATATTTGCATTTCTTTTTTTTGCGTGCTCATACTCTTCAAGAACCATAACCCCCGCGCCTTCACCTATAACAAAACCATCTCGGTCGATATCCCATGGTCTTGATGCTGTTTTTGGGTCATCATTTCTATTGGATAGTGCCTTAGCAGAAGAGAATCCTGCGACAGTTAATTCGGTTATAGCGGCTTCAGAGCCACCACTAATCATAACATCAGCATCTCCATACTCAATCATTCGGCTTGCATCCCCAATTGAATGCGTTCCTGTTGTGCATGCAGTAACAATTGAGATGTTAGGACCTTTTAGGCCAAACATAATTGAGAGGTTTCCTGAAATCATATTAATAATAGTACCGGGCACAAAAAAAGGAGAAACTTTTCTAACGCCACCAGTATCGAATACATCACTAGTTTTTTCAATTAAATTGATTCCGCCTATACCAGATCCAATTGAAACACCAATTTTTTCTGAATTAGCTTCATTTACTTCAATGCCCGAATCTTTAATTGCTTCAATGCCTGCAGTTAAACCATATTGGATAAACGTATCCATTCTTCTTGCGTCTTTAGGGTTAAGGTAATTAGTCGGCTCAAAGTTTTTAACTTCACCAGCCAAATTAGATGGGAAATTAGTTGCGTCAAACCTAGTGATATTTGATATGCCTGAAACACCAGCAACAATATTATTCCAAGACTCAGTAACACCAATTCCTACTGGCGTTACCAATCCAAGACCTGTTACAACCACTCTTCTTTTATTCATTGATGAACCTAATTTTATTTATAAAATTAAGCCCTGTTAATTTTATTTAAGATTTTTATTAATGTAATCGATTGCTTGCTGAACTGTTGTTATTTTTTCAGCTTGATCATCAGGAATCTCTGTATCAAACTCTTCCTCTAATGCCATAACAAGCTCTACAGTATCAAGTGAATCTGCTCCTAAGTCATCAATAAAAGATGACTCATTTTTTAAGCTTGCTTCGTCTGTTCCCAGTTGCTCAGAAACAATATGTTTAACTCTTTGTTCGATATCAGACATCGATTTACCCCTTATAAAATAAAAAACAAATAATTGCGTTGCGACATTTTATCAAAACAAAGCTGTTTTTTATAAAAAACTTACTATTAAATTGTAAAAATTTTGTAAAAAAAATATAACTACTTGATTTTAATAGAAATTAAATCATTAACATTCCACCATTAACATGTATTGTTTCGCCAGTTATGTAGCTTGCATCCTCAGAAGCAAGAAAAGTTACTGCATTAGCTACATCATCAGGACTTCCTAGCCTAGATAATGGAATATGTTGAAGCAATTTATTTCTTTGGTCTTCTGTTAGAGATTTAGTCATATCTGTGTCAATAAAACCAGGAGCAACACAATTAATTGTGACCCCCCTATTTCCAACTTCCTGTGCCAATGACTTAGAAAACCCAGATATACCTGCTTTAGTAGCCGCATAATTAGTTTGACCAGCGTTACCCATGTGCCCTACAACTGAAGAAATATTGATTATACGACCATACCTACTCTTTATCATGCTTTTGATAACTGACTTGCTAAGCTTATATATTGACTTTAAATTAGTATCAATAACTTGATCCCAATCCTCATCTTTCATCCTCATTAATAGAGTATCTTTTGTAATACCTGCATTGTTAACAAGAATATTTATTTCACCATGTTTATTATTAATTGTAGATATAACATGATCAATTGATTCATTTTTATTGACATTTAATTCAAGACCAAAGCCTGTTACCTTATTTAGCTCAAAAGCTTGTTTAATATGTTCAGTCCCCTCATTCGAGGTAGCTGTCCCAATAACCAAAGCTCCTTTTTTAGCTAAATTTAAAGCTATAGCTGCTCCTATACCTCTGCTAGCACCTGTAACTAAGGCTATTTTATTATCAAGTGATGAGCTCATAAATTTTTCCCTATTTATTTAAGTTGTAATAAAAATTGATTTGCAGATTCAACTGAATCTATTGAGGCATGACTGACCTCCTTATTTATTCTTTTATTTAAACCAGTTAATATTTTACCTGGCGCAGATTCAACAAATATACTTACCTTTCGTTTTGATAAATTTTTGATAGTTTCGGTCCATCTTACAGGATTGAACATCTGAAAAACAAGAGCATCTTTTATCATTTCTAGTTCATCATAAGAAGCAGCTTGGTAATTTTGAATTACTGGGAAGTTAGGTAGCTTTAATGAAATATTATTTAAATACTCTTTAAATTTAATAGAAGCTGGCTTCATTAATGAGCAATGGGAGGGAACACTTACAGGAACTATAATTGCTCTTTTTGCTCCGGCAGCTTTAAAGAAATTAAGTGATGCCTCAACAACTCTTTTATTGCCAGCAACCACCACTTGTCCGGGTGAATTAAAGTTTACAGCTTCCAATGTTTGATTCATGCTATGTTTTTTACAAACATCAATTACAAGTTCATCATCAAGCCCTAAAATAGCAGCCATTGCCCCTTCATTTTCAGGAACAGCATCTTGCATCAACTCTGCACGCTTTAAAACGAGTTTTAAAGCGTCTTCAAAAATTAATGCTTCTGCAGCAACTAAAGCTGTAAATTCACCTAGGCTATGACCAGCAGCGTAACTAGGAAGACCAACACCTATACTTAATAAATATCTCCAAGTTGCAATACCAGCAGTCAACATTAGAGGCTGAGTATTAATAGTTTTATTAATTTGATCATTTTCCGAAGTTACCATGTTTAAAAAATCAACTCCTAGTAAATCAGATGCCTCAGAAAATGTATCCTTAACAATTGTAATCTCTGAAAGCCCTTTCATCATTCCAATTGACTGAGAACCCTGACCTGGAAATGTAATTATGAATTTTTTCATATTAAAGGCGAATAAGTGCTGAACCCCACGTAAAACCTCCACCAAAAGCTTCCATTAGTAAAAGGTTTCCTGGTTTTATTTTATTATCCCTTATTCCTTGATCTAAAGCCAAAGGGATTGAAGCCGCAGAAGTATTTCCATGCTTATCAATTGTAACAATCACTTTTGACATCTCCATATCTAATTTTTTTGCAGTTGCCTCTAAGATTCTAATGTTAGCTTGATGGGGGACAAGCCAATCGATATCTTTTTTATTTAAGTTATTTGCGGATAAGGTCTCATCAACTATTTTATCCAAAGTATTGACTGCCATTTTAAAAACCTGACTACCTTGCATCTCTATAGTACCTTCATAAGATAAGTTATCCTTCCTTGGAACATGTAATAAATTTTCAAAATTACCGTCTGAATGTATGTGGGTAGATAAAATTCCTTCGTTATTCGAGCCTGATAAAATAACTGCACCAGCTCCATCACCCCATAGAATTGCATTGCTTCTATCCTTGTAATCTGTAATTTTTGACATGGAATCAGCTCCAACTACCAGAATATTTTTAGCAGATTTATTTTTTATAAAATTGTCTGCAACAGATAAGGCATATATAAAACCACTACATACTGCCTGAATATCAAACGCAGGACATTCATTCACTTTTAACTTTGCTTGAAGAATACATGCTGTACTAGGAAATACTTTATCCGGGGTTGTTGTGGCAACAATAATTAAATCAATATCATTCTTATCTATACCGGAAGCACTAATTGCTTTTAACGATGCTTCTAGTGCTAAATCACTAGTAGATTCATGTTTAGAAACTATATGCCTTTGCTTAATACCTGTTCTTGAAGTAATCCATTCATCAGTGGTATCTAAAGATTTCTCAAGGTCTTTATTTGTTAATATATTTTTAGGCAGGTAGCTTCCAACACCAATAATTTTAGAAAAAATCATTAATTTATTTAATCTCCAGTAGCTTCAATATTTAATTGGTCTCTTATCGACGAAATCACATCACTTTCTAGTTCTTCAATAGCTGTTTCCAAGGCATGTCGAAAAGCATATATATCTGCGCCTCCATGACTCTTAATCACAATACCATTAAGTCCTAAAAATGAAGCTCCATTATAGCGTCTAGGATCAAGTGTTTTTTTGAAACTTTTGAGAACTGGAAGTGATATTAAGGCGATAATTTTTGTTAACCAATTTTTTTTAAATTCACGTGTTAGAAAAGTACGCATCATTTGTGAAACACCTTCTGCTGTTTTAAGTGAGATATTTCCAACAAAACCATCACATACAACAACGTCAGTAGTTCCCTTAAAGATATCATCTCCCTCAACATTACCATAAAAATTCAAATGGCTATTTTTTAAAAGAATAGCTGCACTCTTTACGTTATCATTACCCTTAATTTCCTCGCGACCATTACTTAGCAAACCAACAGTGGGATTACTTTTTTTATCTAATACTTTTGTAAGCATAGCCCCCATTATTGCAAATTGCAGTAATTGCTGGGGAGAGCAGTCTGCATTTGCTCCCAAATCAAGTACGCAAGACGAGCCTTTTAAATTAGGTAAGCTGCTAGCAATAGCTGGTCTATCAATTCCTGGAAGAGTTTTAAGAACAAACCGAGAAGTTGCCATTAAGGCCCCTGTATTTCCTGCACTTACAGATGCATCTGCATCTTTAGTTTTTACTAAGTTTATACTAACCCTCATGGAGGAATCTTTTTTATTTTTAAGGGCGCTTTGAGGTGATTCATCCATCATTACAACTTGAGTGCTTTCATGAATAACAAGTCTTTCATGATTTTTAGCACCATGCGCATTCAACTCTTTAAGAATTATTTCTTTGATGCCTACCAACTTAATTGATATATTTGGATGTTTCTTAAGAACCTGAAGGGAAGCCGGAACTGTAACTTTGGGCCCAAAGTCACCCCCCATTGCATCAACGGCAATAGTATATTGATTAGTTTGATTACTAAAGGTAATTACTCCCCTTTTGTAGCAATAACTTTTTTACCTTTGTAAAAACCAGAGGCACTTATATGGTGTCTTAAATGAACTTCGCCTGTAGTTTTCTCAATAGCTAAAGCTGGGTTAGATAAACTATCATGAGAACGACGCATATTTCTTCTTGACGGTGATTTTTTACTTTTCTGAACGGCCATAAAAACTCCTTATTTAAATCTTAAGTGTAATGATAACAGTGAAAGTCATATCTAAAAAAAATTAACTACACTTATATTCATGTTTTGGTGAAAAAGGCACAGATAATATTAATTCATCTTCGATAAAATCCAGTAACTTAAAATTATCATCAAACTCCAAGACTTCATCCGTTGCTTTTTCAAGATTCTTATCACTTAAATCTTTTGTTATGTAGGTTTTATCAATTTTTAATTTGAAATTAAATTTTTCAAGGCAATTAACACAAATAACTGGCATATTTGAATCAAGTTTCATTTTAATAATTTTTTTTCCATCATCTAGAGACCCTGATATAGAAAAAGTAACTAATTCCTCTGATACCTCAGTATTTCCAATCAATCTCATAAAAATTGAAAGCGGAATTCTATCATGAATTGATGAGTTTTTATAGAATAAATCAGTTACAAGAATATTGTTTAGTATATTTTTCATTAACTATAATTATATTATAAAGTTTAAATATAGTTTCAATTTTTAAAAATAACACATGATATAATTACAAATAATAGTATCTATTCATGTTTTTTAATTCAAAAATTATAATAAGAGGTTTTATATCTTGATATCCAAAATTTTAATCGCAAATCGTGGAGAAATAGCTGTTAGAATTATTAGGGCCTGTAAGGAAATGGGTATTACAAGTGTTGCTGTTTATTCAGAAGCAGATCGTGATGCACTGCATGTAAAAAAAGCCGATGAATCCTATTTTATTGGATCTGACCCACTTTCTGGTTACTTAAATGTTCATAAATTAGTAAATGTTGCAGTTACCTCAAGGTGCGATGCGATTCACCCTGGCTATGGATTTTTATCAGAAAATCCTGAATTAGCATCTATATGTAGTCGTAGAAATATAATTTTTATTGGTCCAAGTACAGAATTAATAAGAAAAATGGGTGATAAAATTCAAGCACGAACAGCTATGATAGAGGCAAAGGTACCTGTAATACCTGGTAGTGATGGTAACATTAAAGACCTAGAAGAGGCGCTAAAAGTTGCTAAAGGTATTGGATATCCAGTAATGTTAAAAGCAACAAATGGTGGTGGTGGAAGAGGTATAAGACGCTGCGATAACGAGAAAGAAATAAATTCAAATTATGAAAGAGTAATATCAGAGGCAACAAAAGCTTTTGGAAGTCCTGAAATATTTATCGAAAAATGTATTGTTTCCCCAAAACATATTGAAGTTCAAATTTTAGCTGATAAACATAATAATGCTATACATCTATATGAAAGAGACTGTTCAATTCAAAGGCGTAATCAAAAATTGATCGAAATAGCTCCCTCACCTCAACTTAATGAAGATCAAAGAAATTACATAGGACATTTAGCTGTTAAGGCATCTAAATTTGTTGGTTACGAAAATGCTGGGACCGTAGAATTTCTTCTTGATAGTGATGATAACTTTTACTTTATGGAAATGAATACTAGGTTGCAAGTAGAGCACACTATAACTGAAAGTATTACAGGAATTGATATTGTCCAAGAACAAATCCGAATAGCAAGTGGGATTCCGCTTAGGTACTCACAAGAAGAAATATCTTACCGAGGGTACGCTATCGAATTCAGAATTAATGCAGAAGATCCAAAAGAAGACTTTTTACCATCTTTTGGTAAAATAACCAGGTATTATGCTGCAGGTGGTCCAGGTGTTAGAACAGATGCATCTATTTATACTGGGTATGTAATACCGCCCTACTACGACTCAATGTGCGCCAAATTAACTATTTGGGCATTAAACTGGAATGATGCTATAAGTAGAGGGCAAAGAGCGCTTGGCGATATTGGGGTATTTGGCGTTAAAACAACAATACCTTATTATTTGGAAATCTTAAAGAATCAAGAATTTATTGATGCTGAATTTAATACCAGTTTTGTGGATACTCACCCTGACTTAACTGAATACGAGGATGAGTTACCACCCGCAACAATTGCAGCAGCAATTGGAGCAGCAATTGCTGCTCATGAAGGAATATAAGGACTAAATATAAGAATGAAAAAAATAAATATAACAGAACTTGCACTTAGAGATGGCCATCAATGTCATATTGCGACAAGGCTTAAGACAGAAGATATGCTTCCAATTTGTCCACAACTTGATGACTCAAATTTTTGGTCAATCGAGGCTTGGGGTGGAGCAACTTTTGACGCGTGTGTTAGATATTTAAAAGAGGATCCATGGGAGAGACTCAAGAAACTTAGAAAAGCACTACCTAATAGTCGAATTCAAATGCTTCTAAGGGGGCAAAATTTATTGGGCTATCGTCATTATTCAGATGACGTTGTTGATATGTTTGTAAAAAAATCAGCAGATAATGGTGTTGATGTATTTCGGGTGTTTGATGCGCTAAATGACTTAAGAAATATAGAGATTTCAATTAAAGCTGTTAAAAAATATAAGAAACATGCTGAAGGCACTATAAGTTATACCACTTCCCCTGTACATAATATTGATTACTTCGTTGATCTCGCTAAAAAAATTGAAGAACTCGGTAGTGATAGTATTGCAATAAAAGATATGGCTGGCCTTTTAACGCCAAAAGTAACTAAAGATTTGGTATCAAGCTTAATAAAGAATACTAATTTACCAATTCATATGCATTGTCATTCAACATCTGGTTTAGCAAGTATTAACTTAATAACGGCTGTTGAAAATGGCGCAACAATGATTGACACATGTAATTCTAGTTTCTCAGAAGGAGCTAGTCACCCAACAACAGAATCAATTGTTGTTGCATTAGATGATCTTGGCTACAAAACAGATATTAATCTTTCAAAAATGGATGAGATTACCAATCATCTCAAGGAAGTAAGAAAAAAATACTGGCAATTTGAGTCTATATTTACAGGGCAAGACCCAAAAGTTCTCGTAAACCAAGTGCCTGGAGGAATGATATCAAATTTATCAAATCAATTAAAAGATCAAGGTGCGCTTGATAAGATGGATCAGGTTCTCCTAGAAATCCCAGAAGTCAGGAAAGATCTAGGTTACCCTCCCCTTGTAACACCTACATCTCAAATTGTTGGAACTCAAGCAGCCCTTAATGTCATTACAGGTGAAAGATACAAAACAATCACAAACGAAGTAAAAAACTATTTTTTAGGTGAGTACGGAAAAGCTCCTGGGATAGTGAGTGAAAAGATTAAAAAGCTTGCGATAGGCGAGCAAAAAGCAATATCTTGCAGACCAGCTGATAACCTTAAGCCGGAGCTAACTAACTTAAAAGAAAAATCTTCAGGTTTTACAAAATCTGAAGAAGACATATTAACCTATGCAATGTTTCCAGATATTGCAACAATCTTTCTTCAAGAAAGAAACGCTGGGACATTAGTGCCTGAGGAATTATTAGATCGTTCGTCTTCTGTAAACAATGGCAATCATTATGCTCCATCAGAATTTAATATTACTCTCCATGGAGAATCTTATCATATCAAACTTACAGGCTCTGGGCATGCTGGAGAAGCAGAAAGACCTTTTTATGTTTCTGTTGACGGTATCTCCGAGGAAGTCTTAGTTGAGACTCTTGATGAGGTTTTAGTAAATAATTCATCTCCAAATGAAAATATTGGAAAGGAAGAAACATCAAAATCATCATCAACTAAACATGCACCAAGTCATGAAGGATGCATTACGACAGCTATGCCCGGAACAATAATCGAGGTTAAAGTAAAAGTTGGAGACTCTATAAAAGCTGGTGATAGTGTCGTTGTTATTGAAGCAATGAAGATGGAGAATGAGATTCAAGCACCTAAAAGTGGAGTTGTTATGGCAGTTCATGTGGCTAAAGGAGACAATGTTTCGCCAAATGAGACTTTATTAGAAATTCAGTCTACATAAGATATTAATAAAAATGACCTCCATCATACTTGCTTCATCATCCCCTTATAGAAAAGAATTACTCGAAAGACTACAAATTCAATTCGAAATCGTATCACCTAATATCGACGAAATTAAATTAAAAAATGAAAACGGATATGATGCTGCGAAAAGGTTAGCAAAACAAAAAGCGGTTAGTATTTCAAAAAAATATCCAAATGCATATATTATAGGTTGCGATCAAACTGCTATTTTTGAAAAAAAACATATAGAAAAATCAAAAGATTTTTTAACAGCAACCAATCAACTTATTGCTTTAAGTGGAAAGTTAGTAAATTTTTACAGTGCATTGTGCTTGTATCATAAAAATAAAGGTATTTGTCTTGAAGATGTTGTAGAATTTAATGTTAAATATCAAATACTTAAAAAAAATAAAATTAAATCCTACTTAAAAAAAGAAAATGCTCTTAATTGTGTTGGCGGTATTAAATCAGAAGGATTAGGAATTAGTTTACTTAGTGAGATTAACAGCAGTGATCCTACTTCAATTATTGGGCTACCTTTAATTTCTCTTTCAAAGATGTTAGCCATATGCAATATCGAACTAAATGAATAGCAAAGATAAACGTGGTTCATTATTTCTTATACCTTCGTCTATAGAGCAAGAAAATAGAAAAGAATTTTTAATTGAAAATGAAAAAAAAGAAATACGTCATATTAAAAATTTTATTGTTGAAAATGGAAAAGTAGCTAGAGCTACTCTTAAATCACTTAATTTAAAATCGACAATACAAGACATAATATTAACTCAGCATAGTAAAAAAAATACCCTGGGTAATATTGATCAATATTTTTTACCTATTTTAAACGGAGAAGATATTGGGTTGTTATCTGATTCAGGTAATCCATGTGTCGCAGATCCTGGCTCTATAATTGTTAAAAGAGCCCATGAACTTGATATAGAAGTAAGGCCGCTCATTGGTCCATCCTCTATTCTCTTAAGTCTTATCGCATCAGGCTTTAATGGTCAAAAATTTAGGTTTCATGGATATATTCCTATAAAAGATGATGAAAGAAATAAATTTATTAATGATATTGAAAAAAGCATCAAAATAGATTCCGAAACACATATATTTATCGAAACTCCATATAGGAATAATAAGCTTTTAGCTGATCTTATAAAGAAGTTAAATGATGGAGTTAAACTTTGCTTAGCTATTAATTTAACTTCAGATAGTGAAAAAATTATAACTAAAAAAATAGAGGATTGGCGTAAAATAGAGTATCAAGATTTAAACAAACAATTATGTATTTTTCTTGTTAATTAATTTTCTTATAGGAGAAAAGGATTGCCTATAAATTTTGTTTATGCCGTGAAGCTCTAATAATCTTAAATGTTCTTTTGTTGGGTAGCCTTTATGTTTTTCAAGATTATATTGTGGGTACTTATTACCTAATATAACCATATGCTTGTCTCGTTCAACTTTAGCAATGATTGAGGCTGCAGAAATAGCTGGTACACTTGAATCACCGCGGATAATTGATTTCATTGGAATATCATGGATATCAGGGCAATAAAGACCGTCTACATAAATATAATCAGGCTTCACACTCAATAACTCATAAGCTCTCTTCATTGCCAGTAAAGATGATTTTAAGATGTTAATATTATCAATCTCTTTGACGGTCGAAAATGAAAAACTGTAGTCAATAGATTTTCTCTTAATTTCTTCATACAAAATAATTCTATTTTTTTTTGAAATTTTTTTTGAGTCATTAAGGTTTTTTATCTCCAAAGAAGATTCAAATATAACTGCAGATGCAAAAACAGGTCCGCATAAAGGCCCTCTTCCTGCTTCATCAATTCCGCAGATTAAAGTCACCTAAAGTGCTTTTTAATTACTTTAAAAATCAACTGAGACGTATCTCTTTTTAAGCGCTTATGAAGAACAAGGTAATCTTGTTTCAATTTTTTTAAATAATATTTATCGGATAGTATCTCAACAGTTTTTTTGGCTAATATTTCTGGAGTTGCCTTTGATTGGAGTATTTCAGGAACTACATTTTTTTTAAGCATTATATTAGGAAGGCCAATATATGGAATTAACCTTAAGCTCTTCCATAGTAAATAGGATATAACAGAGCTTTTATATATGATAATCATTGGCTTTTTATATAAAGCAGTCTCAAGAGTTGCGGTTCCGGATGCTACAATCACGAAATCTGAACAGTTTATTACATCACTAGAATGCCCGATGATCAACTTTAAGTTGCTAACTGGTAACGAATTAAGGCATTTATTTATAAAATCTAAATTTTGCTTATTATTAACAGGAATTAAAAAAACTAAATCTTTATAATAATTATTTAATAACAAAGCAGTTTTGAGCATCAATAACGTATGCCACTTTAACTCACCTATCCTGCTTCCTGGAAGTAATGATATGATTCGTGACTTTGGCTTTAAATTTAACTTAACTCGGGATATTATTTTTTTTGGTTTAAGTGGGATTTTTTTTGCAAGAGGATGACCAACATATGAGCAAATTTTATTCTCGCCATTAAAAAGTTTTGGTTCATTTGGAAAAATAGAAAATAAATGATTAACATAATTAGCCATTCCATAAGCACGATTTGCTCTCCATGCCCAAACAGAAGGTGCAACATAATGGAATGTTGGAATTCCATATAACTTTAATCTTTTTTCAACATATAGATTGAAGTCTGGTGCGTCTATACCAATAAAAATATTAGGTTTTTCGCTTTTTAAATAATTAATTACGTTATGTCTTAAAAAAAGCAAATTCGGAATATGTTTTATTACTTGAAAATAACCTCTTAAACTAAGTTGTGAATAATCAAAAAAAGAACTTAAGCCTTCTTTCTTCATTAGTGGGCCACCAACACCTATGAATTTAACATTTCCAATACGGGAATTAATAAAGGCCATCAATTGACTTGCTATTAGATCACCAGATGGTTCTCCTGCAAGAATTGCAATTTTAATCAAGTTACCTAATTAAACCTCTAGAGGATCTATTTATAAGATCTATAAATAAATTAACCTCTGGGGTCTCTTTAGTTAAATGAGAAAGTCCTATTTTTGCTTCTTCGATTGTATTATTGTCTCGATAGATAACTTTATAAGCTTTTTTTATAGTTGAAATTGTCTCAGGAGAAAATCCTCTTCTTTTTAATCCTTCTGAATTTATACCATTTGGCTTTACTGTCGCACCACCTCTATGAACAGCTCTAACAAATGGGGGGATGTCTTGAGAAAGTAATGTACCTCCCATTGTAATTGCATGCGATCCAATCATACAAAATTGATGGACTGCAGTAAAGGCTCCAAGCATTATGAAATCATGAATTATCACATGCCCAGCAAGCCCAGCATTATTTGCAAAAATATTATTATTTCCAACAACACAGTCGTGCGCTATATGGACGTAAGCCATAAACCAATTACTGTTTCCAACCTTAGTGACCCCCTGATCTTGAATTGTCCCGGTATTAAAAGTACAAAACTCTCTAATAGTATTATTGTCTCCAATTATCAAGCTAGTTGGCTCATTAGCATATTTCATATCTTGGGGTGCTTCCCCCAAGGATGACGAGTGAAAGATTTTATTGTTTAATCCTATTTTAGTATTACCAGTAATATTCACATGGTTACCAATTACGGTCCCCTCACCAATAGAAACATTCTCATCAATAAAGCTATATGGCCCAATAGTTACTGTGTCATGTAATTTTGCTTTTGGATGAATTATTGCAGTTGGATGAATATTTTCTTTTTTTAACATAATTTTATAATTATTTAATATCTTTCAAAATACACATCAAGTTTGCTTCAGCTACAACCTCGTTATCAACTGTTGCAATACCTTCATACTTCCATATACCTTTAAGTATTCTTACTATAGAAACGTTTAGAATTATTTTATCACCAGGAATTATAGGTTTTTTAAAGCGAGCACTATCAATTCCTACAAAATAATAAACAGAGTTATCGGTTGGTTTTTCGCCCATCGTTTTAAATGAAAGAATAGCTGCAGCCTGAGCCATTGCCTCAACAACTAATACTCCAGGCATAACTGGGTAATGAGGGAAATGACCTGGGAAGAATGGTTCATTTACAGTAACATTCTTGATTGCAGTTATTTTTTTTCCAACTTCCATTGATTCTACTCTATCAATCAATACGAATGGGTATCTATGTGGAAGGTGCTCAAGTACTTCATTAATATCCATTGCGCCATTTTTAGTCATCTTTATCTTTCCTTAAATTTACTGCAAACTTTAAAAAATCCTTATGCTCTTTATAAGGTAAAAATCCAGTATATCTTTTACCAGAATTAAGTAATGATTTTGTAATCACCGTAGCAGGACTAATTATTACATTATCAGCAATCTTGATATTAGGTGCTAATCTTGCGCCACCACCAACCATACAATTCTTACCAATCTTAACACTTCCAGCAAATCCAGCCATGCCAGAAATAATACTATTACTTCCAATTACACAATTATGGCCAATATGGACTAAATTATCTATCTTAACGCCAGATTCAATAACCGTATTGTCGATTGCCCCTCTATCAATAGTTGTATTTGCTCCAATATCCACATTATCTTCAATCAAAACAGACCCTGTTTGAGGAATTTTAACCCAATGACTATTATCAGATGCATAACCAAAACCATCAGAACCAATTACAGTGCCTGAGAAAACTTCACAATTATCACCAATCACAACTCCGCTACCAATACTAACATTTGAATGAATAATGGTATTATTTCCTATAGAAACATTGTCAGAAACAGATACGTTACTTTCAATAATAACTTTTTCCTTAATCACTACATTATCACCAAAACAGCTGTATGGCCCAATATTTACCTGAGAATCAATTTTTTTGTTACCACCAAATACAGCTGTTTTATGAATAGCATAATGCAACTGCTTTTTATCTTTATTAAAAAATTGAGCAACTTTTGCGTAGGCTAAATAAGGATCTTTTACACTAATATAGTGACCAGACCAATATTGAATATCCTCATCTTTTAAGAGAATTACCTTAGCTGATGTTTTTTTTAACGCTGAAATATATGCTTTGTCTGATAAAAATGAAATAGAACTATCATTAGACGACTCTAGAGATGAGATGTTATCAACAGACACTTCAGGGCTAGAAGCTTTACCATTGATCATTATTGCTATGTCTGAACAACTTACTTCAGTAACCATTAAAAACCCTTCTATTAACTAGTCTGCCTTTTTTGCGCCAAGTGCCTCAATTATAACGTCTGTTATATCAACATTTTTATTGGCGTAGGCCACACTTTGATAAAGAATTAAGTCGTAAGATTCTTTTTTTGCAACCGCTTCCACAGCTTTATTAATTCTTACCTGTAACTTACTAATCTCTTCTCTCCTTCTAAGATCTATATCTTCACGAAGAGCTCGTTCCATTCTTTGGATATCAAGCTTGGAATTCTGAATAGTTTTAATTGCAGATTCACGTTCAGTTTTTGACATTGTTACACTATTCTTTTTATAATTCTTTTCTTTAGCCTGAATAGCTTTAATTTCTTTTTTCAGTTTTTCGGAACGAGATTTAAACTCTTTCTCAAGCTTTTTATTACTTGCTGCAGTTTGTGGAGCCTGCTTTAGAACTTTTTCAACCATAACATAGCCAATTTTAATTTCAGCGTAAGTAAACGCAGGAACCAACATTAATAAAATTAGAATTTTTGCTAAAATATCTTTCATTTTTACGTCCTTATTAAAAGTTAAAAGTTTGTACCCATACCAAATTGAAATGTTTCTTCCTTATCTTTTGTGTCACTATTAAGTGGAATACCTAAAGATATATTAAGGGGGCCAAATGGAGAAAGCCATAAAGCGCTCAATCCTGCCGAAAATCTCATTTCTGCTATATCAATATCTTCACCCTGATCCCATACACCACCGCCATCAAAAAATGCACCCAATCGAATACTTTCATTATTTTTAAGGCCAGGTACTGGAAATAGAACCTCAGAACTTATAACCAATTTAGTTGTTCCTCCAAAAGAAACCCAATCTTTAACATTAGTATCATAAAATTTCTTGCCAACCGATGCTTGCTTATAGCCTCTGACTGAATTAGCTCCACCGACATAATAATTCTTGAAAAACGGGTAAGGATCATCTCCGTACTCATCAGCATAACCAATATCAGCTCTAGTAAGCAAAGTAAGTTTATCACTTAACGG